>Ga0209786_1000030_pt1 | contig 64192 bp, 51 predicted proteins | sample WorMetilvaeELBA2_FD_187405 | JGI IMG/M metagenome (GOLD analysis project Ga0209786, IMG submission 187405) | Marine gutless worms symbiont microbial communities from Max Planck institute for Marine Microbiology, Germany - Olavius ilvae ELBA.2... ...
GATTATGCCGAGACCAGGAATCTGAAGAGCATCGGATTGAAACCCCATATGAGTTTTACCCGTGGCTTTGTTCAACATGATTGTATCCGGAATTTTTCAAACTCCGGATACAATCTTTAGCGTTATGCGACGGAGATGAAATGGAAATTGAGATCGAGTTGAAAAAAGAACATTGGATTAAATTCAACAAATTTGTTCAAAAACACAGGCAGAAAAAGCTGAAGGGATTTAAAGGTGGTTTTTTCAGTAACTTGGTAATCTGGTTTATTCTCACTTTTATATTCATTGTTTTATTTCGTACAGTCCATGAGTGGCACTGGCCCACAGCAATATTTGTCATGACCCTATTTATTTGCATAATCTTAATTTTTTTTTGGAATATATATAGATTACAAATCTCTTTAATGCCATCAGAACTTGGCACTTTTGTTGGTAGACATCGATTTGCGTTTGATGAAGATGGCATACACTCTGAAGGTGAAGGATACAAAGCTCATCACGAATGGAATGTTATAAAGTCGGTTGAGCGCAATGACGGTATAATTATACTTTTCCTCGACACAGCCTACGGATTTTTATTTCCCGAAAATCAGCTCGAGAGCCCTACTGATTTCATAAATATGGTCAATCATCGGAGTGCATAACCGAGCTAGTGGAGCAGACGGCGTGAAGACCGCGGTTTTACGTGAAGGCCGTGCATACTTGACACTCATTTAGGCCGCTGCTCACCAGCAACGTTATGTGGTCTATCGTGAGAATTATCATGGGGAAATTCTTATAGATCATTTCACTGTAGAAGATTGAAACTCGCTGCTCGTTTCAAATAAATCTGGCCCGCTGGTTATCCGCAAACGTTAGGAGTCTCAAATATGCCTATAATCCGGATCATCGCTGTGATTCTTGGATCTGCATGGTTTTTACCCGTAAGCTGTACGATTGGGATGATAGCTGGCCCCGGAGTGATCTCCAAAATTGACGCAAGAGAGGTCGAAAAAGGGGAAGAACTCCATTGGAGCACCACCAGTTCCAAATGAAAATTCCTAAACAAGCGGCTGGAGTCGGACACGCCTACAGCGCGTCACTCAGCCTCAACATCAGCCCCTTAAAGCATTTTAGGAGATTATTCTGTTTCATTTTTGGATGGCGTTCATTAGGTAATATTGGGACCGGTTTTATATATGGTTCCCTGGGTCTGGCACTATTCGGCGCCATGACTTTTGCAGCAAATACACTGCCGGCTCAACTCTCTCAGCTCTCACTCCCTAAATATAAGCCCACCTCTCCTAAGCGTCTTCAAGAAGCCGAGGGTGATGATTCTAAAACTGATGCTGCGGGTAAAAATTTATTTCTTATCATGTTAATAAGCGCAGCGTGTTTAGTTGTGACAGGGTTTTTTCTGAGCCTTTTTTAATTTCATACACCGTTCAGACCGAATGCGCCGGAGGTGCACACGTGTGAGACCTTCGGGGTTCATCGTATCTAAACCCTGGGAGCCTAAATCACGCTGCTGGAAGCAGATGATGAATGAGTTTGGTGGCGCACGTTTATGGAGGGGAGTGCCGCAGATGCAAAGTGTACTGGTTGCGATCAAACGCGGGTTAAACAGGCTTCCGCCGCCTCTGCAACGGAAGCCTGGGGGTAGTCGAACGCTACTTGTCTTTGATAAGCATGGTGGAAGGATCCAGAAAAAGGTCCGGCTGGGAGTCTTCCGTTTTTCCGCCTTTTAGAGAAAGAACATTGATTTCCTTGCCGGTCGGCTGAAGCTGGATCGCCGCTTCGAACAGATCGATGACCGGTGACAGGGGAGCCGGAATGCCGTCTCCATCCGGTGCTTCGTGCCGGTGGGAGCGGACAGCGAACCAGCTCCGGAAGTTATTCTCCTTCGCCGAGAGCTTCAAACCGGTAAGCAGATCACGATCCGGCGGCTCGAAGGACAGACCATCGATGATGACCATCTGGGGGGAGAAGATGCCCTGATCAATGAGACCGCTGAGACGCTCGTCGAAAACGGGTACGGAAAAACTTTCGGCCCGGAAGGTCATAATGAAACGATGGGGCAGAATGGTCTCCCATAACTGGTTGATTTGCTGCACGTGGTACTGCTCGGCCAGCAGCCGGAATACTTCCTTGTACCAGAGATCCACCTTTTTAACCGGATCCTCCAGGCTGATATGAAGGACGTTCTTGCCCTCGAGCTGGCTGTTGAGAGCAATCTGTACCAGAAATGCGGTTTTCCCGACCCCGGCGCGCGCCGTGATGGCACCGAATCCGCCGTCCGGCAGCATGTCTTTCCCATTGGGTGCCAGAAGCCGGATTGGATTGCGCAGGATCAGATCGTTTTTCAGCATTTGGAAACTCCTCTCTTTCAGCGAAATGACCGGAGCCGCTTCACTCGGCAGGAACCTCCGCTGGACCGGTTCCGTTGGTGTGACTCCGGTGGGACGCCCCCGGGGTTTCAGTTTTGCATCCCCACGCCGATTACGCAACGTTCTTTTTCTCCGTTGCCGCTTTCTTTTCCAGCTCTTCGGCGACACCCTTCGGCACCTGGCGATAGGTGCCGAACTCCATGGTAAACTGGGCTTTACCCTGGGTCAGCGAGCGCAGGATAGTCGAATAGCCAAACATTTCCGCCATCGGCACTTCGGCTTCGACAACACTCATGACCCCTTCGTCCTGGGACCCTAAAATCATCCCCCGCCGCTGGTTCAAAGACCCCATGACAGCGCCCTGGAACTCGGTGGGGGTTTCCACAACCACCTTCATGATCGGTTCGTGGATCACCGGTCCGGCCTTCGGGTAAACTTCCCTGAAAGCGCCCCTGGCAGCTGCCTGAAAGGCCATCTCCGAGGAATCCACCGAGTGGGATGCCCCGTCGTTCAGGACGATCTTAATGCCGGTAACCGGGAACTCCATCTTCGGGCCTTTTGCCAGACACGCGCGAAAACCCTTCTCACAGGCCGGAATATATTGGGTGGGAATCGCACCGCCGCGGATCTGGTTCTCAAAGACGAACTCCTCTCCGTCAACCGGCTCCATGTATCCGGCCACGCGGCCGAATTGCCCGGCACCGCCGGTCTGCTTTTTGTGGGTGAAATTGAACTCGGCCAGCCGTGTGATGGTCTCCCGGTACCGCACCCGGGGCATGCCGGTGGTGACATCTGCATCATACTCCCGGTGCATCCGCTCCACGTAGACCTCCAGGTGGAGCTCACCCATGCCTTCAATGATGGTTTCACCGGTTTCATCATCCGCATACGTCCGGAACGTCGGATCTTCTTTGGAAAACCGGTTCAAGGCCTTGCTCATATTGATCTGTGCCTTGCTGTCGCTGGGAGCGATCGCCAGGGAAATCACCGGGTCCGGTACATACATGGAGGTCATGCTGTAACGAATTTCCGGAGACGTAAAGGTATCTCCCGAAGCACAATCGATACCGAAAAGGGCACCGATATACCCGGCACTAATTCTCGTGATGTCTTCCATCTGATCGGCATGCATGCGGACCAGACGACCGACCTTGACTTTTTTCCCGGTCCGGACATTGATGATGGTATCGCCTTTTTCAAGCTTTCCCTGGTAGACACGGATATAGGTTAATTGTCCGTATTGCCCGTCCTCGAGCTTAAACGCAAGGGCGACCGTAGGAAGATTATCGTCAGCCAGCAGGGTGACCGGCGCTTCATCCCGTTCCATGTCCAGGGCTTCGTTCTCGACATCCGTTGGTGCCGGCAGCAGGCGCGTAACGGCATCCAGAAGTGGCTGCACGCCTTTGTTTTTATAGGCGGAGCCCATGAAGACCGGTGTCAGCTTCCGTGTCAGCGTGCCCCGGCGAACAGCCTCCAGCAGCATATCTTCCGGAATGTCCCTCTCATCGAGGACGGCTTCGGTCAGTTCATCGGAATACATCGTGGCCGCATCGATCAACTCATCGCGTTTGGCCATCGCATCGTCGACCAGAGAATCCGGAATATCTTCGATCCGTATCGACTCGCCGTTGGGACCGTCAAAGTAGATGGCCTTCATGGACACCAGGTCGACCACCCCTTGATGATCGGCCTCGAGACCGATCGGCAGCTGCATGGCCACCGCGTTGTGCCCCAGTTTTTCTCTCAACTGACGGATCACCCGGTCCGGATCGGATCCGCTGCGGTCGCATTTGTTGATAAAGGCGATACCGGGGACCTTGTAGCGCTTCATCTGTTGATCGACGGTGATCGATTGGGACTGGACACCTGCAACCGCGCACAACACGAGAATCGCGCCATCGAGCACCCTTAGGGAGCGCTCGACCTCGATGGTGAAGTCCACGTGTCCCGGCGTATCGATAATGTTGATTTCGTGGGTGTTCCATTCGCAATAGGTGGCAGCCGATGCAATGGTGATCCCGCGCTCTTTTTCCAACTCCATGGAATCCATGGTCGCCCCCACACCATCTTTTCCTTTTACATCGTGGATGGTGTGGATGCGCTGGGTGTAGTACAGAATCCGCTCGGTCAGTGTTGTTTTGCCGGAATCAATATGGGCGCTGATGCCGATGTTGCGCACATTCTGAATCTGTTCTTTCATGGTTTGTCGCCTCGTTAAGTCCTGTAAAATCGAATTCAGCAGACGGTAAGGCCCGGGGCTCGGTTTCCGTCCTAAACGGTTCGGATAAAAAAAATCCCTCACTGGGCGTCTGTCTACCCGATGGGGATTTTTGTGGCACACAGTCAACAAGAACCAAGTAAAATAAAGGCGAATTCGAGTATTGTCAACACTTTTTTTCGCACTCGCGAACCCTGAACGGAACATTGGAGGGGGCACGGCTTTCATATCCGGATACCGGTGTTTTTGGATTGAACCTCAGGAAAACTTAGGATATCGATGCATCGTATTGAGGAGGGACCCCTGTGAAACACAATACCGGAGACGGCACCGGACTCCACCAGAGACTGTCGTGGTTGCGGCCTGGATTACACGCGGCCTGGCCGATCTGCCTGGGGTATATACCCATTGGACTGGCGTTCGGGGTATTGGCCCAAAAAGCGGGACTGAATGTTCTGCAAATCGGTCTCATGTCAATTCTGGTCTTTGCCGGATCCTCACAGTTCATTGCCGTATCGCTCCTGCAGTCCGGGGCCGGCGCGCTCGCCATCATTTTGACGACCTTTGTGGTAAATCTGCGCCATGTCCTGATGAGTTCCGCCGTTTCTGTCTTTACCGGCGGTTCCGGAAAACGAATTTTGGCACTGTTTGCCTACGGCGTGACCGACGAGAGCTTCGCTGTAAACATGGCAAAGTTCAGGGAGGGATCCTGGGGCCTCCGGCCCGCCCTGGTGGTGAACCATACCGCCAATACCGTCTGGATCTTGAGCACGATGGCCGGAGGGCTTGGCGGCCAGTTTATCCCCGCCGGTGCCTTCGGGATCGATTATGCCCTCGTTGCCATGTTCATCATTCTGCTCGTCATGCAGATACGATCGCGGCGGCATTTGTGGGCAGCCGTCCTGGCCGGTATTTCGGCCACGCTTTGGTCCCTATGGGTTCCTGGAAATTCGTACGTGATTGTCGGATCGGTTTTCGCAGCGAGTGTGGTGACGGCAATCCCGCGGAACGATCGGGGCGTCTCCGGACGGTCCGATCAGAAGCCTTTAAATTAGAACATGGGAGGGGTTTTCTCCATGCTTGATGGGAAGTATCTGTTTATCGTGGTCGGAATGGGACTGGTTACCTATCTCCCGCGCTGGCTGCCTTTGGCGTTGCTTTCCAACAGGCGTCTGCCCGGGGTTGCGGAGGCGTGGCTGGATCTCATACCGGCAGCGATTCTCAGCGCGCTGTTGGTACCGGTGTTGATTACCGGTGGACCGCCGGTGCGGCTGGACGTTATGAGGATAGAATTCTGGGCGGCGATTCCAACGTTTGTGGTGGCTGTCGTTACCCGATCCATGGGCGTGACGGTGGTTCTGGGGATGTTGCTCTTCTGGTCATTGAAGCAATTCGTCTAACCGGAGCAGTGGAGGGGAATATCCGATGCCGGATTCGGTATAAACGAAAGGAGCGGTGCTTCGCCCGATGAGCGACATCGTCGCGTTTCATAAAATCGTGCAACGATGTTATTTGAAGTTGTACTGAATCGATCCGGACAGGCTATTGAAGGTGCCATAACGGCCATCGATATTAAAGAGCAGTTTCCTCGTCACGTACACGTCCACTCCGCCGTATACCCCAAACGGCGTATCTTCATTCAGCTCGTCCAGGTAGGTGAGCGATGCCGGCACCGGGGAAACGGGCACGAGCGGTTTACGTTCGGTTTCCTCATGGTAGACGGAATAGGACCCGCCCACGTATGGGGCCCACCGAACAAATCGCATGCCGGCCTCCAGGCGTCCGGTAACTTCATACCAATCGGATTCCTTTTTCCACTGGCCGCCCTGCTCAGACGTAAACTCCGTCTCCAATTCGCCGATGAGAAAATCTCCCTGGGCCGCGAAAAAAAACCCTCCCTGGCCGGTATTGAATGGACGAACGTATTCGAACCTGCCGCCGCCGCCGAACACCGGTCGCGGCGTTGCCGATTCATCATAGGCCACCCCGACATCGGCGAAGAGATCGAATCGATCGACCACACCGTACCGGAGGCGCAGCATGTCACGATGCATCGTTGTGTCGAAATCCAGACCTTGAAGAGAACTGACCGGAACATCTGTGATCGTTCCGTTAACGCGCGAGCGACGTGATTCAATGTTCGTCTGATATTCACCATAGACGTGGCTGTAGGCAAGTCCAAACACGCCTTTTCCAAGATTGCGTCCGGTTCGAATACGCCGGGGCTCCGGTGTCTTTTTGGTTTTCTGAATGTCGATATCGCGTTGCGGTTCAGCTTCCGCAACAGGCGGAGGTGCCGGTGTGGGCGGTTCCTCGCGGGCCACCTCCGGCTGTGACTCTTCCTCTCCGGGTGGCGGTTCGGCCGGGACGGGGACGGCGGGTTCTGCTGTTGCCGCCGGCGGTTCAGCCACCGGACGGTGGGACGGCGTTACCACCATCGGCATACTCCCCGGAAACGGCTCGGAAGATGCAATAACAAATGCATCCTCGATAAGGATCCCTTGCTTCCGTATGGGCAGCCGGACCGCATCCGCCTCGGGCCATGTGGCGAAGGGTCCAACAAAAACCGTGTAGGCGTATCCCAGCATCGCGCTTTCCGCTCCGCGCACAACCACACGTGTTGTGTGGGCGGATATCTTCTGTTTCAGACGATCGGCATTCTCTTTTACTTTAAATGTCCCGACCTGAAGGTAATAGTATTTCCCATTGGAAGCGAGGGTAGAAGAAGGGATCACGTAACACAGGGACAAACAAAGGAGGAAGAAAAAACCAAGGAAGCCGCGGAATCCGGTGTGTTTCCAATTCATAAGCAACCCCGATGAATGGTTGAGGTTACGTCTGTATACCGGTGAACGATTCCGTTGTCAAGATATTATGAAAAGATGTCAACGTGTTAGACACCCCCCCCGGATTCAAACCCATCGGGTATGGGCAATCCGTCGGTGTTTCTATGTTGTCTGATACGGTGCCCATGTCACATCGGCATCGGGTTACCGGGATCGTCGGCTTTTTTTGAAACGTCGGGTCAGGGGCCGGTTTCGAAGCAGGATATACGTTGCGCCGGCCCCGCCATCACAAAGGCGGGCGCTGGAAAATGCCGCCACCCACTTGCGCCAGGGGCCTCTGGTCAGCCAGTGGTGCACCTTTTCCTTGAGGACCGGTTTTTCCTTTGATGACAATCCCCGTCCGTGGATGACCAGAAGTCCCTGTTTCCCGGAGCGCCGGGCGTCCTTCATAAACTCCCCAAAGGACTCCTCGGCCTGGGCCGACGTCTTGCCGTGGAGGTCCAGGTGAGCCTGAATGGCAAATTCACCGTTATGAAGCCGGGCGGCCATGTTCGGAGGCACGCAGGGGCCGGTGCCCTCCATGTATTCGGAGGTGTCCGATACCCTGAACCCCCGGCCGTTATGAATCAGCTCCCGAAGTCGACGGTCGGATTCTGAATCAAAGGGTTCCGGAGGGGAGGGGGATAACGGCGGGTCTGGATGCGCGACAGTCCTGTTCTTCGATCGCAATGGCATTACATCCGACATCTCTTTTTCAAACAGTCGATTGTCATCATCCGGCGATGGGCTGTCTGTCGATGGGCGCGCAGCACTCTCAGCCGGGTCCGTATCCTCGAGAACGATAGACCGGCTCTGCAATAGCTTTTTAAGATCCTTGAAAGGGCGGTTTCGATCGAAACGGTCAGGCGAAGGCATGCCCACCTCCATCGATATCGGGTTTTACGGATGGCCCGGACCCGGGCACCATCAAGCGCCCTGCAAATCATATAATCGGTCCATTGGCTTGTCAAAGAGGGGATTGCCGATGTATGAGTTGATCTGGCGGAAACACATCCCCGGCCCCACTCTGCCAGGCGAGGATCGGGATTCAACGGAACAGGTCAGACGATCATGGATATAAAGGAATACTGCCCCGAGAAATGGTTCACTGCCGAAGAAGCGGTAGCTAAGATTCAGAACGGCAGCCGGGTGTTTATCAGTACCGGTTGCGGAGAACCGCAGCATCTGATTCGGGCCATGGTCCAGGACATTTCCCTGCAGGACATCATGATCTATCAGATGCTTTCCTCAACCCTGGCCACGTTTGTCGATGAGCCATCCTTTCTTAAACGTTTTTCTCTCAAGCTGTTTTTTATCAGCACCCGGATTCGAAAGGCGGCCTTTGAGGGAAAGATTGATTACATCCCGGCCTATCTCTCCCAGATACCCGCGCTTTTCAAGAGCCACCGCATCGGGCTGGATGTCGCATTGATCCAGGTCAGCTTACCGGACCGTTATGGATATTGCAGTCTCGGGGTATCCGTGGACATTACACGCTCCGGAATGGATCATGCAGAGATGGTGATTGCCCAGGTCAATCCGCGTATGCCCCGCACCTGGGGCGACAGCTTTGTTCATCTGGATGAGATCGACTACCTGGTCATGCACGATGAGCCCCTGGTGCAGGACCTTCCCCAGGACAAGGATCCGGAGGTGGCACGCCGGATTGGATTCTATGTGTCTCAGCTCATCGATGACGGGGCCACCCTGCAGGTCGGATTCGGCAACCTGCCGAATGCGATCCTTCCGTATCTAAACTTCAAAAAAGACTTGGGCCTGCACACGCAGGTGATCACCGACGGTCTCATTCCCCTCTTCGAGAAGAAAATCATCACCAACCGCAGAAAAAGCCTGTTACCTGGACGTGCCGTGGCCTCCCTGTGCATGGGCACGGACCGATTGTATCGGTACGTGGATAACAATCCCATGTTTTATTTCCGGTCCTCCGAGTTTGTGAATGACCCGCTTGAAATTGCACGAAACGATCATCTCATATCGATCAGCTCGGCCCTGGAGGTCGATCTTACCGGCCAGGTCTGTTCCGACTCGATGGGATATCTGTTCTACAGCGGCATCGGCGACCAGGTCGATTTTCTCAGGGGCAGCGCGATGTCCAAAGGTGGATTCTCCATCGTTGCGCTGCCGTCGACCGCCCAGAACGGCTCGGTTTCCCGGATCGTACCCCATTTGAATGAGGGTGCCGGTGTGGCGACCACCCGGGGTGATGTTAATTTTGTCATTACCGAATACGGTATTGCCGAACTCATGGGAAAATCCATTTCCCAGCGGGTGATGGAACTGTCACAGATCGCCCATCCAAAATTCCGAAAAGATCTGGTGGGAGTCGCGAAAACACGGCACTACATTTTCGCCGATCAACTGCCCCCCTCCCAGGCCGACCTGCTGTTTTTGGAAAACTACAAGAGCGCTCTCACCCTGAAAAACGGCAAGACAATCGAGTTTCGGCCGCTTTTGCCGTCGGATGAATTCGCCTATCGAAACTTCTTCTATTCACTTCAGGAGAAGTCCATATACCTGCGCTTCTTTCAGAACAAGAAACTCTTTTCCCACGAGATCGTTCAGAAGCATTGGGCCAGTGTCGATTACAGAAAAAACATGTCTCTCATTGGACTCTTTCAGCGGCATGGGCACAAGGAAATCATGGCTATCGCCTCGTACGCCGAGGAATCCGATACTCGCGCGGAAGTTGCGTTTGTCGTGAGGGAGGATTTCCAGAACATGGGCGTGGCCGGTTATCTTCTCGGGGTACTCCACCGGATAGCGGAAGAAAATGGATATACGGGATTTACCGCTGCAGTGCTGGCAGAAAATGCCTCGATGCTGCATGTGTTCAAGAAACGGTATCCGGATGCGGAGGTGCTTCAAGAGGGTAGCGAAATCACGCTCATTATGGAATTTTCGGCGGCTGCGGGCGAAAGGTCTCCCACGACGCACCATGAACGGTTACCGGAGTGATGCACATTGACTCCGAGCAGTGGCGCCGTTATCTTATCCGGGGCGCCGAGACGTTGGGTCTTGCGCTGTCCGACGCAGAGGCGGCATCCATGGCCCTTCATGCCCGGGAATTGCTCGTCTGGAATCGAAGGACCAATCTGACCCGATTGATCCGTCCAAAACCCATGGCAGAAAAGCACTATCTCGATTCCATCCTGCCGATGCGCTGGATTCCCGATACCGCAAGTATTCTAGACGTTGGTTCCGGTGGCGGGTTTCCGGGAATTCCGCTTAAAATTGTGATCCCCTCGTCCAAGGTGATGCTGGTGGATGCCTCTCGTAAAAAGGTGACGTTTATGAATCATGCCTTGCGGACCCTGAACCTTAATCAGATCCGCGCGCGTCATATGCGGGCGGAATCGATTGACCGAAAGGATGCCGACTGCCCGCCGGGCGGATTCACGGTGATCATCAGCCGGGCGCTGACGTCTCTGGAGCGATTTGTATCGATGGCCTTGCCATTGCTTGCCGATGATGGCATGATCATTGCGCTAAAGGGAACGGGACAATCGGTCGAGGCCGAGTTGTCCGCCCTGAACCAACAGCTCCCCCCAGATACCCTCGAGCGGTTACCATCAATTCAAACGGCACGCTATCGACTGCCATATAGCGGTGCAGAGCGGTCGATAATCCTGTTTGGCAGGCAGTGATATGGGCCGACGCACCGCCACCGTCGGGCGGAAACAATGGCTTTCCAACCATCGAAACCATAAAAGGAGGCAAACCAATGGCACAAAAATGGGTCTATTTGTTCGGTGAACTCGATAAGGCCGAGTCTTACGCAGGTGGAGATTGGGAAGATATTCGTACGCTGTTCGGCGGCAAAGGGGCCAATCTGGCCGAAATGACCCGTATCGGTATACCGGTGCCTCCCGGGTTTACCGTGACCACGGAGGCCTGCAACGCTTACCTGGCTTCCGGTGGGCGGTTTCCGGATGGTATGTGGGAAGAAATTATCGAAGCCCTGAAGAGCGTGGAAACCGCGGCAGGAAAGACCTTCGGGGATCCGGAAAACCCACTTCTGATCTCATGCCGGAGCGGGGGTAAATTTTCCATGCCGGGGATGATGGATACGGTCCTGAACATCGGGTTAAACGATGAAACGGCGTCCGGCCTGGTCAAGCTGACTGGTGATGAGCGATTTGTGTATGACGCCTACCGGAGATTGATTCAGATGTTCGGCAGCGTCGTGACAGGGGTGCCGGATGACGCATTTGAGGAGGTTCTGGAAGCGGCGCGACATGCTGCGGGCGTGACCAGTGATTCGGATCTGGATGCCGAAGCCTGGAAAGCGGTGACCCGTCAGTTCAAGACTATTTTTCGCCGCCAGTCCCATCACAACTTCCCAATGAACCCGCTGGACCAGCTCCGGATGGCGACAGAGGCGGTATTCAAGAGCTGGAACGGCAAGCGGGCGGTGGACTACCGGAACGCCGCCGGCATTTCCCATGATCTGGGCACTGCCGTAAATATCGTCACCATGGTGTTTGGCAACATGGGTGAAGACAGCGCCACCGGCGTCGCCATGACCCGCGATGGTTCCACCGGCGAGAAAAAGATTGAAGGCGATTACCTGACAAATGCCCAGGGCGAAGACGTGGTCGCCGGGATTCGACTGACCAAGGACATTTCCCTGATGAAAAACGAATTTCCGGAAGCCTATTCGGAATTCGAAGATATTGCTGAAAAGCTGGAGATTCATTACCGCGAAATGCAGGATGTGGAGTTTACCATAGAAAAGGGAAAACTCTGGATGCTCCAGACCCGCGACAGCAAGCGAACCGCCCAGGCAGCGGTCCGGATCGCCGTAGACATGGCCGAAGAGGGGCTGATCTCCCGGCAGGAAGCGGTGCAGCGGGTGGCTCCCGAACAGGTGGATTTTTTTCTCCATCCCCAATTTTCACAGGAGGCCATCAAACGCGCGACAGACTCCGGCGATTTCCTCGCCCGGGGACTGAATGTATCCCCCGGGGCCGCCTGTGGCGTTGTGGCCATGGATGCGGATCTTGCCGAGAGCTGGTCGAAAAATGAGGGGAAGGACGTGATCATGGTCCGTCCGGAGACCAAGCCTGACGATGTTCATGGGATGCTTGCGGCAAACGGCATCCTGACCAGCCGGGGTGGGCGCACCAGCCATGCTGCGCTGGTGGCGAGGCAGTTTGGTAAACCCGCGGTGGTGGGTGTGTCGGAAATGAAAATTGATATGGGTAAGCGGCAGATCGCGGTCAAAAACCTGATCGTCAAAGAAGGCGACTGGGTATCCATCGACGGGACCGCCGGCGAGGTCTTCAGAGGCCGACTGGAAACCCGGATCCCGGATATCCAGGATCCCTGGCTGAAGAAGCTGTTGAAATGGGCCGACGGGTTTCGACAGCTGGGCGTCTGGGCCAATGCCGACTATCCCGAAGATGCAAAACGGGCAAGAGAATACGGGGCACAAGGGATCGGGTTATGCCGGACCGAGCACATGTTTTTTGAATCGGATCGGCTGCCCCATGTCCAGAAGATGATCATGGCCGATTTGCCCATCGAACGGCAAGAGGCCCTGAGAGTGCTGCTGCCGTTTCAGCGAGAAGATTTCATGGGACTGTTCCGGGTCATGGACGGGCTTCCGGTGATCATCCGGCTAATCGATCCCCCGCTCCACGAATTCCTGCCGAATCATGCCGATCTACTAAAAGAACTGGGGGACCTGAAAATCAGGCTTCAGCATGCAGCCACCCTGGAGGACATCGATACGATTATCAAGGAGGTTCGGACAAAGGAACAGATCTTGAACCGGGTGGAGAGCCTCCACGAGGCCAATCCCATGCTCGGTCTTCGCGGCGTTCGGCTGGGCATCCATATCCCGGAGCTAACCGTGATGCAGGTGCGCGCTATTTTTGAAGCTGCTTGTCTGGTCAGCAAGGAAGGCCTCAGCGTCCATCCCGAGGTGATGATACCCTTGACCAGTCACGTCAATGAACTCAAACGACAGCGTCAAATCCTGGAAAAGGAGGCCCTCCGGGTGATGACGGAACAAAACATAGAGATCGCCTATAAGATCGGTACTATGATCGAGATACCAAGGGCGGCCCTGACCGCAGATCAAATTGCCGAGCATGCCGAATTCTTTTCATTCGGGACCAACGATCTGACTCAAACCACATTCGGAATATCCCGGGATGACGCCGAGGCCGGATTCCTTATCGAATATCTTGAAAACGAAATTTTGCCTTCGAATCCCTTTGCCACTCTTGACAGGGATGGGGTCGGTGAGTTGATGGAGACCGCGCTTAGCAAGGGGCGGAAGGTGAAGCCGGATCTGGAGTGCGGAATATGCGGCGAACATGGGGGAGATCCCGATTCCATCCGTATCTGTCACCAGCTGGGGCTCAATTATGTATCCTGTTCGCCATTCCGGGTCCCGGTCGCCCGCCTGGCGGCCGCGCAAGCGTCACTCTCTCAAAAGGCTCCCGAATGATGATGGGGCGGAATTGCCAAAACCTATTAAATCTGGTACATTAGCTATGATTTTAGGGCGTTTAAATGGACCCGCCATGAGGGAGGAGCATCTTTGGAATATGCATTAGATCAATCTCAGCTCGAAGCCATCGAGGACATCATCCGACAGGAATTCATCGAACTCGGCGTCCACTGCACCTGTCTGATTGACATGGCCGGCAATATCGTCGCCAATCTGGACGACGGTAAAACAAGTTTCGATGTGTATTCGCTGGCCGCTCTTGCCGCCGGAAACTTCGGCGCTGTGAGTGCCATGGCGAATATGGTCGGAGAACAGGAATTCTCCCTTCTATTCCACAAGGGCAAAACAGAAAGCATTCACTTTAGCAAGGTCACGGACGAATTCTTGCTGATTACCATTTTTGGCAAAGAGACTTCTCTGGGATTTTTGCGTCTTAAAGTTGCCGAAGCGGTTAAGAAATTTGAAAAAATACTCGGATCCTAACAGGATGCTTTTTGGTATGCATCTTTTCGGATGCTCTCCGGCGGGATCTGCTCGACAATGGATGAGAGGAACTGAGAGTGGCTTTCATTAATCTGAAGAAGAAGGAAGTTCAAGCAAAAATAGTGTATTATGGGCCGGGTCGGGGTGGTAAAACAACCAACCTGGAACATATTCACAAAACCTTTCGGGATCGGATCTCTTCTGAAATGGTGGCGATTAAAACCCACGGGGACCGGACCCTGTTCTTTGATTTTCTGCCGTTCGATATCGGTCAGATCAAAGGCTACGATGTGCGCCTACAGATCTACACGGTACCGGGACAGGTCAAATACGATGCCACCCGGCGATTGGTGCTTCGAGGGGTCGACGGGCTTGTCTTTGTGGCCGATTCCATGCAGCTCCGTCGGGAGAAAAACATGGTTTCCCTGAAAAATGCCGAAGATAATCTAAAGCTGTACAAAAAGGATATACACAAGATCCCTTTGGTCCTTCAGTACAACAAGCGAGATCTTGGTGAGCAGGGGATACCGGTGCTGACGGTTGACGAACTGGAAAAAGACCTGAACTCCGATTTACAGGTACCCTATTTCGAGGCCAGTGCCCTGATCGGTGAAAATGTTGTCGAAACATTGAAAAAAATCATTTCCCTAACCATGGCATCGCTGTCCAAAGAGCTTGAATAGGAGGTACTCGCGTGCCCGGCAACGAGAATGACCAGAGCCAGGAAGAATTTGACAGCCTGCTGGACGATCTTCTGTCTGAAGATGCCGCTTCGAGCGAGGCGGCAGATCGGGAAGAGGATCCGGAAGAGAATCCGTTGCGGGATCTGAAGGCCACTCTGCTGGCCGTGGATTGGGAGATCAATGACGAGATCATGGCGGCAATGCTGCTTCACGCCGAGAAGCTGAAGGAGACGTTTGAGAACAACAGGATCAACCAGTTATTTCTACAGCTGCTGCAAGCCGTCGGTAAATATATTAAAACCCAAAAAGCTAATGCACATCCGGACGCCATCAAGCTTCTCAGCTCGATCTACACGGGACTTGAAATCGTATCCATGGCCGAAGGTATGACGGATGCCGAAAAGCAAAAGATATTAAAAATCGAAGTGGACCGCTTTAAATCTCTCAAAGCAAAGGTCGCCAAGCGGGACAACGAAAAAAAATCTCCGGAGCTTCCTGCCGATACGGCACGCAACCCGCGAATCACGGGCGATGCCGGAATGGATGAAGTGGTACAAACCGCTTTGGCAACGATTCGAAAAGAAATCACGGATCTCATCCGGGCAGAGTTTGAGACCCTTCGAACGCAGCTCAAATCCTTGAAATCATGAAAACGCCTTCTTTCCGAGATCTGTTTGAAAACGTGCCGCTTGACTTTATCAGATCTCTTGATGATATGCCTATCGGCATATATCGATCCTCTCTCGAGGGGAAGCTGGTGGCAGCCAACAAAGAACTGGCCCGGATATTCGGATTCGACTCTTTGGAAGAATTTATGGAATATCCGCTTGTCAACCTCTACCGCGACAAGAAAGACCGTGGTGCCTTCATGGCTGTGCTCAGCGAGAAGAGATTCGTTGAAGATCTGCACCTGGCCTTCTACCAGAAAGGCGGAAGCCCCATTGACTGCATGGTAACCGCCTGCGGCGTCTTCGATAGGGACAACGAACTTATCTATATCGACGGCGTCATTCGAGATATTACCCAGGAAAAGGTCGACAAAAAAGCAACCTCACGCCACCATAGGCTTCGGGGAGTACAGCAAATGGCGGGCGGTATCGGCCATCAGCTAAACCAGCCCCTGACGGTTCTAAACAACCTGATTTCCGAATTGATGACCACTCCCGAGACCCCGGAATCCAGCAAGAATACTCTGAAAAAAATCCAGGAACAGGTTCGGAGACTAAACGACATTGCCCAAAAGATTCAAAATATCAAGCACGTCGAAATGATGGATTATGTCGCCGGAGTACAGATCGTGGATATCGACAGATCGTTCTAGCCCGAGCATGCCATGACAGCCTTCCGGCACTGAAATATCGTTTGATCGCAACACCCCAGAGGCGATGCTATGAATAAAAAAGTGCTCGTCGTCGACGATGACAGGGAAATGTTGGAGGCCATCAAGGAAGGGTTGAGTTCCTACAGTGACAAGTTTTCGGTCGCAACGGCGGATAACGGTACCAAGGCGATCGAACGGCTCGGAGCGGAAAATTTCTCGCTGGTTGTCACTGATCTGAAAATGCCGGGTCTGGACGGATTCGGCCTTCTGGCCCATATCGTCGATAAGTATCCGGATATCCCGGTGGTCATCATCACCGGCTTTGGCACTCCGAAAATGAAACAACTGGCCCGCGAAGGGGGTGCGGTAAGCTATATCACCAAACCGTTTCTTGTCGACAATCTGGCCCGGAAAATCATCATGACCCTGGGGAAAGAGTCCGATGGTGGATCGCTCCATGGTGTGTCCGCCGGTGTCTTTCTGCAACTGGTTGAATTGGAGGAGCGTACCTGTACCGTTCGACTGACCACCCGAAAAACAAAGGATCAAGGGGTTCTGTGGTTCAGGGAAGGAAAGCTTCTGGATGCCCGGTTCGGCAATCAGACGGGTCTTGATGCCGCTTATGTCATTCTATCCTGGACAGACGTCACCCTGACCATTCAGAACCGGTGCCCGAAAAACGCCGACTATATACAGCAAGACCTCCAGGCCGTTCTCCTGGAGGCCATGCGTTTGAAGGATGAAGACAAGCCGGAGAATGACGTAAACGCTGAGTCCACGGGGAACACAAGGGGCAAAACGGATTAGGAGGCAACCGGCCATCCAGCACGGCATCGGGTTGGAAGCGGAGCGGACCACCCGAATCCAGGGAAAGACTGAGCATTCTGGTCCGTATCTTGCATGATGTGATGGCGTCTTTCATGGAGTTTGTCGGATAATTACGACATCCCCGGTAGATATTCAATAATATAAACGGTTTTGGATAGATCGTGCGATATCTGGAAAACATGGTATTCTGACGGGCGATACGACCGGGACAACAAAAGAGACAGTATGACTTCCAATCGGGAGGTCCATGGGGCGGATTTTCACAGAGATTGACGTTTGATGAGGTACAGTTATCAGACCGCACCTTCAAACCATTAACCTGATGAAAAAGGCGATGAATCATGAGCACGGATGTCGCTTCTAAAATCAAAGAGGCCGAAGTCTACCATTCCATGGGACTTTATGTCGAGTCCCTGAATGTGTACGAAGATATACTGGAACGCCTGCCCGACGGGGACAACTCCGGACGGCAGAATGTCCAGGAGAAGATTGAAGCCCTACAGAAACAGATCAAGTCCCTGGAGGATGACACCCAGACGTCGATTTCCACAGACGACCTCGATATCATTAAAAAGGCCCTTTCGGCGGATGACAATCTGCCGGGGCTTCATGACAGCGCAAATGCCTTCAAGGAATTGGGACTCTACAGCGAAGCGGTGGGTGAATATGAGAATCTTCTAAAGCTTGGCTACGACCCGGAAAAATTCCTGAGGGATTTTGTCGATGCATATCTCCGGGTCCAGACGGCCAAAGAAGTGACCCAGCGGATCAGTACCGCCATCCAGGAGAGGGACGGCGATGCTAAAGAAAACGCGAAGTTGCTGTTTCTTCTCGGCACCGAGATGGAAAACCGCAACCACACCAACTCGGCCATGGAGCTTTACCAAGCGGTTTCCAAGAAGGACCCGAAGAATCAGGATTTTCAAAAACGTCTGACAAACTTGAAGGCCAGTTTTTCGAGTGGATCCCGTTACGATTATCTGCTGAATCAAAAGATGGTGACCACCGATCAGCTCAAAAAGGCGCTCGAGATGTCCAAAAAAATGAAAAAAAGCGTCGAGACCATCCTCATCGAACAGTTCCGCATCACCAAGGAGAATATCGGAGAATCCCTATCTCTCTACTACGGTTGCGCTTTCAAATCCTATGACAGTGCCGTTGCCACGCCTGTGGAACTCATTCAGAATCTGAAGCAGCAATTTTTGATTCAGGAGAGCTGGGTCCCTTTATCCTGGGATAAATCCGGCGTTGAAGTGCTTGTGGACGACCCCAAGGATCTGAACAAGACGGACAACATCCGCTCGTTGATCCGGTCAAAGATAAATGTGTCCGTTGCCATTCGGGAAGATATCGAGGCCTACATACGGCTCTTTTTTGACGCAAAACGCCAAGATTTCGCGACCTCCGAAGGCGAGAACCAGGAGGATGAGTTCGATCTGATCCCGGACATCTCGTTTGAGGAGGAAGAAGACGCCTATGAAGACGATTATGACGAGATCGATGAAGCGTCGGGAAAAGTGGTCAAACTGGTCGACCAGGTTCTGGTGGCGGCCTATCGCCAGAGTGCGTCGGATATTCACATAGAACCGTCCCCGGTCACAAAGGCCACGAACATCCGATTCCGTCTGGACGGCGTCTGCCAGGAATATCTGCAGGTTCCCAACACCATGGCCAAAGGGATCTTGTCGAGAATCAAGATCATGTCCAGCCTGGACATTGCCGAGCGAAGGCTCCCCCAGGATGGCAAAATCAAATTTAAGAGAAAAGGCTTGGACTCATTTGAACTTCGGGTCGCCACCCTTCCCACCGCCGGCGGATTCGAGGATGCCGTCATGCGGATCCTGGCCAAGGCCGGGGCCATGAAGATGGACGAAATGGGTCTCAGTCAGCGGAACCTTACCGTTCTGAAGAGTATCATTGCAAAACCGTACGGACTCGTTCTTGTTGTCGGACCGACCGGTTCCGGTAAAACCACTTCTCTTCACGCGGCCCTGGGACACATTAATAAGCCGGGAGTCAAGATCTGGACGGCCGAGGACCCGGTTGAAATCACCCAGGCGGGGCTGCGGCAGGTGGAAGCCATCCCGAAGATCGGCCTGGATTTTGCCCGCATCATGCGCGCGTTTCTCCGCGCCGACCCGGACATCATCATGATCGGCGAGATGCGGGATCATGAAACTGCCTCCATCGGTGTTGAGGCGTCCCTTACCGGACATCTGGTCTTCTCGACCCTGCATACCAACAGCGCACCGGAAACTGTCACGCGATTGCTGGATATGGGGCTAAATCCCCTCAACTTCTCGGATGCCTTTCTGGGTGTTATGGCCCAGAGACTGGCACGTCGTGTGTGCAAGAGCTGCCGGGAGGAGTTTCATCCGTCGGAGGAAGAATTCGAAGAGATCGTGAATGATTACGGAAAGGAGCAGTGGGAAAGAACCGGCATCGAATACAATCCAGATTTAAAACTATACAAGCCGGCTGGATGTTCGGAATGTTCCAATGTCGGATACAAGGGCCGGTTGGGCATCCATGAGCTGATGGAAGGAACAAAGCCCATCAAACGGATGATCAAGAAGGCAGAAAGCACCGAAGCCTTATTTGGGCAGGCCACCGAGGAAGGCATGAACACGCTGAAACAGGACGGTGTGCTCAAGGCCTTCGATGGCATTACGGATGTGAATGAGATCCGGCGGATCTGTATCAATTAGGTATTGGGTATCCGGTACTGGTGATTGGTCCATATCCAACATCCATCGTCCGGCATCGCGCATCCAGTATCGCGCATCCAGTATCGAGCATCCAGTATCGAGCATCCAGTATCCAAATACCCAATACCCAGTACCCAATACCTAACCCAGTGCTTCCTTAATTCTGGGCAGTATCCGCTTGATGCTCATGCGGGCAAGGGCTTGGTTGCCGTCCGGCTCAAGGATGAGGATGATGACAAACGGCATCGATTCTCCCTGGGGGGTGCCGAGCATCACCACAATTCCCTTGGGTGAGACGATGGTCATCTCCCTGGAATCGTCGAATCCGGTTTTTTCACAGATCTTGCGGGTGCCCCGGAAAACATTGCTGAACATGGCTGCCGTGTATTCCAGGTCCAGCTCTGCTCCGGCTCCGGACATGTCACTTGCCAGCATTTCTCCCCCGGTGTCTAAAATTGCGGATGCCCGATACCCGCCGATCGTGAACAGATGTTTGAGATGGCGGCTCAGCGTGTCGACGGCGACTTTCTGCGGCGGAGACGGCAATGGGGGGGAGTCCGTTGCTTGGGCGGTTTCCGGCAGCGACGCTCCATGGACGTCCGAAGAATCAGCGGAGAAGGCCATTTCCGTGGGTCTACCGACGTCCAGGATCATTTCCTCCGGTTCACCGGCATCGGGAGACGTCGGAATCTCCCCCCTCCGAAGCCCAGTCTCATGCGCATCGCCGTCCAAATCAACACCCGGGGCGGCCTCATCATTCAAAACAAAATCCGCGTCCGCCGCCTCATCCAAAACGATTTCCGTGTCGGCCCCTTCAATTTCAGCCGAATCTAAATCCTGGTTGTCATCCTGTTCGAGCAGTTCGCGATCTTTGTTCACATCCTCCAGATTGACCGGCGGCAACGTTTCCTCGACAGGGATGCGGGTCTCGGCTTCATCTTTGCGCCGCATGGATTCCATAAGGACCGCGTTGAGGTCTTTCAGAATGCGCCGGTTTACTTTTTTCTTGCCCCGGGTCAGATTTTTAAACCGTATTTTCACCCGGTCATGGGGTATGATATTCAGGGCCGCTGCCTCACCGGTATGTTCTCCATACACCGCATCAAAAAGAACCCCCTGTTCGAAGTAGATATAGCCTATTTGCTCGGCAGGCGTCTCGATTTCCAGAAGACAGGTTTTTCGCTCCATATGGATCATCTGGAGAAAATTGGCGATAGAAATGCCGTTGAGATTCCCGGTCGGTTCATCCTGCTCCAAGGTCGACAGGATGGTCTGTACCAGCTCATCCATTTCAAAAGGTTTCTCTATGAACCGGAGTACATCCAGACTGATTTTTTCTTTGAGCTGGGGGGTCCCGTGGGCTGACATGACGATACACGGAATGTTGGGGTGATGATCGTTCATGAATGCCAACAGGCTCAACCCATCGACCTTTGGCATCTGAAGATCGGTAACGAGAAGGGATATCGGGGTGGTCTTGAGAATGTCGATCGCTTCCTGGCCGTCCTTGGCCGTGATGCTGATGAAGGTCTTTTCATATTTTTTCAGCCCGGTCTGAAGAATCTTCAGCAAGACCGGATTGTCTTCCACGATCAGCACCTTGTCCATGCATCCCCCGTTTCTCAGATTCACCCGAAACCGGTGTCGACTGCGGGCGTCATGGTTTTGGGAAGGAACATCTGGTTTAATATTCGTAAGTTATCAATCGATTGGCTGAAAATCAAGCAGATGATGGATCTCAACGGACAGGGCATCCCCCGCACAGGACGTGGCTTCGATGGTCACCATGCCGCCGGATCCGGATGGAATGACGGGGAAGTCGGCGATGTGGATGCGTTGGGATGATTACTGATGGACGTTTTTCAGATCTGAGGAGATCTGTTCGAGCTCTATTCGGATACCGGCCAAATGTTCGATGACATCGGTCAACGCATGCCCCCTGGCCGTGTCTTCGATAGTTTTAGCCAATGCGTAGATGGCCTCGAATCTCATATTTCCCGATGCCCCCTTGATGGAATGGGCGGCATCGGCAACCTGTTGATGGTCGCCTGCTTTCACCCCTTCTTCGATCGTGTTCACGTCTGCCTCGCACGTATCCAGGAACAACTCCACCAGGTCCAGAACGTCTGCTTCGTCAAGGCCGAGGGTCTCGGAAAGATTGCTTAAATTCATTCAACAGTTTCCTTTCGTGGTGATGGTCGGTCGTTGTCTGTCGGAACAGTTACACGAATCCGCATGGGGTTTTGACTGTCTTCCGCGGCATGCGTTGCATCGGTCGTCACTGCACCGTTGACAGGTAAAGCAGTCCTGGCAGGAGTGCTTCTTGGGGCCCCCTGGATGTGAATCTGGGATGAAAACCTGTCCCTTAACGCCGGGCAATTGAACAAACGGCATTGGTGTCGTCCCCTTCGGTTCGGGCGAACCCGAGCATTGCCGAAACCCAATTCAGCCCCCCTCCGAGGCTACCCATATCTATAAAATGAAACCATTCGTTTGTCCAGACTCCCGCGGCCATTTTCACTCGGAACCTGTTGATGAAGGCTAAGGTTCAGAGGGTCCGGATGGCGGTCGCCATACGCTCCAGAGCTTGCGCCAGAAGGCTGCGGGAACACCCGAAATTTAGACGGAGAAACCCGCTGTTACCAAAGTCCTTGCCGTCGGATAGCCCCACGCCGAAGGATTCGAAAAATTTCAGAGGACTTGTCCGGCCGATATTTCTGGCATCAATCCAGGCAAGATAGGTGGCCTCCGCGGGCCAGGTTCGGAGTCCGGGCAGTGCCGCGATTTGCCGCTGCACCAGATTCCGGTTTGCTCTCAAGTACACGAGAAGTTCTGACAGCCAATCCCATCCGGCCCGGTAGGCGGCAAGGGCCGCCGTCAGCCCAAGGGCGTTGACATGGGGCACAATTCCGTCCATCGCCTTCTTGAACCGGGTTCGAAGCGCGCTGTTAGGAATTACGGCGAATCCGCAGCCGAGTCCAGGTATGTTGAATGTCTTGCTCGGCGCCATTAGTGTGATGGTACAATCGGACGCCTCCGGATTCAGCGAGGCAGTCGGAATGTGGTGTCGATCCGGTTCCAGGATCAGATCACTGTGGATTTCATCGGAACAGATGACCATGTCATGCCGGATGCAAAAATCTACCAGACGGGTCAACTCGTTGTGATGATAGACGCGTCCCACCGGATTGTGCGGATTGCAAAGCATAAACAGTCGGCAACGCTCCGTAATTTGGGTGTCCAGTCGATCCCAGTCCATGGACCACCGGTTGTTTTCCAGTAAAAGGGGGACGGGTATCAGTTTTCGGCGAGATAATTTCGGCGCTGTCAGAAATGGCGGGTACACCGGCGTTGTCGTCATGACCGCGTCCCCGTCCTTGCCGACGGCGCGGCAGGCAATATTCAGCCCGGTGACGATCCCGGGAAGCCAAATCAGCCAGCTGGGGGCCACCGACCATCCATATTTTCGTTCCAAGGTGTCGACGACGGCCTGAGTGAGCGCTCCCGGAATTCCGGTATAGCCGAAGATCCCATGCTCGATCCGATCGTGTAGTGCTTCCCTGACGGCGCTGGGGGATTGAAAATCCATGTCCGCTAGCCACAATGGAATGATATCCTTTGTTGTGTAGCGGTCCCACTTGACGCTGTCTGTTCCCCGCCGCTGGATCTGCGCATCAAAATCGGTCTTCATTCGGGTTCCCGCCCCTTTTTGAGGTAGCCCACCAACCAGGCGGGTCGGTCTGTCATGAGCACATCGGCACCGGTGTTCGATGCGTAATCGGCCTGTTGCGGTGTATTGCAGGTGTAGGTCATCACCTGCTTGTCCATTCGGTGAAATTCCTGTACCAGCTGCGGCGTCAGATGTTTGACCGGGACACAGATGGCCTTCACAAATTCGGGATGGGATCCGGGGTCCTCCTTGTCGACATTCCAAACGCAGGACCATTCTGATTCAAGCCGGTGGGCGAGCGCCAGCACTTCCCTGTCAAATGACAAGATAAAAAGATGTGGATAGAATCGGCGTGGGACCTGTGTTCGCACCATGTCCACCAGTATTTCCGTTAGCTGCAGGCTGTGCCCGGACCGTCGGTCGACCTTTCGGGATTTGATTTCAAGAAACAGGCGGGTGCAGGATGCATAGTCCCGAAGCAATTCAGCCAGGGGAAAAACCGGTTCATTGTTAAACGCAACCGAAAACCACCCCCCCCAATCCAATTTCTGAAGCTGCTCGAAATCGAATTCCGAAACCCGTTTCAGACTTCCATTAATTTTATACAACGTGCGGTCATGATAGAGGACAGGAATTCGGTCTCGGGTCATCTGAATATCGGTTTCGATACCGTCACAGCCGCTGGTAAGGGCAGCCCCCATCGATGATCGCGTGTTTTCAGGGGCGACATCACTGGCACCACGATGCCCAATGATCCATGGCCGGAGTATTTCCGGGTTCATGTCCAATAACTTATGGGAAGAGAGGGTCATCACTAAAATGGAAGGTCAGGGGCGAGTTACCATCATTCGGAAAATTCCAGAAATACACGTTCGTTCTGACCGTCTATTTGCGGGATGTTCGCGCTCCAATCGGAAATTTTACAACCGTCGCTCTCCTCGGAAGGGATGGCGCACTCGATAAAGGGAAGCACTGGATCGCCGGCGTAAGACTTGAGGTTGATCATGAATGCCTGGGATTTCGGGAATTTATTAAATTCCATGAGCTTGACGAAGAAAAACTTGCAGGCCCCGTCGAAAAACCGGTTTCCCTGTTTATAGTCGGAGATACGATCCCGGAACATATCAATGGCGTTGCTACTGGATTCGGTTCCACAATGAGTGTAAAATCGCCATGTCGGCGGTCTGCCTCGGTGGCCGTTCCCTGATTGGAGACGTACAGAAAGTTCCCGATATAAATCATCATGTTTCCTTTCCCGGTCGATCTGCGGTTATGGTCCCGTCCATATCGTTACTATCGTTGCTCTGCGGGTAGTGTTCAGAACACATCTATTTACATAACAACCGTCTTGAATTTCAAGAAAATTCTGATAGTGATCCCGTGGCCTTACTATGGGGGTGTTGCCCGAAATGCCTATCCCGGTGTCTTTTCGGTAACATGTCCAGGCTAAGCGGAAGTGGACACCGGCAGCCACGGTGTGATCCATCGGAACCCGACGATACGAAGCAGTCCCCAGAGGACCGCCAGGGGAATCACTACGGTCTGAAGCAGGAATACTGCCGCCAGCTTGAGCGTGTGCTGCGCGTATCCCGCAATCTTTTCCTGGAGGATCGCCAGCCGCTCCTTTATGTTACCGAGTCCTTCGGATCCATCGAACAACGCATCCAGCCGCTCCCACCAGGAGTCCGAACCGCCACCCGGCGATTCCGACGGCCCCAGCGATGTCTCTCTGATCTCACTGTTGATGTCCGCAAGGGATCGGGTCGCTTCGGTGTAGGGTTTTTCTAAAAACAAAAGGTACACCCGGTCGCTGGCCAGGGCCATCACGGGAACGCCGAATCGTACAATGACCGCGATAAGGGCCAGGCGAAGGCCAAGTGTTTTAATACGGACCCCCCAGGGGGTGCTCCGCCAGATGCCGACGATGACCAGCAACATGGCGACCGGCAAGAGGCACGAAAAACCGAACCAGAGGCCGACCTCCATGAGCAGCTTCTGAATACCCAGAGCAACGGTCGCGATCAGCATGACCCATGAAAACCGCTCCACCAGGTCGTTCACGGGATCCAGGATCTCACCCGCGGCAACAGACAGACCGACACCGGCGGGTGCCGCAGCAATCACCGTACCCTGGACGACCGAGATGATGCCATTGATCCCCCTTACCACCGCATAGGTATACAACGACCGTTCAAGGGCCTCGTCGTAGTATCGGTGGCCTGCCTCATCGAGCTTTCCGACATACAGGTGGTCCAGGATGGCGTCGAGCATCGGAGTGATCGCCATAAGGCCGATAAGCGCCGCTGCAATGCATCCAATCCATTTTCGCTTTTGCGGAGCCAACACCATTTTTGCCATATCCAGTCTCCTTTGTTGATGAACGAGGGTAACGGATCGTTGTAGACAGGCGCCGGTTCGGCGGAGAAGCGGGAGATCCTTCGCGTTGACATGCGGCGTTCGCCGGAAACGGCAGAACGGTTGACGGTATCTCGGTTAGTTGGTGAGACTTTGAATGGGCGCCGGGATCAATCCGCCGAGTTTCAGGAAGCGGTCGCGCTTTTCGGCATTTTTAACGGGGATGATCGTTGCCTTGCCTAACAGACCGCCAAAATAGGCCTTCTGTCCGGCCGACTTTCCGGGAACCGGGATCAGGCGGCAGGCCGTTGTCTTTCGATTGCACACCCCGATGGCCATTTCATCGGCAATAATGCCGGCGATGGTCTCTTCGGAGGTGTTCCCCGGGATCGCCACCATATCCAGACCGACAGAACAGACGCTGGTCATGGCTTCCAGTTTCTCGATCCCCAGGTAGCCGTCGGCGGCAGCCTGGGCGATGTTCAGATCCTCGCTGACCGGTATAAATGCGCCGCTGAGCCCCCCCACGTGGGAACTGGCAAAGGCGCCTCCCTTCTTTACGGCGTCATTGAGCAGGGCCAGTGCTGCGGTGCTTCCGGGAACACCGATATTGGTTAGCCCCAGGCTTTGGAAGATTTCCCCCACACTGTCACCGACGTTGGGTGTCGGAGCCAGAGACAGGTCCACAACGCCGAAGCGGATCCGGAGATTTTCGGCCACCTCCCGTCCGATCAACTCACCCACCCGCGTAACCCGGTAAGCGGTCTTTTTGATAATTTCGGATAGACGTCCCAAATCCAGGTTCGGATCGGCAGCCAGGGCCCGATCCACGGCCTTTTTGACCACGCCCGGACCGCTGACGCCGACGTTGATGACCGCATCCGGTTCTCCGATACCGAGATAGGCACCGGCCATGAACGGAATGTCCTGGGGAATGTTTGCGAACACACAGAGTTTGGCGCACCCGATGCCGTCACGGTCCGCCGTCAGCTCGGCCGCCTCCTTGATGATTCGCCCCATGAGCAGTACGGCGTCCATGTTGATCCCGGCCTTGGTCGAAGCCACATTAATCGAAGCACAAACACGTTCGGTTTCGGCCAGCGCCTGGGGGATCGCCTCAATCAGGGCTCTGTCGCCTGTGGCCGTCCCTTTTTCGACGAGAGCGGAAAACCCGCCGATAAAATCGACATGCACCTCGGTCGCAACATCGTTTAGGGTCTTTGCAATCTCTACCAGGTTGTCTGATTTGAACGGCGCGCCCACGATGGCGATCGGACTTACGGCAATCCGTTTGTTGACGACGGGGATTCCGTATTTTTGACCGACACGGTCGCAGACATCCACGAGGTTTTTGGATAGATGCGTAATGCGAACCCGGATATTGTGCCGCAGCCGGTCCAGATCGTGACTGGCACAGGTGATCAGACTGATGCCCAGTGTGACGGTCCGCACGTCCAGATGCTCGTTTTTGAGCATTTCCAGGGTTTCAATGATTTCTCGGTCGGTGAGCATTTCCGTGTCCTAAATGTCATCTATAGTGGTTGTCATAAATATGTTCCGTTTGCAGACATATGGAAACGATGACCGCAGAGTCGCAGAGGACCGCAAAGGAACATCACCTCTGCGACCTCAGCGCCTCTGCGGTGAACCGTTGATCGTAAATGGAATCGGAACGCAATTCTGACAATCGCAATAACCCCGAACGTGCGCCGGCGACACGGTAACAGCAGGGGAGCTATATCCGGTTAATGGCCGAAAAAATGTTCCTGTGCTGGATACTGATGTCCAAATTCAGCTCGTCCGCTTTATCACGCAAGGCACGGTCCAATTGATGCTGATCCACATGTTTTGGCACATCGACCTCGTAAATCATGATATTGTTGTTGGGATCATCACCGCCTTTGAACACGGCCTGAAGATTGGTCACATTAACCCCGAAATGTGCAATAATCGCTGTGACCCGGGCCACCAACCCTTTCTGATCAGGCCCCATGGTCGTAATGATAAACGGTTCGCTCTCGGGAAAGGGCTGAATATCCTCGCCACCCCCCACATCCCGTAAAAACACATCCAGCCCCAACGGCTCGAGACCGGCTTTTAGATGCTCGAGAAGATGTGATCCGGATAATTTTGGGGGCAACGCAACGATAAACGTGCCGGAAAATTCGGTCTGCAGGATCGTCTGACTGACATTTTCGATGTTGCAGTGCTGTTCGAAAAGAATGTTTGTAACCGCCGATATAATGCCGGGACGATCATGACCCAGTACTGCAATGATTGATTTTTTCAAGGTGTTATCTTCTGTTGTTGGATGGTTCTACAAATCGTTACACGATTTTATTGCCGCTTATATCCATCATGGGGCATCGCCTGTCAACCGAATTGATCTCATGGTTGATCCCGGCCGCCACGTGACGCAGGCGATTATTCGGCTTGTCAGTTCTCTTGCCGGTGTGTTAGAGGCAGATCATTGAACGAACCGCATGCACCGGCGATCTCATATGGATATGTCACCGCAACGACACGTTACCGCTGTTATCAGAGAGAACAAGACCCTGTTCATACTGGTGGCCGTCGGCCTGTTTCTCATCGAGCTCGAGATTTTTGCCCTGGCGGCCATAAAATCCGGGCGGAAATCCTGGCTACAGGTTGTCGATCCACGCGGCACGGTGATCCACGAGACAGACGGCGAAAATCTGAGCGAATTTAACAAATATTACTTTGAAAAAACCTTCGGACCCTTTGAAAATTATGAGGTCCGCCTCCAAACCGAGGTGATCCCATTTCCGTTCAGAGCCTGGTTCGTCGCTGCGGTGGGAATCCCCGTGGGGGTCATTCTTCTGTTCGCCTTTGTGATTCGGGCCTACCTCGCCTTGTTTTACGGGAGCGACCGGGTCCGCAGCGATCCCCCTGAACACGGGACCGAGTACGATTCCAAACTTGAGATGGTCCTCGCCCGGATCAGCCGGCTGAATATCTTTGTTATCGGTTTCCTGATATTTATGGCCGTGTTCGCCTACTGGGTGGTGCCGAATATCATCGCCTATGTCGGAAAAGTCGGCATTGAAACCTTCACCCGCTACAAATGGATTGTCCTGGCAATATGTATCGTGTTTCTCGGATTGGCCGTCTGGATTATCTACCTGCGATTTCTCCTGGCCAAGCGGTCGATCCAGGCCCAGGCGGATGTCGAAAAGTTCCGCCTTCAACTGGAATATGACCATCAAGGACAGAATCTGTCACAGCTCGTGTACCAGGGGCGTGAAGATCCGGGAATGTCCAAATTATCGTTGCCCGGTGAGACATCCTCAGAAGATTCGATCCAGCAGGATAATTCCGATTCTCCCGGTTAACAAAAACTCACGATGTTCAAACGGAACATATTTATGGCAACGGCTATAGGAGAGGCGTTCTTTCACACACGATTCTAACGCATCATCCGGCCGCTTGTCCGAAGGAAGTTATAAGATCGAAACCTGCCAACGGACGGGGGGCGCCCTACGTGAGAAACGATGATACGATTCTTCTGCCATCGGTCAGATGCGTCATTTCCGGTCATTTCTGTCACGCAGCCATCTTGCCAGACGCTTCAGCCCTTCCTCGGTAGATACCTTCGGCAGATACCCGAGATCCCGCTTGGCCGCCGAGATGTCGAACCAGTGAGCGGTGGACAATTCCCTGGCCACAAACCGGGTCATCTGAGGTTCTCCCTTTAAGCGAAATACGCGATACAACGTCTCGAGGACCCATCCCGCCGCCCATGCCGCGGTGAAGGGGATGGAACCGGCAACCGGATCCTTGCCGCCCGCAGCGAGGATCCGATCCACCATGTCCCAGACCGGAATCGGTTCGTCCTGGCTGACGAAATAGACCCGGCCGGACAGCTCCGGTGTTTCCCTGAGTCGATCTGCGGCGAGCAGGTGTGCCTCCGCAGCATTGTCGACATAAATGGTATCCACCAGATTGTTGCCGCTTCCGATACGCTTCAGCTTGTTTGCCCGGGCGATAATCCGCGGCACCAGGTGATTGTCCCGGGGGCCCCAGATCAGGTGGGGGCGAAGGGAAATGGTGCGCAGATCATGTGCGCCGGCCTTGCGCACCTCCTGCTCCGCCTGTGCCTTGGTGGCGGGGTAGGGCGCATGAAACCTCTCCGGATACGGCACGGATTCGTCCACACCGGCCATATTGCCCCCATCGAAGACCACACTGGGGGAGCTGGTGTAGATTAAACGAGACACGTCTCCTTGGCGACACCCGTCTACGACATGCCGGGTGCCGAGAACATTGGCGCGATAGTAAGCGTCATAGGCTCCCCAGACTCCGGCCTTGGCCCCCACATGGAAAACAACATCCTTTCCCAGGCACGCGCGTTTTATGGCTTCGGCATCGCCGAGATCCGCCTGAATCTGATGCACTCCGATATTTTCAAGCGCCTGATACCGATTTCGGGAACAACTGGTGACCCGGTCTCCCCGCCTAACCAGACGCCGGACGATTTCAAAGCCGAGGAATCCGCCGCCACCGGTCACCAATATGTTTTCGGGTGTTGTCATCGTCCCAGTTTCGTTGCCGCCCATAGAGCCAGTTCTTCACGGAATATCTTAGAGTTATGTCGAATGTCCACCGGAAATTCCCGGTGAAACAAGACCGTTTGAATCGTTCGCGTCAGCTCGCTGTCCCGCGCCAAATTGAGCAGCTCCTGCTCGATGTTCGGCCGGCTGTCGGCGGGAACCCCCTTTTCCAGCTCGACACACATCACCGGCTCTTGATTCCCTTTGGGGCCGACACCGACCAGCGCACTTCGGAACACCTTCGGGTGATTGTTAAATATGGCCTCACAGGGGATCGTAAAGAGGGTGCCATTTTCGGTGACCACACGATGGCCTTTTCGGCCGCAGAACCAGATTCGCCCTTGGTCATCCAACCAGCCAAGATCCCCCATGCGATGCCAGAAACCATCCCCATCCCGAATTTTGGACCCGGCATCCTCTCCGGGTCGCTCAAAATACCCCGGCGTGGCCAGCTTGCCCTGTACGGCAATTTCTCCAATCTCGCCTCGGGAAACCGTCACATCAGACGACCATTCGGGTATCGGATCGTCGGTGATGGAAAGCATCCGGACACGCATGCCGTTAACGGGGCGGCCGACACAGGTGCCACCTCCCTTTTCGCTGACATAACGTGTTTCGGATAGGATATCCTTGCCGCCGATCGAAGACACCGGCATCGCTTCTGTGGCCCCGTACCCTGAAAAGACCTGAGCGTCGCCGCAGAGCATGGTCGAGAATTGCTCCACATATACCGGCAGGGTAGGGGCGCCTGCCGAAATGACCCGCTTCAGGGAAGGCAGGGAAATCCCTTTGCGCCGGCCGTACCTTCCCACGCGGTTTAACAGCGCCGGTGAGGCGAACATATTCGTAACGCCTTGATTCAACACCGCTTCGATGATTTTTCGGGGATTGACTTTCGCTGGGCGCGTCGGATCCATGTCCGGTATCACCGCCGTCATGCCAAGCGCCGGATCGAAAAGGGCGAAGAGCGGAAATGTCGGCAAATCGATCTCGCCCGGTTCAATCGAAAACTGGCGTCGTATGGATTTCACCTGGGCGTCGAAGATGCCGTGGGTATACACGACACCCTTGGCGGGACCGGTGCTTCCGGTGGTGAACAAAATGGCGGCGGTCTCAGCATCATGGGTTTCGGCGATGGCATAGGTCGATCCGGGTCGTGCCATGAGTTCATCGAGGGTGTGTCCACCCCAGAACCATCGACGCCCCACGGTCACCCAGGATTGAACGGACTTGAAATATCCGGGTCGAATCGTTCTGAGCATATGGGCGAGGGGGATGCCGATGAAGCCGTGGGGACGGCTTTCCTGAAGGCATTGAAGCATCCGGTCCACGCCCATGCCGGGATCGACGACCACCGGCACGGCGCCGGTTTTGAAGAGGGCAAAGGTCAGGGTAAAAAACTCGAGGCACGGCTTGACCATCAGGACGGTGCGGGTTCCCCTTCTGATCCCGATTGATTCCAGTCCATGGGCCAAACGATCCGAGGCTTCATCCAGCTGCCGAAATGTCAGATGGGCGTAGGTGATACGCCCTTTGGCATCCCTGCCGACAGGCGCCACCACGGCCCGCTGATAGGGGTGAAGCTCCGCCATGCGTCTGAGACGGGTGGCAACGTTCACGGTATCGGTATGATGGCGTTGTTCATCTGTTGTCATAATGGATGCCGTTTCAGGAAGGACGTGATGAGTTTCAACACCGTTTCCGGGATGTCTTCCAGGATGTAATGACCGGCCTCTTTGAAATAATGCGCCTCGGCATCCGGAAACCGGCGTCGCCATTCATCATAATAATCCCTGTCGAATACAAAGTCATGAGCCCCCCAGCAGATCAGCATGGGGATGTGCCGCAATTCGTGCAGATGATCACCGACGTCTTTGACGATGTCAAATCCGGGATCCTGTCCGGTCAAAGGAATGTCCTGAACGAATTTCAGTGTTGCCAGCCGATGCCGGGGGGTGTCATACGGGGCTCTGAGACCTTTGCGCACCGGGACGGACAGGCTTCGGCGGGGAGCCATGATCAAAGCGCCTTCCACAAACAGGTTCAGGCCCAGCACGGCCGGAACACCGATCATCGGCACGTTCCGAATGAGGCGCAACCGAACAGGAAGCCGTTTTCCATGGGGAGGCGGGAAAGCCGCCGTGTTCAGAATGATGAGTCTTCCTATCCGCTCAGGATGCCTTCGAGCATACGCCATGCCGATCATGCCGCCCCAGTCGTGGACAATGAGCGTTAAGGGGCGCTGCAGGTCAAGCCCCGAAATAAAGGTTTCAAAATCTTCGACACGGCTTTTCAGTCGGTAATCATATTGTCCTACCCCGGGTTTATGCGACAGCCCGCAGCCTAGATGGTCCGGAACAATCGTCCGATACCCGTGGGACAGTCCATTGACGAGGTTTCGGTAATAAAACGACCACGTTGGGTTCCCGTGTACCATTATTATTGGCTCCCCTTCACCTTCATCCAGGTAATGGTAGCGAAACCCTCGTATCTCCATAGAATGGGATTCAAATGGGTACAGCTTTCTGAATTTTTGATCTTGTAAAAAACTCATATTATGTTTGATAACAATAGAATAAGATGTATTAATTAATTTAATACTCTAGAAAAATTGGCCTATGGAAAACGAAATTTTAACCTTTCTCGCTGAGAACGACATCGTCGCGTTTCATAAATTCGTTATACGATTTTATTCGGCACTAGCCGGATCCCGAAATCCGTCATGCTGTAAATGATCAACCCATCCACCCGGAGGGCCCCCTCGGCGACCAATGTCGGAAAAGGCTCCTGTTCGACATCGGAGATGTGCGCTTCGACGTCCACAATCCGGTTTGTTTGAAGAATCTGTCCGCGGTACTGCCATGAATGAGCCCGACCCGTCAGGGTCGTTATCCGATGGGTGGCGTCGAGTTCCGGCCAGCGCTGATTGGCCACGTACTTCAGCAGCTGCAGGAAAGACTCCAAGCCAAGGGACCCGGGGCAAACCGGGTCCTGTAGAAAGTGGGCCTTGAAAAACCACGCGTCCGGATCCACCAACTTGGTCCCCCGCACGTAACCGAGACCATGATGTCCCCCCTTCGGTCGATATGTATCGATCCTGTCGATCATGCGCAGCGCGGCAGCGGGAAATGATCTTGGGGTATCGTCCGTTACCGTTGGGTCGTCCGGTGTGAGGGGTGGCATCTTTTGAAATCGATAGATGTCGTGGCCGGGGAGCTGTGCCGGATCACTGAACGCATCGGAATCCCGGATGCCTATTTGCTGGGCCAGGGCCTCCTTTGTGAAAAACCCGAAGTTCGTTGTTCCGTTGTATATCAATTCCTCGCCGATCATTGCCTGAAACTCAAAATCCTGGATAACCATGTCGCCTGCCGTGGCGACCTTTGTCATCCTGCTTTGCATGGTCAGCGTTTCATCGCAGGGCACCAGGTCCCGGTGGAGGGTTGCGGTTCCGCCAAGATTCCGAAAATGCAGATCCCTTTCACTGGTCAGGGCGGTGCCCACGTACGCGGCAATAAATCCGCAGGGTTGCAGGACGGCTTCGAGCAACACGCAAAAGGGAAGGGCCGGCGTCCGGTTGGCCTTGAAATACCAGTGGTCGCGGCGCATATCGAATTCGGATACGAACCATCCGCCGGGTTTCAATACCCTTGGCTCCGCATCGGCCTGGATCACACGATCCATAAATGAGTAGGGCCGTGACGGCAGCCGGGCAATGAACCGGTCGTTGTCGAAAACCGTGTAGGCTTCACCAAACGCTTTTGACGGGGCGCCTTCGGCAAACTCTAATATTTGCTGCCGGGTGTAAATCGGTCGGTCAAGGGAGCGGTCGAGGGCACTCTCTGGATCTGAGGTTCGATTCCGCCTATCCCAGAAGTTCTCAATGGTCTGGCGGGTTGTGCCGCTCAGCTGCATGGACATGCCGTCGAAACGCACAATGAATTGGCCGTCCGCATACATGTTGGCATCGGCAATGGCATAGGGTTCCGGATCAAATCCGATTTCACGAAGTTCCACTTCGTAAAGGACCCGGCGCGTCCGGGGGGTCACCGGCCCCCGGCATTTGAGCACGGCTTTGGTGCCAATGACCGGCTCGTAGGCGGCCCCGGGCATGTCCGCGATCCACCCCATTCTCTGGAGAAATACGCGAAGCGTATGGGCGCAACATTCATACATCAACGTGCCGGGCATCACCATGTCGTCTACGAAATGGCAGGTCAGAAACCAGTCACCCGGGTGGATGTCGGCTTCGGCCCGGATTCTTCCCAGGCCGCAGCGCCCCCCGGAAGGATCTAGATCCACCACCCGGTCAATCAGGCGCATGCGGCCGCCGGGCAGTCGGAGGCCTTCCGGAACGGTCACATTCTTGAATCCGGCGCCGAAACACTCCGCCGGGCGACCCTGCCTCAAGGCGTCCAGTTGAGCGGAGCTATACCTCTCCGGCATCATCGGCACCGGGTGGTGCCAGTCCGACAGGCCTTTTCCGGGAACAGGCGTTTTCTCATCATCTGTGAGGAGAATGCCTCCGGAATTTCGGATTTCCGCGTCCGTGAAAAACCCCGCACACCCATCGGTCATGGTAATCAAGGGCTCGTTTCCGATAAATCCATCAAAATGGAAGAAAAAGAGCCACGAGTCTCCCTGTCGTACGAATTTTTCGATTTCAATGTCGTAGCGGATCACATCCCCGGGTTCGGGAAGCCCCCGGTGAAAAGATACCGAAGCGTCCAGCAGGCGATAGGCCCGTTTACCTTTGAGTTCCAGGTCGATGCCCAGGTAAGCACACATAAACAGGTCGGCCTGTCCGGCCTCAACAGATATACAGACCGGCGCTTTGCCGCCGTCGAGGTACCATGCACCGGGAAGGACATCATGCTCGGTAACGATGCGGCCGGACGACAGGGACGCCTTTTCCCCTTCGACAGTCAGAATTCGATCCACGAGCATGAGCGGCTCGTCCGGGAGTCGGACCCGGATCGGATACGTGTCCACCCGCGCAAATTCGGGCCCCAGCACCTTGGCCGCCGATCCGATGGCAAACTCTAAACACATATCCCGGTCGAATGCCGGCGGACGACCCGCCTCGGAGCCGCTGCCGGGAGGTGGTGTATCGGCAGACGTCGCAGGTTCCCCGGCATGGCGGGCCATGGCATGGGCCAGCCGCTGTTGAAGCTCGACCCCTTCGGACAGGACCTGGGCAAGATCCCTGGACAGGTCCAGAAACAGATCATGGGCTTCAGCGGTTGCCCGGGCCGCATCGGTCAGGAAAGCGATCCGCCTGTCGGGATCTCCGGCCACCGGATCGGTATCCGGTAGCGACGGGTTTGGTTTCCGTGGGGGCATCCGCGTGCCGGGTCTGCTCTCGGCGGTATCGATGTCTCGCGCGTAGTGTTCACGGGTGCCGAAGGAGTGACTTGATTCCCCGACCGTCGCCGGAATCGCAGGGTCTCCAAGAATCCTGTCTGTCGACGGACCCTTTGGATGGGCCGGTGACACCTCCAAGCGCTCCGTCTCCGGGCGGCCCCCATACAGGGCGTTCAGATCTACAGGAACACCTTCGGCAATCAGCCTGGCAAGGCATGCCAACAGGGGCTCCAGGCCGTCTTTTCCCGTCTTTCCCATGGATACGGCAAGGTGCGGCTGATCCGTCAGTATTTGGCGGATCATCCGGGAACAGGACGCCTGGGGGCCCATCTCGAGGAACACCCGGACCCCGTCCTGATGGGCCTGGTGGATGACGGCCGGAAAATCGAATCCAAAGCGGGCATTGCTTAAAATGGCATCGGCAGCGGCTTCCGATGTTACCCGGTAGGTTTTGGCAGAAGCGCTGCTGTAGAAACGGACCCCTTTGGGTTCTGACACCGGAAGGAAATGAAGCTGACGGTAGGCCTCTTTTACCGGTTCGAGAACATCGCAGTGAACGGCTACAACGCCGTCCACGAGCACCGCATCGCAGCCGAAACGGCCGATGAAATCCAGGACATCTTCCTTGATACCGCCGATCACGCACTCTCCCGGGGTGTTGGCAATGAGCAGGCGAATGCGGTCCGCCTCGGAAAGTGCCTGCCGGATCGATGGGGCCGGCCGGTTGATCACGGCCGTCAGCCACTGAATGTCCCGGGTTGCCTCGATCCGCCAGGCCTCCCGGACGGCATGATAAGGCCCGGCGATGTCTTTCGTGAACAAATCGCTTCGGACCATCCTTTCGAGCATGTCGCCCCGGCGGGGCCACGCTCCCAGGGCAAAAAGGGCCGCTGATTCGCCGAGACTGTACCCGATGGCCGCCGTCGGGTGGATACCCAGAGCCTGAGCCATCCGGGTCGTGGCGCTTCCAAATAGCACCTGGCTGCAGATCAGGTTCACCGGATCCGAGACAAGCCCGGCATAGGCATCCTGCTCCCATCCGGGCTCCCAGGACATCCGATACGGCACGGTGGCCTCGGGCCGCATCTGATTTCTGAGATCGTCTTCGATGCTGTTAAGATCTCTGAAGATGTCGGGCCAGAGCACACCGAGTTCACGGCCCATGCCCAGATAATGGTTCCCGGACCCGGGAAACACAAAGGCCAGCTCCCCGCTTCCACCGACGGGCTCCGGCGTATAATGTATTCCATGTGCCATGAGGTTGTAGCCGCCGGAAACCGCCTCCATCAGCGTGTCTGTTTTATGCGCGAGATCCTCGATCTCCGAAGCGACCAGGGCCGACCAAAGCCGTTTTTCAGATATCCCGCTCTGAAACCATGTTGCAGCAAGTCTCGCCATGCTTCCGCCGGAGGTTCCATTTAAGTCGACAAAACTGCGAAATACCTTCAGCTCGTTGAGTAGCTCTTCGGTTGTGTCGCCGGCTACCACAAAGAGCCCTGCCGAACCGACCCCAACGGGGCGTCGTCGTTCCACCATAATCCGGGTGGCCAGGTCTTCTGTCACAGGTTCGTTGCCGGGCGCCTCCAGGATCGCATGGGTGCAGCTTCCGTCGGTGGTCATGGCCGCGACACAGGCGCGTCGCGGACCGTCTTTTCGATTGCGAACCCAGTACAACGGCTTGGTTGGTACGTGGACGTGAACGGATGTCGCATCAAACAACGTCGACGTCGTGAATCCCGGCATCGGGGGCAGGATTTCCTGATAGAGGCAAAGTGCTGTTTTTACGATCGAAGCCAGGCCGGACGCAGCTCCCATATGGCCGATGGCCGATTTTGCAGAGCTTACCGCGAGGATTTCCTGCGGCCCGCCGCGGGTATCCCTGAAGAAGGTCTCGATGGCCTCTGCCTCGACGCGGTCTTCCGTCGGGTCCCCGCTTCCATGGGCCTCGTAAAGTCCAATGGAGAATGGGGAAACGCCGGCATGTTGAAACGCTTCTGTCAGAGAACCCATATACGCGGACCTGGAAACCAATCCGGGTTCCCCCTCACAGCCACTGGCGGTTCCCATGCCGCGCAGCACGGCATAGATGCGGTCCCCATCGGCGATGGCCGTTTCCAGTCGTTTGACCACCACGGCCACCGCGCCGTCCCCTGGAAGGGTACCGTCAGCAGAGGTATCAAACGGGAGGACAGCGTCCCGTTTCGACATGGGACGGCTGCGGTCCGCCATCAACACCGATCGTACATCACCGCAGAGGTCGACAGCACCCACCAGAATGGCATCGGCGTCATCCCGACGGAGCCACCGTGCGGCCAGGTCAAGGGCCTTGAGACCCGATGCCGTCCCGTCCGAAATCACAAAACTGGGGCCGCCGAGCCGGAACTCACGGGCAATCCGACTGGCCACCATGCTCCCCAGCGCACCGACGGTGCGATCGGCCGTCAGCGGGGCGCTCAACGCGTTCCGGACATGGTTTGCCTCACCCGCGGCCAGGTCACCGGCCACAAAACCATCTGCAGTCAGGGAGCGCCATCGAAGATGAAAATTGGTCGCATCCATGTCGAAATCGATACCCACGATGGCCCCCATACGGACCTGATCCCGGTCCCGCTCAATACCGGCGTCGGCCATAGCCTCTGCCGAAACTTTCAGCATGAGCAGATGTTGCGGCAGGATGTCCGGAATTTCTCTGGGGGGAATCCGGAACTCACCCGCATGGATCGTCAATTTCTCCATGTAGGCGCCCCTGCCGGCTCTTCCTTCCAGCCAGCGTTCCGCAGCGGGGTCGCAGCCTTTCCATCGATTTTTGGGAGGGGGGTTCCATGCGGCCTCTTCATTAAAAACCCGCCGTTGGAACAACGCCAGAGTATCTGCCGGGCCTGCTGCCGCGCCCATGCCGACAATGGCGATCGGCTCGGGGGGTCTTTCCTCTATCTGAATACTGACGGATTCATCCGCTGATTCCGGGGCGGGCTGATCCTCGTCGTTGGGGGGCGGCTCCTCCAGGAGCAGGTGGGCATTAATTCCTCCGAAACCGAAGGCACTGATTGCCGCCCGTCTGGGGATATTCGGATTGCGCTGTTGCCAGGGCTCCGGCTCTGTCTGAACCCGGAACGGACTGTCGAGGATCGGACTGCTTTGGGGCGGGGCATGATAGTTCAGGGAGGGGGGAAGCACACGATGCCGCATCGCCAGGAGGACTTTGATCATGCCGGCCGCCCCTGCCGCCGTCAGCAGGTGGCCGATCATCGACTTGATCGACCCGATGGCGCAGCTGCCCGGTGTCCGGCTGGAACCTTTCCATAATTGGATCATGCTGTTGAGCTCGACAGCATCACCCACAGGGGTTCCTGCGCCATGACATTCAATCAAATCGACCCCATCGGGCAACCAACCCGCCTCGGCATAGGCAGCCGTCATGGCCCGGACCTGTCCCTCGCTGGCGGGCGCCAGAAGGTTGCCGTCAAGGTCGTTGGAAATGCCGAGTCCGCGAATAACCCCAATAATCGTGTCCCGATCCCGACGTGCATCATCGAGCCGCTTCAGCACCAGGATACCGGCCCCTTCACCCACCACAAGTCCGTCTGCACGGGTATCGAACGGGGCGCATCGGCCGTTTGGAGAGAGGGCCTTCAGCTGGGTGAAGCCAATCTGGGTATACAGGACATCGGGCCTTGAAACGCCTCCCGCCAGCATGGTATCGGTGCGGCCTGAAATCAGCTCGTCACAGGCGAGCTTCACAGCATAGAGAGATGACGCGCATGCCGCATCGAGGGTCAAACTGCCTGCGCCAAGACCCAGCCCACGAGCTAAAAGTGCCGCGGGATATCCGGTGACCCGAGCTGCAAGACAGCGATTCGCGGAGATATCCGCTGCAGAGGGGAGAGCGGTTCCGGTAATCTGTGACGCCAGGGCACCTCCGATGACCTGACGCGTTAGAAGAGACGCTGAATCCGTGGGCAGGGCAATCGCCGCCAGAACAACACCGGTGCGATCCCGGTTGGCCGGGTCCGGAGAGCAGCTATCCAATGCGGATTTGCCGACATCGAGGACCAGCCGATGCATCGGATCCAGGTTTCGGACCAGTTCGCGGTCGATGGCCAGTCCGGAAACATCGGGCATCCGATCCGGGATGATGCCCGCCCTTCGGGTAAACGTCTTGTCGGGCCCTCCCGACGGGGAAAGAACGGACTCCGGGGACGTACCCCAACGCGCCTCCGGCACCTCGGAGATGGCCTCCACTTTGTTGATAATATTTCCCCAGAATTGGCTGACCGTATCGGCGCCGGGAAATCGACCGGCCATGCCGATAACCGCGATGGGATTTTTTTGTAGTGATGTCAAGATTTTGTTCTTTGTCTTCTCCAAACAAAACGGAGAGGAGGGTCCAAGGGGTCCAGGAATAAAATCGTAAAACGATTTTATGAAACGCGACGATGCCGCTCCATACGCAGAAAAAAAATATCTACACCAGCGCACCCATTTGTTCAATAGTCTGATGCTTCAAAGTCATGACGCGAAAAACGTGAATAACACCGGCATTAAACTATAACTATTTGTATTTAATACGAATGACATGTTCTTAAATATAAGATTAGGATTGTCCGAAGCAAATCCAAATTCCAGTATCTAAATGTCGAGCGAATTTGCTGAGAATCTCTTGACATCCATTCTTTTATTTCCTCACAACCATGACCGCTAAAGTGTTTGCTGAAACTTTTCCAAATCTTGTCTGGAGATGGAGGAGTCACATGAGAATAGCCTTTCCCACGGAAGCCGACCTGGGTTTGGACAGCCCGGTGTTCGGTCATTTCGGCTCAGCGCCCAATTTCATTATCATCGACTGTGACACAGGCGATTTCGAGACCATCGGTAACACGGATCTTCACCATGCCCACGGTCAATGCGAGCCGCTCCGTGCACTGGACGGCAGGACTGTTGACGCGGTTGTCGTTGGGGGGATAGAAGGGTGAAAAGAAAGCCCCCTTTTATTATTCTGTCTCATTTCACTCGACCCCTTGAATCCTTGGCCCCTTGAACCCTATACTATCCAAATGACCAGCGCCTGACCAATGGTTTCCATTAAGGAGCCACAACTCGTAGCCGATACCTCTCAATTGAATTGGATGAATACCTACAACCAAGAACAGCTCCAAACCCTGCAACTCGTCCGCAAATACCTGGACGGGCTGACACCCCGGGCCTTTTCAGAGTTAAAATCCACGCTGAAAGAATACCTGTCCTTCCGAAACGACCTGGATACCTTCCTGACACGTCATTTTAACGACATCTGCACGGAGCAGTGTTTTCGAAGCCGTCTGAGCGCCTGTTGCTCCCGGGAAGGTATCATCGCCTTTTTTGCGGATGTGCTTGTCAATGCCGTCATGTCCGACAGTGAGCCACTGGATCGGATCGAAACGGTCCTAAGCCAACCGAACCCCGGCTTCAAATGCATCTTCCTGGGTGACGAGGGCTGCCTGTGGCAGGTAACGCCGATTGTCTGCGCCATGTTCCTGTGTGATTCGGCCAAAGAAAGGGTCTTCGAGGGCAACGAAGAACTACACAAATGCTGGGAAGCCCTGGAAGAGCAGAAAAAACGGTTCACCTGGCCGGATCGCCCGGTCCTGTTCGATGACCTGGAAGCATTGTTCATTGGGGTGGGGCTTCACTCCCCGCTGATGTACCTTCACCACAGCCCGGGATTGCTCCGGGTAAAAAAACAGGCAGGTCTGGATAAATCCAGATAAATCACTTCCTCGTAACACGTCAGGATGTTATGGTGATGATAGGCGTTTATTGGATCGCTAGGGAACAGATCATAAGCCAAGAAAAAGGAAGGCATTGACGGTACAGTTTTAACCAAATGACGACCAACGTGAGCACCATCACGATAGCTTCGGAGGGAAATGGGGTACTCAGTTGACATCCCCGAAACGTCATCAGAGTTATGGGGCAGAGATCACGATATGTGTTAAGCGGGTGATAAGAAATCTAAGTACTTGCATATTACATAAAAAAGCTGGAACAAGAGATTTAATCCTGATCCAGCTTGATATTTAGGAAGCGGGCAATCTTATTTTCTAGAATATTTCTTTTTCCCGATGCCGATACCCAAAATGCCGATACCTACGAGCAGCACTGTCGCAGGTTCTGGGGTAGGGGCATAATTACCGTAAATCTCTATATTGTCAAGACCGACAAATTCATTTTCCCAAGTAATCTCAAAACCAGCAATAAAATTCGCGTCGATACTCGGGAGGGCATACTGGTAATTTTTGAAGTCTTCACCTAAATCCGTACCGTTTAAACTTTGGAGATCGGCTCCGCTTCTACTGTCGGGCTCAAAAACATCGATTTCCATTGTACCCCAACTGATTGTCAGCTTGTCCACTTGAGTGTTTTCAAACTCTCCTTTTGTAGCTGCCAAATCAATCGAGAGCATGAGGTTTTGGTACATGCTTAAATCAGCTCCCGAAAATTGTAACTCTAGAGTGCCCGCCGACGGTCTGCTTCCCCCACCATACGCAATTAGATTGTCGTTGTCGGCAGTCGAATCTGGGTCAAAAATAGTAGTATCGATGTCTACAATATTCCACTGACCTTCCGCTGTGTATGTCGCACCAAAATCCCCGTCATCGAAACCAATTTTCACGATTTGGATTGCGAATGCCTGTCCAGGAGTCAATAATAGAATAATGATTGATATAAATAAGAATCGTTTCATTTTCCTCTCCTTAACGCGTATCCCATAACATGCGATTTTGAACCCTCTAAAAACAAAATATTTATTACATGTTATGCAAAAAATGTGCTAATTATGGACATATTTAAATAAAAAAATATATATTAAATGCAATGGTTTATAAAGATTCATGGGAAAGAGGGGAATGAATAATATGGAAAACAATTCATAGTGTGAATATTTTTTCACAATGCCTGTGTATTTTTAGTACTAGATACCGGTCGGCTGATTTATTAGGTTGACGAATGGTTCCAACTGACAACAAAAGCACGACAGGACTACAAAAAAAACTGCTGGTTACCGGTGCCAGCGGATTTCTGGGTTGGCATATTTGCCAACAAGCAACCAAAGAATGGATCGTCTATGGAATCCATCGGTCCCATCCGATTGCTCTCAAGGATATTTACCCCGTTAAAATCGATCTGACCGATCCCGGCCTGTTCGAGAAAACCTTAGGCGAGATGCGTCCCGATGCCGTGGTGCACACTGCCGGGGCCACCGATCCGAACTGGTGCCAGGAGAATCCCGAGGCATCCGAACGGGTGAATGTGAACGTCACTTCCCGGCTAGCCGAATGGTGTGCCGAATTCCGGATTCCATTGGTGTTTACGTCTTCGGATCTGGTCTTTGAAGGAATGGATCCGCCTTACCATGAAGACAGTCTGACGAACCCGGTATGCCGATACGGGGAGCAGAAGGTGAGGGCGGAGCAGACCATCGGCGAGATATACCCGGAAGCGCTTGTTTGCCGCATGCCGCTGATGTTCGGGTGGACCGGGTCCGAATTGAACAATCTTGATTATCATGTGATTCAGTCCCTGGGGCGTGGAGAGACGGTTTCATTGTTCACGGATGAGTATCGCACTCCGGTAGATGGGGAAAGTGCGGCAAAGGGCATTCTGCATTTCCTGGGGAAGGCCAGAGGGGTACTTCATCTGGGTGGGAAAACCCGCATATCCCGGTATGGCATGGGGAAGAAGCTGGAAGACATGCTTGGGCTGAAAGAGTCGACCATCAATCCGGTCAAACAGAAAGATATCGTCAAGCCGGCGCCCCGGCCTGCGGATGTTTCCCTGAACAGTTCGAAGGCGTTTGGGATGGGGTACGATCCAATGGCGCTGGATTCGGCGTTGGAGGAAGCGATAAAAAATCTGGATGCCGGTCGAAGATCCCGTCTGCATCAGGGATCACGTCCGGCATGATGGACACTATTTTCGGGGTCGGTATCGGGTTCGGTATCGGTATCGTTTTTTAAGAATAACGTTTGTCTATTTCGATCCCGATTCCGATAGCGATCCCGATACCGAACTAAGGGGGGAATAGATTCCATGCTTGGCGCCATAGCAGGAGATATTATCGGCTCGGTCTATGAAGGCCGGCCGATCAGAACAAAGGATTTTCCCTTGTTTTCGGAGTATTCAACCTTTACCGACGATACGGTACTGACTGTGGCCGTGGCCGATGCCATTCTGAATCAGCGGGAGTACGGGGCCAACATCAAGTCTTACGGCAGGCGCTATCCCCATGCCGGGTACGGAGGATCCTTTTACAGATGGCTTCTAACCGATGAAAGCCGGCCCTACGACAGCTGGGGGAACGGCTCTGCCATGCGGGTCAGTCCGGTGGGGTTTGCCTTCGAGTCGATGGAAGAAGTTCTGAGAGAAGCCGAAAAAAGCGCGGCCGTCACTCACAACCATCCGGAAGGCATCAGAGGGGCCCAGGCAGTGGCTCTGGGTGTGTATCTGGCGAGAACCGGCCACAGCAAGGAAGACATCAGAGGTGAGATCACAACCCGGCTCGAATATGATCTAAACAGAACCGTTGACGACATCCGTCCCGGGTATCGTTTCGATATCTCCTGCCAGGGCTCGGTTCCGGAGTCGATTATTGCGTTTCTGGACTCCGTCGGTGTGGTGGACGCTATCCGGAACGCGATTTCCCTCGGGGGCGACAGCGACACCATGGCCTGTATTGCCGGGGGTATTGCGGAAGCGTTTTACGGAGGCGTGCCGGAAGAGATGGTTGCGGAGGTGCGTCGGAGGCTGCCTAAAGATTTAATTCAGGTGGTCGAGGCGTTTCAGGAAAGATATGGGATACAGCAGCTTTAGTAATTTCGCTTTAATCGGTGCTATTTGAAGATTAGCGAGATAATCGGAATCGGTGTCGGATTCGGTATCGGTATTAAAAAAATGTATTCTATTTTCTTCGATTCCAATTCGGATAGCGATTCCGACCCCGATTAAATTGGGTTTGAAACAAAAGGCACACCGGACTTAATTCACCAATCCCGGCTTCATGTCATGGACCGACGCCGTCTCTCCTGTGGGATCGGCATTGGCGATTTCAGCACCCACCACGATCTCGGGGGACGTGTCTGAAGACGTCACCAGTTCGGACAGAAGGCAGCGGCCCCCTTCGGCTCGAGGGATCATATCGATGCCCCGCCGCGCGAACTCCTTTTTCAGCACATCGGAAACCATTCCGCCGTCCCACGGCCCCCAGTTGATGGCCACGACACGGGCATCCGGTCTGCGGATCGCTTCCTGACGAGCGATTTTATTGAGGACCTCGTTTGCCATGGCATAGTCGGACTGGCCCCGGTTTCCGAAGCGGGCCGCCACCGAGGAAAACAGCACCAGATGTCGGAGCGGATCGGTTTCAAGGGCCGACAGCAGGGTCAGCAGCCCGTCGACCTTGGTGCTGAACACCCGTTCGAACTGCTCGGGTGTCTTGTCGGTGATCAGGCGATCTTCGAGGACTCCGGCGCCGTGTATCAGACCACGCACCGGCCCGTGAAAGGGCCGTATTTCGGTCAACGCCGCCTCGACAAGGACCCTGTCCCGGATATCCACCGGAAAGTAGCGGACCTGGGCGCCGGCGGCGACCAGCCGCTCGATATTTCGCGATAGCTCCCGATTGGCGGCATAACGACGGTAGGCGGCCTCCAGCTCTGCCGGTTTGGTTGTCGTCCCGGAAAATTCATGGGCCAGGATCGCCGATTTAAGTTCCCGTTCGGTCGAACATCCGGACATCCAGACCGGCTCGTCCGTCGGTGCCGGCGATCTACCAAACAACACCAGCGTCGGCTTGAACGCCTCTGCCAGAGGCATAACGGCATCTGCGGTAATCCCCCTGCCGCCCCCGGTCACAATAATGACATCTCCGGGGTTCAGAGCCGGTGTCAGTTCCGTTTCCGCCGGGTAGGGTCTATCTTCGAGGGCCACAATGGTCCGTCTCCCCGGTGAGAAACCGACCTCGAATGTCGTGTCGGTATCCGAGCGGAGCATCTCATCGGCGATGATCCGGGCAATGGCGTCGTTATCCTCCCAATCCCGGTCCACATCCAGGGATCGGCACCGTACTCCCGGCCATTCTCTGGCTGCCGTTTTTGCCAGTCCGGCAAGCCCCCCCTGGAAGGCATCCAGGGATTCGTCACCGCTCGCCCCGAAGCGGCCATCCATACGGCTGACCGTGGCAAACAGAGAACTCGCCGTGGCGGCGGCCTGTTGAAGCCCGGAGCTTGCGGCACGGGCGACCATCAATGCCCGTCGAAGCCCTTTCTTGCCGATGGGACTCCGTTGATCACCGATAAAAATCAAGCCGGCCGCATTCTCCAGGGTCCGTTTCGGATCTGTTTCCGAAAGGATCCGGGCATCCACACCCCGATCGGCGATCTCACGGCACAATGCATCGGCCAGGCCGGTTCCGTCGCCGGTAATAAACACCGGACCATCGATCCGGATCGGATGGAGGCTGCTCTCCGGAACTTCCAGATCCTTGACCACCAGTTCCTGACGACGGATTTTGGAATCCCGGCCGGACACCAATGAAGCATTCTCTCGGGTTACGGGCGGCTTTTCCGCAACTGGAGATGCATCGGATCCCGATAGATAGTCGACGATCTGTCCCAGGGTCTTGAGGGTTCCCATCATTTCCGGGGTAACCCGGGGAAGTCCGGGCATGCGCGCGTCCACGGCCGACAAAATCTCCACACGTTTGATGGAGTCGATGCCCAGATCCGCCTCGATGTCCATCTCCAGGCCCAGCATTTCCGGAGGATATCCGGTGAGTTCCGCGACAATCTCCAGCAATGTCCCGGTGAGTTCACTTGTAGAAGATTCCGTCGACGACGGCGTTGCCGCCACGGCGGGTTCAACCGCAGCTCCATCCGTCAGAAAATCGACGATCTGTCCCAGGGTCTTGAGGGCTCCCATCATTTCCGGGGTAACCCGGGGAAGTCCGGGCATGCGCGCGTCCACGGCCGACAAAATCTCCACACGTTTGATGGAGTCGATGCCCAGATCCGCCTCGATGTCCATCTCCAGGCCCAGCATTTCCGGGGGATATCCGGTGAGTTCCGCGACAATCTCCAGGAGGGTATCCGTCAGCCGGCTCGAATTTGTGGAAACCGAAGGGTCGACCGGTTCAGACGCGGCGGCCGGCACAGGGACCGGCGCCGGCGTGGATACGCTGGCCGGAGCTGTCTCCAGTTTCTGCCGGGGCATTTCCGCAGATGGTGTCGGCACCTCCTGACGCATCTCAACAGGTAAGGGCGGGGGAGTATCCCCCTTCGGCATCGCTCCCAAACGCCGTTCATTGCCGGCCAGGCTGCCGCTGCTCTGGATCAGCATCTGGAGGGTCCGTGTGGTCTCCCGTTGGGTGTCCAGAAATTTTTTGTGGGCTTCGGCAGTTTCCCGCTGGAGGTTCTGGATGGCGTTCATGCCTTCCTGAACCGTGCGAAACGCATCTGCGACGGCCCCTTGGGGCGGGTGTGTTTTTGTTTTCATAGTCTTTCGGGGTTCGGGTAACGGTTTTGACGGAACAACGGGCGTTGACCGGGCCGGCCGAGGATCCTTCGGCCGGTTGCCCTGGGATGTCGGGTTTGACGCAGACGGAGACGCCTTCGCCGCAGATACGGTTTTCGCGACGGAAGGTTTTATAGGCCGTCTGGATCGGTAATTGGCTCCGCTCAGGGGGATGCTCATTTTCGGTTGCCGATACTCACATCCGGAAGCACCCCATTGGGCCAAATCCACGTGATGCCCGCAGGCAGCCAGCCCACAGATAGACCTGGCCAGATCCAACAGCCCGTTTCCGTTTCCGGAGGATGCGTCCATGGCGATGGCGACCGCAACGCTATTTCCCAGAGTGGATCGGACCAGACCGGTCAGTACGGATTTGGGTCCTACTTCCAGAAAGGTGTTTACCCCAGAGGCCGCCATGTTCTCGATGGCCCCCACAAAGTCCACGGGCCGGGCCAGTTGTCCTCCCAGCAGTTTGTGCACGCGGGCAGGATCCTTGGGGTAAGGAGCGCCGGTGGTGTTGGAAAAAACCGTTACCGGCGTCGGCGACACGTTGATTTTCGCTACCGATTCGTGGAACGGATGCTGTGCGCCGGACACCAGCGTGCTGTGAAATGCCGCTGAAACAGGCAGGCGTACACTTTGAAATCCCAGCTTTCGGCACTCCACTTCAGCCTTCTCGATCCCTTTCAGGGTGCCTGACAACACGCCCTGATCGGGGGTGTTCCGATTGGCGAGGACCACCTCGGGCAGGAGTTTGGCCGCCAGTCGGGAAAGCTCCCCAAGGGGTGCCTTTACGGCCAGCATGCCGCCCCGGCCGTTCTCCTCACCGGCATCCGCCATGAGTTTACCGCGCAGATAGGCGAGATCCATAAAGGTGGCCTCGTCGATCCAGCCGGCGGCCATCAGGGCGGTCAATTCACCAAAACTGTGGCCGCACGTGACATCCGGAACAATCCCGAACCGGCGGCAACACCGGAACATCGCAAGACTGACAGCGCCAATAGCCGGCTGTGCCTGGCGGGTGTCTCGAAGCTGAGCTACCTGGTATTCCCGGTCATGGGGAGTCATGGCCGGCTCCGGATATGTCGTGTCGCCCGGGGGCAGGCTTGTCGGGCATTGATTGTCTGCAGACGCGACAGCATCAAAACTTTCCGGAAACGTGCAGACAACATCACGTCCCATGTAAAGATACTGGCTGCCCTGTCCGGGAAAGAGCAGGGCGAGTTTGCCGGGTGTCGACCGGTCGGAAATGAAGATGTCTTTCTTCTGATAGAGGCCATCCGAATGGGCGAGCTGCGGCCATTCGGAGATCGCAGATTCGGCGTCTTGAATGGTTTGAAGCGGCGCTTCAGGAGCCGCCTCGTCATACCGGATGATCGCCAGCAACCGAAAAGGTGCCGACGAAGAAAACGCCGCCCGCAGTGTCCGGGCTGTGTTGCGAAGTTCGGATGATATGGACAGCGAGCCATCCAGTGTTTTCCGGATGTCTGAAAGTTTTTTTCTGCAGGCCTGGGGAGAATCTTCTGAAACGGCAAGGATATCGATGGATGCGTCCCAGGCGATATCGGTTTTGGCGGAGTTGTATTCTTCCAGGACCACATGGAAATTACTGCCGCCGAAACCAAAAGCGCTGACACCAGCCCGGCGTGGATGGTTGCCGCGGTTGAACCATGGGCGGGTGGCGGCATTGATGTAGAAGGGGCTTTTCTCGATATCCAGATCCGGGTCCGGGGTGTCGACCTTGAGTGTCGGCGGAAGCGTCTTGTGGCTCAGTGAGAGCACTGTCTTGATCAGGCCCGCAGACCCGGCGGCCGCCTTGGTGTGTCCGATCATCGATTTGACCGAACCGATGGCGCATCGTGTCGATCTTTCCGCGCGATCTCCAAATACACTGCACAGGGCCTGGAACTCCACCTTGTCTCCGACCCGGGTGCCGGTGCCATGGGCCTCCACCAGCCCTACCGTATCCGGATGGACCCCAGCGTTTCGGTAGGCGCTGCGCAGGGCTTTGGCCTGTCCCCTGACACTCGGCGCGTAGATGCTCTGAGATCGACCGTCGCTGGCCGTGCCGATGCCACGGATCACGGCATAGATCCGATCTCCGTCTATTTCAGCGTCTTCCAGGCGCTTGAGCAGAACCATGCCGATCCCTTCACCCAGAACCGTTCCGTCGGCTGCTTCGGAAAAAGGGCGCACGTCGCCGGTCGGCGACAGGATGTGGGTTTTTGAAAAGCACATGTGCATGAAAATATCGTTGAGGGCGTCCACGCCGCCGGTGAGCACCATGTTGCTTTTACCGGACGTCAGCTCCATCAGGGCCATATGCAGCGCGCTCATGGAGCTGGCGCAAGCGGCGTCCACCACACAGTTGGTGCCGCCAAAGTCCAATCTATTGCTAATGCGGCCGGCAACCACATTGCCGAGAAGACCGGGAAAGGAGTTTTCCTGCCACTCGACATATCCATCGCCAATCCGTTTGAGCGCATCCCGGATTGTCTCGGGCGCCGCGCCGGCAGCTTCAAGAGCCCGCTGCCACTTCGGAAATCCCAGTCGGGCCGCCAGGGGGAGTACTAATTCCTGGGTTCCGGTAACCCCCATAATGACGCTGGCGCGCTTTTTGTCATATTTGCGACCGTTTCCATAGCCGGCATCCTCGAGGGTCATTTTTGCGACAACCAGACCAAGGAGCTGGGAGGTATCGGTCGCCTCCAGAGATGCTGGAGGAATCCCAAACTCCGTTGGATCGAAGGAGTACGGTGTAAGAAAACCGCCCCTGGTGCAGTAGACGTGATCCGGTCGTTTCGGGTCGGGATCGTAATAATCCTGGGGCGACCAATGGGAGGGGGGCACTTCCGAAATCGCATCATTTCCCCGGGAGATAAGGTGCCAATAATCGTTCAATCCAGGCGACCGCGGAAACAGGGCGCCCATGCCGATGACAGCGACAGGAATCCGGACATGATCTTCAGGTGATTGTGTCATAAAATTCACAAAGTCAGTTGGCTAAATTTGAGTAGGTGCACATTTGCGTTATATCATCTAAAGGCATCGGTGAAAACCGGCCGGCATCAGCTCCCAATGGAACACCCTGTTGGCGCAGCCAGTTGGCTCGGGTCACGATGCAGGCCCCGATAAGCAGGTTCATGGCCACGGTGACCACCTTGCGGTTTTCCGGCTGTTCCAGAAACGACCCTTTGACCCACTGGTTGAAGGCGCCGATGGCCGGACCACACCAGATTTGATAGTCGAGCTGTCGTGACGGATCGCCGCTGTTGGCCCAGTTGGATGACTGTCCCAGATAGGAACGGAAGACCAGGGCCATCTTGTGGTGGGGATCCTGTTGCGCGCGTATGATCTGCCTGGGATCACGGGTTTCGAAAAATCGCCGGGTTTGGTGCCAGGCCTCCTCAAGGGAACTCCGAAAATAATCTTTTTCAAGGATATCCCGTTCCTTTGACGGAATATCCTCGAGGCCGTCACAGGCGCGGTAGAGGTCATAGAGTTTAGCGGCCCGTTGGGGAAACATGGTGCCCCGTTTGAGCACCTGCACCTTGACACCCATTTCAAACATGTCGGCAGCGGGTGCCATGGCAACCTCCGCCTGCCGAGCCTCGGCCAACATGCGACGCACACGATCCGATGTTCCGGCTTCCACACACGCCTGGTTCACGGTACCGGTCAGGACATATGCCGCTCCCAGGGCAAATGCGGCCGCCGTGGATTCCGGGGTGGCGATCCCGCCCCCCAAACCGACCCTCAGCGGCTGCCGGTAATTGTAGCGACCGGACAATTCATCTCTCAAAGCGATCAGGGTCGGGAGCAGGGTGAGGGCGGGCCTGTTATCGGTGTGTCCGCCGGAATCGGCCTCCGCGGTCATGGATTCCGCCACCGGCACGGTCTCCGCCAGCGCTGCTTCACCTTCGGTGATTTTCCCGGCTTCGACAAGCTCACGGAGTAAACGTGCCGGGGGGGGAGAGAAAAATTTCCGTGCGACCTCGTGGCGTGAGACTTTGGCCACGAGCCGGTTCGGACAATGGATGTCGCCATCGGCCCCCCTGTGAATGCCGGTCACCCGATATTGTATCAGCGGATGTGTCATGTCCAGATAGGCGGATGCGCTGACCAGCCGGATCTTCCGGTCCAGGTAGAGGTCCACGGTCGCCTGTTCCAGATCCGGCTCAAAGGGGCTGTGGATCAGGTTCATGCCATAGGGGCCATCCGGCATCTGTTTCCGGAGACGGTGGATCGCTGCTTCGATTTCCGCTATGGACAGTCCCGCAGAGCCGAAAAATCCAATCATCCCGGCATTTCCGACGGCGTTGACCATTTCCACGGAGGTAATGCCGTTGGCCATAGCCCCGGCAACATACGCATAATTGACGCCGTGGGACGATTTGAACAGCGGGTCCCCCAGGTCTTCCGGCAACAGCGGCGGCACATATCCGATGAGGGGGTAGCTTTCTGCGTGTTGCTGTCGGGACGCTCCCTCACCAAGTATGGCCGTACCCCCCAGACCGATGCCCATCTGTCCATCCAGATCGATGACGCTGACGGGTTGATTAAGATCTCGAATCCCCTGGACCAGGGCATGCGGTCCCTTCTTCGGCGGCACGGGTCCGGGTATCCAATACCCTGGCCGTGCCGATACGATAGAAGACCCGCATTCAGGTGTGCGATGCAGGGTTTCCGGGAGCTTTTCTGCGATTTTTTCAGCCATAACCGTCCGAATGAAAGATGTCTGATGACAAGGAGGCCGTGGAAGGAATGATGTCCATGGGAAACATTGAAGGTGATGTGTCAGACCGCTTTCGAATTAAAAGTAGATTTAAGCGCTTTCATTTATAAAAAACTAGCGAAAGTGTCAAGAATTATCCATGATTCTGGGTATTTTTCATCGATCCTTGACATGTGTGTCATAAAAATAAAGGGTTTTTTTCATAAATTGTAGATCACAAAATATGAATATTTTATTAAAGTTCTACGATATTAACTAGTTATATATCTATGATATTTTGGGGGCGGCCGTCATGGCAGGAGGATATATGACTTGATGCGTCAATGAAAAATCAGCCCTAATCCCGCTAGGCATCCAGGGTCAGTCCCGGGGATGAAATTTTTCGTGGGCGGACCGTACGCGATCCCTGGCCACATGGGTATAGATTTGCGTGGTGGATATGTCCGAGTGCCCCAGCATGAGTTGAACCGCTCTCAGATCGGCCCCGCCCTCCAATAGATGGCTGGCAAACGAGTGGCGCAGGGTATGGGGCGTCACGTTTTTGTGGATTCCGGCACTCACACCATATTTTTTCAACAGTTTCCAGAAACCCTGACGTGTCATCGGTTTTTTGGTTCGGCCAATAAAGAGAAAGGGGCTGGCGCCGCCTTTCAGCAATCGCGGCCTGGCGGTTGCCAGGTAATGGTCGATTTTCCGGATGGCGATGGTGCCGATGGGAACCACCCGCTCCTTGGATCCTTTTCCGAGGACACGAACGAATCCCGCATCCAGATGGATGTCCGGCAATCTGATCTGAACAAGCTCCGTTACCCGCAGCCCGGCGGCATAAAGCAACTCGAGCATGGCGGCATTCCGGGCCCCTGTGGGGTCCTCCGGATCCGGTTCATCCAACAGCTTCTGCACCTCCTGGACGGACAGCACGCCGGGGAGTTTCAAACCGGCTTTGGGAAGATCGATCAACCGGGATGGATCTTCATCCAGGATGTGTTCCTGATTGAGAAATTTGTAAAAGCCTCGGATCGTGACGAGATGACGCGCTCTCGATCTGGCGCTGAGACCATCCTTGCGGAGGGAGATCAGGTAACGGAGGAGCTCGGAGGTGTCGGCATCGCCAACGGACGTCACCCGACGCTGGTGAAGAAAATCGATATAACGGTTCAGATCGCTGCTGTAGGATTCAATGGTGGTCCGGGTAAGCCCTTTTTCCACCAGCAGATAATTCACAAATCGATCCGCCAGTTCCTCAGTGCGTGACACGGCGTCTCCTGTGGAGCGTCTGGTTAGAGAATATAATGGTCATCCGGTTTTGTGCTGTTTAACACCACAGGCCCATCATCCATCAGTGCGACCATGTTTTCAAGTCGCACGCCACCCCATTTGGGGAGATAAATTCCCGGTTCCACCGTAAACACCATCCCCGGTTCTAGAATATCGTCTTTGATGGGACTCAGCCGGGGAGCTTCATGAATGGCCAACCCGGTTCCATGACCCAGGCCATGTCCGAATTTTCCCTGGTACCCTTTCGCTTCGATGTGCTCACGCGCCACGGCATCGACCTGTTTTCCTGAAACACCCGGCGTAATGGCATCGATTGCCTTGCGTTGGGCGTCCAGAACGGTTTGAAACACCCGTTGGAACGGCTCCTCGGGTGGACCGACCACGAGGGTCCTTGAAATATCACTGCAGTACCCGCCGAGTCGAACACCCCAATCGAACAGCAGGGGTTCTCCCGGTTGGAGTTTCCGTTGGCCCGGTACGGCATGGGGCAGGGCGCTGTTCGGCCCGAAGGCGGCAATGATCGGAAAGGACAGTCCCTCGGCGCCATCTTCTCTCAGCGTTTTTTCAAGGAGCCACGCCACATCGCTTTCGGTGGTGCCGGGTGCCAGCATCCGTTTGACCCGCCCGAATCCGGTTTCCGCCAAACGGAGCGCTTTGCGAAGGGTGTCGATTTCCTTTTGGTCCTTAACCAGTCGAAATTTCTCGACGAGGTTCTGTACCGGCACCAGTTCGACGGCTGCGTCACGGCGGTCCAGGCTCTGTTTCAGTTCATTAAACTGATGGACGCTCATCCGTACACTTTCGAATCCGAGACGTCGGACGCTCATTGCTTCAAGCAGGTCGGGAAGCGCTTCAACAAGACCCTTTTTGCAGGTGACGGTTTCAAAATCAGGAGCCTCATGTTTCGACTGAAGATCGTATCGAGCGTCGGTGGCCAGAAGAAGACGATCTTGTGAAATCAGCAGGATCCCGGAGGATTCATCAAACTGGGTATCTTCGGCGGTAAATCCGCTGGCATACAAACGGTTTTCCCCGACCATGACCAGAAGGGTATCGATGTCCTGGTGCTCCATGGCGCTGCGGATCTGCGAGATTCTGATCTTGACGGTGTTTTCCATTTTTAGTGTTCCTCGAGATAGTGAGAGCTGTTTTGGGCAATATCACCGGTTTCACGTGCAAGATAACCGCAAGGGTCCCTCCCGTCAATTGAGACGTTCCCGGCAATCTGCTATGGTCTGGGTCGGTAGTCCCATCAATCGAGCATCGTGGGATGAACACATTTGGACGCCGGATCCGGGTCCCGGGTAAACCCAAAAGGGTCTTGGCATTACGACATTCACTTGAAGGGAGGGGAGAACCAATGAACATTCAGACCCACGAGAAGATCGACGTTAACCTGTGCGGTGCCCCCCGGGAAGTTCGCGAGAATTTCAGTCGCGTTGAATTTCACACCACGGATGGCATGGCGGTCGATGGGTCCGGTCTCACCCATGGGGGATTTATTTTCGGTCTGGCCGACCATGCCGCCATGATTGCCGTAAACCATCCCAACGTGGTTCTTGGGGCGGCAGCGGTAACGTTTTTGAAGCCGGTTCGAACCGGGGATACGGTGGTGGCAGAAGCTCAGGTGGAACCCGGTGAAGGACGAAAAAAGAACGTCCAGGTCAGTGTGACTGTCGGGAAAACCACTGTGTTCGAGGGGTCGTTTACCTGTTTTGTGCTGGACAAGCATGTGTTGAGCTAGCGCGAACACCGCATGCCGGAGTTCCGACGATCGCGATAAACCCCCGAAAACCGACGAACGTGTCGCGTTACGGCTTCTTCTGACCGTTAATGTCCGAGATCATATCCGCCAGATCGGATGCCATTCGGTCCATCCGCTCGTCCGGACCGGGCTGCGGTCCGGGTTCGCTCTCCGGAGTCGGTTGGATGTCCGTTATCATATGCGCTTTCGTCGTCAGAATCTGGTCCAAGGTGTAGTATTCCCTGGTGTCATCGTTCTGGGGCTCCCGGGGGTCCACTGTTGCAGGCGTCCCGGTATCCGCAGATTGTTTCGCCGGAGCGGATCCGTCGACCGGCACTGATTCGGTGGTAGGCGGAGCTGAGCTTCCGGAGGCCATTCCCACATAATTTCCCGATCGATCGAATAATACGGAAAGAACGGTTCGAACATTGAAATCAAGCCGATAGGCGACCTTCTCTTCGATAGCGACGATGTCTCCCTGTCGGGACTCCATTCCGGAGATTGTGTGCAGCCGGTGCTGTTCCTTTAGAATAGTGACGAGGGCATCCCGGTCGAGACTATCGGTGATGGCATCGAGAAGCTCCTGTTCCCTTTTCTGAATAATGTGGGGATCGGTTAATTTGATCATGCCGATAGAGCTCCTGTGTTCTCTGATACATTTTTCGGGCTGGAATTGACCGGCGGTGCTTCCGGTTTCGGAGGCTGAATGGCGGATTTTCGATTCTCAAAGAAACGGATCAATTCCAGGGTTAGTTTCAAATAGGCGTCCGCACCTTTGGCGGTAATATCATGGAGTACGAGGGGCTTTCCGTAGTCGGAGGATTCGCGTAAGCGTCTGTCCCATGGAATCGTGCTTTGAAAGATATTGTCGGTAAAATTGTCGAGGACCTTACCGGTGCAGACAGCCGCACCGTTTCTGTGCTTTTCGCACATGGTGAACAGAATGCCGCCGATGCGAAGATCCGGGTTGTGGCGTGTTTTGATTTCCCGGGCAATGGCGAGCAACTGCCCGAGACCCTCCAACGTGAACAACTGACACTGCATCGGAACCAACAGCCAGTCCGCCGAGGCAATGGCGGATATCGCCAAAAAATTCAGCGACGGCGGGGAATCGATAATAACATAATCATATTGGGACCGTACCGCGCCGATCACCGATCGAAGCCGGGTATTCCGATTCGGTAGGAACATCAACTTCTGTTCCGATTCCAGCAGCTCAAAGCGCGCCGGCACGATGTTTAGAAATTCCAGCTGGGTTGTCAGGGTGACGTCTTGGATAGTGAAGCGACCGGTCAGGGCATGGAACAATGTCCCCGGCAGTCCGTCTTTTTCAATGCCCAGACCCGTGGTCGCATTACCCAGGGGGTCGCAATCGATTAGGAGGGTCCGTTTCTCGAATAACGCCAGCGCGCCGGCGATGTTGACGGAAGAGGTGGTCTTGCCGGTGCCGCCTTTCTGGCTGACAATGCAGATGACGTGGGCCATGGTGCCTTTGTTGGGATACGGCATGAGGAAAATTTATTCCGATTACCACATTGCCTTGTGCATGTCAATATGATACTGCCCCATATGTAGTATTTAACCTGTCGTAAACACTCATCACCATGCGAAACAAAGGAGGTCCCACATGGCGAAAAAGGTCGGTGTACTGCTCTCAGGATGCGGTGTGTTCGATGGAACGGAAATTCACGAATCGGTCCTGACGCTTCTATTTTTGGACCAGGCAGGGGCTGAAATTTACTGCATGGCGCCCGATATGGATCAGTTCCACGTGATCAATCATATGACGCAAACCGAATCAGATGAACGGCGCAACGTATTGGTGGAATCGGCGCGAATCGCCAGGGGAGACATCCATAATGTGAAGGATGTCACGTCCGCCGATCTCGACGCGTTGATCATCCCGGGCGGTTTTGGGGCAGCGAAAAACCTCAGTGATTTCGCGGTGCAGGGCCCTAAGGCGACGGTGCACCCGGAAGTTCAGCGGCTGATTGAGGAGATGACCGATGCCGCAAAGCCCATCGGCGCTATCTGTATCGCTCCGGCTACGTTGACCCGAGCCATCGGTAAAAAATCCCCTGAGGTCACCATCGGAAATGACGCTTCCACCGCAGAAGCGATCGAATCCATGGGTGGAACGCATCACAGCTGTACCGTGGACATGATCCATCTCGACCCGAAAAACCGGGTGGTGACCACCCCGGCATACATGTTGGGTCCAAGCATCAAACATGTTGCGGATGGGATTGAAAAGCTGGTCCATAAAATCATGTCGATGTAAAGATCTCATCCATGTGGCCGCCATTTATCCGAATCTTACGCTTGCAATCCGAAACGCCATAAAATACTATTTGGTGCGGAGTCCGAGACCGTCGGACGGAAACGATCCGGTTCTACGCCGCTTCCATGGATCACACAGCGGCCCCATGTGGGGTCGATCGTCACCTACGGCCCAATTGCATTGCGGTTGATCCTCTTCCTTTACTCTTCGTGCTGCTCAGCGCCTTGAACGCGTATACCACTTAGCCAGGTTGCCGGCGGATTCATCCCGGTATGAGCTCATCTTCGGTAACTACCGTCGTTTCCAGATGCATTATATCGGAACGCAATTCCGGCAATCGCTATAGAGGCGGCAACAATGACTGCCCGGAAGCAAACCATATCCCGTTCGGGGAAGGGTTCGTCAGGAATCCATCGAGCGAGCGATGAATTGCAGATCCAGCACGGGGGATTGAAGAGCTTCACAGCTGGACATGCAGCGGGGCTGGATGCCGTATTGGACAGTTTACTGGAGCATGTCGTGTATCACGATCTGGACATGCGGGTAACGTGGGCCAATCGGGCCGCTTGCCAATCAGCAAGGATGACTCTCGATGAGCTGGTGGGCCGGCATTGCTTTCGGGTATGGGGCTGCCGAGACGCTCCCTGTGAAGAATGTCCGGTGCTGCGCGCTCGTGAGACCGGGGAACCACACGCCATTGAAAAGCAGACCCCGGATGGCCGCTTGTGGTACTTGCAAGGATTTCCGATTATCGATGCCGGCGGCAACGTCGTGGGCATGTTGGAACTCAGTTTAGACATCACGGATCGCAAGCGAAGGGCGGAAGAACAGCTACGGAGCGAGGTTCGTTATCGAACCCTTATCGAAACCATTCCCTACGGCATCCAGCAACTCGACACCAACGGGACCATCACCTTCGCCAATTCGGCATGCAACGATACCTTCGGATATGGCAGGGACACCCTGGCGGGAAAATCCATTCTGGACTTGGAGGCATCCGATACCGCCCAAAGACCTCTAAAAGAGGACCTCTCCCGGTGGGTCGCGGAACAGCCGAAACCGGAGCCCTTTATCCAGAAAATGCAGACGCGACAGGGAAAAGTAATCGATGTTCGGGTGGGCTGGAACTATAATCGGGAATCCGATGGACGATTGAGCGGCTTCACGTTGGTTGTCAACGATGTTACCGAGCAGAGAATCGCAGAGAGGGCCTTGCAATCCGCCAGGGACAAGCTGGAACAACGGGTTCAGGAGCGAACGGCAACGCTGCTGGAGACCAATCGGCAGCTACAGAACGAGATTGAAGAGAGAAAGCGGACGGTGAAGGCGCTGCGTGAGCAAAAAGATTTTTTTAACACACTGCTCGAAACGATATCCAATCCGGTGTTCTACAAAGATGCCACTGGCAGATACACCGGGTGCAACAAGGCCTTTGAAGATTTCACGGGCCGGTCTCGTTCGGAGATTGTCGGCAAGACCGTCTACGATATGGGGCCTAAAGAAATTGCGAACAGATACTACGAGAAGGATCGAGAGCTCTTCCGAAACCCCGGAAAGCAGCGTTACGAGTGGAAGGTGAAGAGCACCACCGGGGGAATTCGCGATGTCATTTTTGACAAGGCCACGTTTCAGGATGTCGACGGCCATGTGTCCGGGTTGGTCGGCGTGATATCCGATATCACCGAACGTAAACAGACCGAAGAAGCTCTCAAAGCCAGCGAAGAGAAATTTCGCCGGATATACGAAGACATCATTCTGGGTCTTTTCCAGTCATCCACGGACGGCCGTCTCCTCAATGTCAATCCTGCTTTCGCGAGGATGTTTGGATTCGAGTCGCCGGATCAACTCATCGACGCCACAGGTGATTCGGCCGCCAAACTGTACGCAGATCCCCGGGACCGCATGAAACTGGTCCGGCGGATTTTGACCAGCGATGCGCCCATTGCCGCAGAGGTCAATTTCCGCAAACGTGACGGGAGCACCTTTGTCGGTAACATGCATGGTTGGAATGTCATCGATACGAAACGTGACGCTCTCTATCTGGAGGGATTCATCGAAGACATTACGGAACGCAAAATGGCGGAGACCTCCTTGCAGGAGTCCCACAAGCGTCTGCAATTTCTGTCGGCGCGACTGCTAAGTGCCCAGGAAAACGAGCAACGGCGGCTATCCCTTGAAATCCATGATGTCATGGGTCAAGACCTGGCACTGCTGAAAATGCAGCTCATCACCATTTCCGGCAGACTCCGGAAGGATCAGCAGAAGCTCAAGGACGACATCCATCGAACACTCCTCGTAATAGACGGGATCATCGAAAAAGCACGGAATCTTTCCCGGGACTTGAATCCCGCCATTATCGAAGACCTGAAGCTGAGTGGCGCGCTGAGCTGGTTGATCCATGACATTGAACAGCATGTCGCGGTTCGCATTTCACTGGATATGGCTCCGGTCGACCACTTGTTCTCTACAGAGAACCAGGTCGTGATATACAGGATCGTCCAGGAGGCACTGAAAAATATCGTGAAGCATTCCAGGGCGGCCACCGCCTCGGTAACCATCGACAAACACACGGACGTTGTGCGCCTGCAAATTATCGATGACGGGACAGGATTTGACATTTCTGCGGTTTGGGAAAAACACGTGGCCGATCGGGGGCTCGGCCTGGCGGCCATGGATGAACGCAGCAGAATGCTGAACAGCACGTTTGATATCCGGAGTGCACCGGGGAAGGGGACACGGCTTACGTTTCGAATACCGATCACAACGGAAAAGGGCGACATATGAGCGCGTATCGGATTGTTCTTGCCGATGATCATGCGATGCTGCGTGAAGGGATCAAAAGCATCATTGATGAAACCCGTAATCTGCAGGTGGTCGGCGAAGCGTCCGACGGTTTGGCCCTGCTGCAGCTGTTGAAAAAGATTTCCACGGATATGGTGGTGTTAGACGTATCCATGCCAAAACTCAGAGGGATCGAAGCGGCCCGGGAAATTAAACGGCAGTATCCGGAAATAAAAATTCTTTTTCTGAGTATGTACAAGAAACGGGAGTACCTTCGTCTCGCCATAGCGGCCGGTGCCGAAGGGTATTTGCTCAAGGAAGATACCGGCTTTGAACTTATCCACGCCATCGACACCATTCGGCACGGACGCACCTATCTGTCTTCATTCATCTTGAAGGAAGCCCCGGAAGATCTGATCGGCATCTGCCGGGGTTACCGCCGCCGTGGTGAAGACCTTTTGACAACCAGAGAACGGGAAGTGTTAAAACTCGTGGGCGAAGGCAAGACCAGCAAAGAAATTGCCCGTATGCTCTTTATCAGCCCGAACACGGTGAACAACCATCGAAAAAACATAAAGAAAAAACTGAAGATCCGAAAAAACGCCGACCTGATCAAATACACCCTTCAAAAAGGTTATTCGGTGGATTCCGAATAATCCCCCTCCCAGGTCCGACCATAGCCACAAGTGGCCATATATTTCTGAAAAAAATAGCCACTTTCGGCGATTGGCAAACATCCTTGGCTATCGTAGAAAATAGGCTCTCTCATTTAAAGTCGTTGTCACAAACGTGTTCCAATCGGATGGGAAATGGTCCAAAGAGATTTATTTTGGAACACTGTTTCGACATTTGCGATACCCCATACCAAGAGCGACGTGCTGCGATGAGGAATCAACCGTTAACCGGTGTCGGTCTTGAAACAGAGCCCCGTTGGGTGGAACGCCGGCTGTGTCGACGTGAGCATCAGGACGTGACGGTTCTATTCAACATCTTCAATTCCGACCAACACCAGAGAGTCGGGGAAATACGCAATTATTGCGAGCATGGGTTGTATTTTGAGACCACCCGGTTTCTGAGACCGGGGACGCCGTTATACCTGCGGCTCTTAAGTAGACCATCCATCCGTTGCCATCAGAACGCTGTAGCGTGTTGCCGGAGCATATCCCTTGCCGAGGTCAGGTGGTGCCGGGTCCTCGGCGATACAGAAAATTCCGGGTTCGGCATCGGTGTAAAATTTTACGAGTAGATCATCGGTCGCCGCGATACAAACAGATTGGCCCGGGGAGCGCCGTTCATGGAGTACCCTATGCGCCGGGGATAAGCCACGTTCGGCGCCACGCTGTGGCCAACACACCGTCTTCCTATCGCCGCAAATGGCTTCGGCAATAACGCTCCCCGCACCACGCGAGAGGACCCATAACCCCCGGTGATGTCAAACACCCCCTAACGAGGTGTTCCCATGATCGCCCACGCAAAAAGATTATTTCCCAGGCACGGCTGCCGTCTTCCCATTCACTACCGCACCACCGAGGCGGACGGCTATTCGGATGCGCTCCTCTATAACTGCAGTCGCACCGGTATGTACTTCGAACCCCGCGCCATCGTGATGCCGGAAGAGAGTGTCCACATTATCATGCCGACGTATTCGCCGTCATCGGATGGACCGGACAGATACTGCTCCTATCGGGCTCGGGCCGTCTGGTGTCGGAGCATTCCGGACGAAACCGATCCGCGTTATGGTTGCGGCGCCAGACTACTTGAATGCAGCTGCCGGCTGGATGGAATGGACGGAGAGGTCATCTGCCACACCTGCGATATGTGCAGTGTTGCGATCCCATGCCAGAATCTCCGAAAAACCGAAGAGTTCCTGTATCTGTGCCCCTCCTGCGAGCGGCATCTTGAGGCGATACCCGAAGGGCAGTTGAAGCGTTCGATCAAACGCGTTCTTATGGGAAATGTGCTTTAGCGCGAACGCCTTGCCCGGGAGATCCCGCCTGAAACACCATTGACCCTTTCCCCCTCGTGGCATACGATAGACGCCTGAAAATTTTGTTTTCCAGCATCACGGATGGACGATACATTATTTTCCTCACCCTTTTGAAACTTTGGGACCACAGGAGGACATACACAAATGGACCGCAACCAGCAGCCCTATACGGTCAAAGATATCCTGACGACAGAGGTGGCACCGGCATTGGGATGTACGGAGCCCATCGCCATTGCCCTGGCAACAGCGGCGGCCGCATCCCTGATACCGACCGACACGATCGAACGGATCGAAATCTGGGTGGATCCCAATATCTACAAAAACGGCATCGCCGTGGCGATCCCCGGAGCCCAGGGGAACACCGGGCTTGACCTGGCGGCCGCCATTGGGGCTCTTGGCGGGGATCCGGAACGACGGCTGGAAGTGTTGGAACCCGTCACCGAGGATATCGTGGCAGCAGCCAAGGCGTTTATCGCTTCGGGCCGGGTCACCGTCAATCTCCTGGAGGACCAAAAGGGACTGTTCATCAAAGGAGCCGTCACCGGAAACGGGAAAAGGGCTATATGCATCATCAGCGATTATCATGACAATATTGTGAGCCTGACGTTAAACGACAGTCCCATCCTCAACAGCCCGATTCTTGGCGCCGATGACAACCGGCAGACCAAGACCGATCCGCGGGAACTGTAAGCCTGGTTGACACAGCTTACCCTGAAGGATCTGATACGCCTCATCGATGATCTGGATGCAGAGGACCTGGCATTTATCCGCGAGGGCGTTCAATACAACGTCCGTCTGGCCGAGTATGGGCTGAAATTTGGATCCGGATTGGGGATCGGAAAAACCCTGGAACGCCTCGTGCGCCAGAAGCTGATTAGAAGGGATATGATTCTGGCCGCGCGAATCCTGACGTCGGCAGCCTCGGATGCCCGGATGCAGGGGGTTAATCTGCCGGCCATGAGTTCCGCAGGGAGCGGCAACCACGGCCTGACGGCGGTGTTGCCCATCTGGGCAGTAAAGGACTATGTGGACTGTGAAACAGAAAGCGTTCTAGAAGCAATATGTCTCAGCCATATCACCGCCTATGTCAAAGCGCACACGGGACGTCTGACAGCCGTCTGCGGGTGCTCGGTGGCTGCCGGAGCCGGGGCGACTGCCGGGGTCACCTATCTCCTTGGCGGCGATCACAAACACATTGCCGGCGTCATCATGAATTTGACGGAGGACCTGGCAGGGATCATCTGCGATGGGGCCAAGGCCGGGTGCTCTCTCAAGCTGGCAACCGCTGCCGGAACAGCGGTTCAGGCGGCACTGTTTGCCCTTCAAGGGGTTCACGTCCAGGCAACGGACGGCATTATCAGTGCTTCGCCGGAAGCGACCATGAAGAATGTCGGTGAATTGAGCGTCCAGGGGATGGTAGAAGCAGATCGAACCATCCTCAAGATCATGCTGAAAAAGCAATTTGGCGATGTATCTTAGCCCGGACAATGCACCAAATGGAGACCTTCATGGGCAAGGCAGTTCCTGACGGGGTTACACAGGTACTGACGTACCCCTTGCCGTCTATCCGCTACACGGAGCCGGCAAGGCGCCTCGCTTCGCGATTCGTTGCTTACGACGAGATGAAGCTGTAGCCCGACTACCGCGAGTCTCCTATTCGCCGGCCCTGAATCGGGCCGTCGAATATAGTCCATGGAGGTCTCCGTTTGGCCCGAAGGGTGAAATCTTTTCAGGCCGTTCATCCGTTTTTCAACGTGACACATGGCTTCGCAGCCCGATGCGTCAGTATTCACGTCGAGGCACCGATCTTGTTTCTTTTAAGACATCTGCTGAAAAGATTTCAGTAGAGTCGACGACTGGCGCGGTGGCTCAGCGCTCCGTTTCCAGTCGCCGCTCATCGAACCGGACGTGCGGATTTCCCGCATCCGGCTCTCGGATAAGACATCATGCCTTCGCCCACGGAAGG
>Ga0209786_1000031_pt1 | contig 63028 bp, 54 predicted proteins | sample WorMetilvaeELBA2_FD_187405 | JGI IMG/M metagenome (GOLD analysis project Ga0209786, IMG submission 187405) | Marine gutless worms symbiont microbial communities from Max Planck institute for Marine Microbiology, Germany - Olavius ilvae ELBA.2... ...
GAAATTGCGGATGCGGTTCAAATGGGAACAGAGTTCTTGGCAATCGTGCTAGACTGGTGACAAAGGAAAAGTTTACTAATTTTCCTTATGGTGAGGTGTTTTTTAAATTGACACGCCCTTTAATGGGTGACCCCATTGTCTGCCATGTTCGAAGGATATCACTGGACCGTCAACGCCTTGGTAGGCGTTGCGCTTGTGCTCGCCGGTAATCTGATAATTTTGACACCGCGTTCAACATTCCGCAGGATTTTAAGTCAATTTAGAGACATTTCCGTTTTAAAGGGCGGACGGATTCGGTATTCGAAATAGAAAAAGGGTTTAAAATGTCCCGCATAAGAATTCCAAAAAATATCAGCGAGTGGAACGAATTTGGGAAAGATTACTTGCCAGGCCACGTAGGTATTGAAATTCTATCGGTTGGACAGGATGAATTGCGCGCACGGATGAAAGTTCGGCAGAACATATGTGCCCCGAACGGATTTCTGCATGCCGCTTCTGTTGTCGCACTTGCCGATACGGCGTGTGGGTATGCTACTGTCAACAACCTTCCCGAGGGTGCGGCGGGTTTCACAACGATTGAACTCAAAACCAATTTTATCGGGACATCCCTCGAGGGTAATCTTGCTTGCATTGCCAGACCGGCGCATATGGGGAGAACAACCCATGTATGGGATGCGGAGGTATCTGCTGAAGAAGCTGAACGACCTATCGCTTATTTTCGCTGCACCCAGATGATACTCTGGCCGAAAACATAAAAAGTGGCGCCAAGGAGTCATTGGCCTCGACCGGAGATCGGGATATCTCTTAGATAGATGCGCACATCGAGACCTGAGGTAAACAGGATGTCCAAACGAAAGTTTTCGACTCTACCCCAAACAGACAGCCCGGAAGACCTGGTGAGACAGGTCGTCGACGCTTGCACGGATTGTGATTGCTGCCGGTCCATTATGGACACCAGCTGTCTTTTCTTTCCGGAAATCTATACGTTGTGGGATCGGGAACAAGAAACCGGGGAGCAGATCACTGCCGAGGAATTTCGGCGGCTTGTGGATCTTTGCAATTTCTGTGCGCTGTGTCCATGTCCCGATATCCGTGCGGATATAATCACGGCCAAAACCCTTTTCATAGACCGGGAAGGTCTCGCGCCTTATATCCGGACCCTGGAGGATGTTGAGCGTGTAGGGAAGCTCTGCGGCGCCATACCCCGACTTGCCAATTCTATGCTGCAATCCAAACCCATTGGTAATCTGATAAAAAAGTCTGCGGGGATCCATACCAAACGGAAGCTTCCGGTTTTTCCGGAGGAGAGTTTTCCATCATGGGCCAGACGTCGGAATCTGAATGAACAACCATCAGAGCATCGTCATCGGAAAGTCGCTTATTTTGCCGGCTGCACCGCCCGGTATTTATTTCCAGATGTTCCCAAGGCCGTCATCAAGGTTTTTGAAAGGAATCGCATATCGGCATATTACCCTGAGCAACATTGCTGCGGCATGCCGAGTATGCTGGAAGGCGATCGAAAACTGACCTTGACCTTTGCCGAGCGCACCGTCTCACACCTGGCCGAGGTTGTATCAGAAGGGTATGATATTGTCTGTTCTTGCCCAACTTGCGGTTTCATGCTGAAAAATGCCCTTGTCGAAGGCGCCTACTATTCGAAAGAATATCAGGATCTTGTCGGCGGAGACGAGCGGAGCATGAAGATTCCCGAGGTAAAAAAGTCCCTCTCGGGTCCGTCCGGCGGGCACCGTCTGCCGACGGAGCTCAATGCCAAATTTGGTGAGCACCATATGACCAGTGAGACGATGAAGGTGGGAAATGCAACGGACAGTTCTGTGAACAAGATGCAGCTTCGGGTGCTGGACAAATCCATTTACGGCAAAATTCTCAAAGACGACGGGTATTTCTCCGACATAGATCCCCTGAAACGGATCGACGTTGCTGAGAGCACGTATGATCTCGGGGAATTTTTACTGAATCTGCACCACCGTGGGGAATTCAACTCCGAATTGGCCCCGGTTCCCGGGGAGACCGTGTACTATCCGCCTTGCCATCAGCGAGAACAGGAAATCGGTACGCCTTACCTGGACCTCATGGGATTGATCCCCGACTTGTCGATGAAATCCTTCCCAAGCACTTTCCACTGCTGTGGCATTGCTGGAATCATGGGCTTTAAGCGCGATTTTCATAACGCTTCAATACACATGGGCAGCCGATTGATGGCGACGATAAAGCAGTTGGATCCCGACTATCTGATTACCGATTGTCTGAGTTGCCGATTGCAGTTCAACCAGATGAACACCTACCCTGTCTTGCATCCTGTTGAAATCCTATGCAAATCATACAATATCCGCTAAGAGATACACTCAGAATCCTTCTGAACCGTTTAAATCTATTTCACAATACGGCGCCTTGGCCTGCTCCAGCCGCTGCATCTGGGCGACGGTGATGGCGATAACGTTGACGACATTTTCCATTTCGGTATTGCGCTGCAGAACGTTGAACGGTTTGCTGATACCCATTAGCAGCGGACCCACGGCCTTGGCCCCGCCCAGGCGTTCCAGCAGCTTGTAAGCCATGTTGCCGGATGACAGGTCAGGGAAAATCAGCACATTGGCCGCTTTCCCCAGGCGGTTGAATGGAAACTGTTCGGACAGTGTCTCGGCCACAACGGCCGTGTCGGCCTGCATTTCTCCATCGACCAAAAGCCCCGGTCGGCACCGGCGCACAATTCCAACCGCATGTGCCACCCTGCGGGCATTGGCGTCACGGACGCTGCCGAAATTCGAATAGGAAAGCATGGCCACTCGCGGTTCCATATTGAAAAACTCCGCCATCTCTGCCGCCAGGATAGCAATCTCCGCCAGGGTCTCTGCATCCGGACAAATATTGACGGTGGTGTCGGCTAACAGATAGGAGCGATTTTTAATAATCAACAGATACAATCCCGACACTTTGGAGACGCCCGGGCGTCTAGAAATGACCTGAAGTACCGGGCGGATAGCGTTCGGATAGCTCTGATCGATACCGTGTACCTGACCGTCGACCATACCCTCATGGACCATCATGGCACCAAATACATAGGGGTTGCGCAGTTGCCGGCGGGTTTCCGTCATGGTCCACCCTTTGCGGCTGCGCATGTGGAACAATTTTTCGGAAAAGGCGTCGAAATAGCCATTGTCTGCCGGATCGATGATCTCAAATCCGTCTACAGGAATTTGAAGCTCCGCAGTCAGTCCGTTGATGCGCCGGTTGTTGCCTAAAAGCAATGGATGCGCGATGCTTTCTCTGAAGGCCTGATAGGCTGCTCGCAAAATTACCGGATGTTCGCCCTCGGGCAGAACGATGCGTTTGGAATTCTGCTGGGCGGTGGTGATGATGCTCCGCATGGTTTCGCGCTCGGGACCCAATGTCGCCTCCAGGCGATGGGTATATTCGACGGTGTCGAGCGCGATGCTACCGGCGACTCCGCTTTCGACCGCTGCCGCCGCCACGGCAGGCACCACCTTGAGCAAGACCCGGGTGTCCAGAGGCTTTGGAATAATATAATCGGTTCCGAATTGTATGGGACTCCCCCCATAGGATCGAATGACAGCATCGGGCACATCTTCCCGGGCAAGTTCCGCCAGAGCCCGTACAGCCGCCACCTTCATCTCTTCATTGATTCTGGTGGCATGCACATCCAACGCCCCCCTGAAAATATACGGAAATCCCAGAACATTGTTGACCTGGTTGGGGTAATCGGAACGGCCGGTGGCCACAATGGCATCGGGTCTGATTTTTTTGGCATGATCATAGTCGATTTCCGGATCCGGATTGGCCAGGGCAAAGATAATCGGCCGGGCGTTCATGCTGGCGATCATCGCTTCGGTAAACGCATCTTTCACGGATAGTCCCACCAGCATATCGGCGTCGACCACCGCCTCTTCGAATTGCCGTTTGCGTGTTTCCAGAGCAAATTCGGATTTGTACCGGTTCATCCCCTCCTGTCGACCACGGTAAATAACCCCTCTGGAATCGACCATGATCAGATTTTTCTTCCGGACGCCGAGTTGCACGTAAAGCCTCGCACAGGCTATCCCGGCCGCACCGGCACCGTTTATCACAACCCGCAGGTCTTCAATCCGTCGATCGGTCAAGGCGACGGCATTCAGCAGGGCCGCGCCGGAAATAATCGCGGTCCCGTGCTGGTCGTCGTGAAAAACAGGGATATTCATCTGGCGCTGCAACTGCTCTTCAATGTAAAAGCAGTCCGGGGCGCGAATATCCTCCAGATTGATACCGCCAAAGGTCGGTTCCAACAATTTAACGGTATGGATGAACTCGTCCGTATCGGTGGTGTTGATTTCGATGTCGAACACGTCGATATTCGCAAAACGCTTGAACAGGACGGCTTTACCCTCCATGACCGGTTTTGCGGCCAGGGGGCCGATATCGCCCAGGCCCAGAACCGCGGTCCCGTTGGTGATGACAGCGATTAGATTTCCACGGGTAGTGTAATCAAACGCGCATTCGGGATTCTTTTCAATATCCAGACAAGGCACGGCGACACCGGGCGTATAGGCGAGGCTGAGATCGGTCTGGGTGAGGCAGGGTTTGGTAGGGACCACTTCGATTTTTCCCGGACGGGGCTCTCGGTGATACTGCCGTGGGGCATCATCATTGCGCATGTGGATCTCCTGATTCAGACCTGTGAAAATGATTCAAAAAAGGGAAATTGTTTTTTGCCGACTTCTCGAAACCGAAAATCAGGTATTGAAATTTTGGAAAGCCCCGTATTTTGACTTCAGAAAGATACCGCCAGGTGAGGCCTGGCGGTACAGGAATAACCAATCTGCTTTAGCTTTAGAATGTCAGGATGTTGGCGCCTTGTGATATTTCGAAGAGCTTGGGTGCGCCTGCGAACGTAACCGAACCGAGAACGTCTTTTTCGCCAATCTGGCGAGCTTCGGCACAGGGAATTCAGACGAAAATGGGAACCTTGTTTTCGACCAGGTAGTACAGGTGCGGTCCGGCCTCATCGCCGGTGGGGGCAACGATGTTGTCGACCATGCCCTCTTTGACGAGGACTACCCCATCATCCGTGAGAAACAGACTTACCTCGTGGCCTGTTTCATGGGCGGCCTTTGCCAGCTGAAACGTCCGTGTCACCCGCGTCGGGTCTTCCAGTCCCCGGGTCAGTACAAACACGAATTTCGACATGTTTTGCCTCTCCTTTCTTCGATCATCACTTCGCTTTATGTCTGTTCCAGAACAACAACCTCGATTTTCCCTTCCAGGGCGGACTTGAAGGTTTCGGCGTCCGAAGTATCCCCGACGATAGCGCCATAATGCATGGGGATGGCGATCTGTGGTTGAATGGCCAGGGCGGCCTCGACGGCTTCTGCGGCCGTCATGACATACGTACCGGATACCGGCAGCAGGGCGATGTCCGTCTTGAGTCCGCTCATTTCCGGGATGGAATCGGTGTCCCCGGCATGGTAGATACGCACCCCGTCCATTTCCACGATGAACCCGAGCCACCCCTTTTCTTTGGGATGAAACGACTTGTCCACATTGTACGCCGGCAATGCTTCTATGGTAACTCCCTCTACGGTGATGTGTTCACCGGGGGTGAGAATTTGGACATCCCCGGACAGCTTGGTCGCGGAGTCCTTTTCGGTGATGACTTTCGTGCCGGGGACTTGCACCTTGGACACATCATCCGGTGAGCAGTGGTCGAAATGCTCATGGGTCACCAGCACCAGGTCTGCCGGGGCGCCGGAACCGATCTGATAGGGATCTATGTAGATGGTTTTGGATCCGTCGATCCGAAAGCTGTCGTGCCCCAGCCACTTAATATTGATGATCATTTCTTGAGGTGTCATTTTCCCCTCCCTCCTATGGCGGGTGTTGGATAGTTGCCACCCACGCTAATTTAGGTTTTGTTGGCTGTCAAGATTTCAGTCATCGTTAACGTTTGCCCCTGGAACCCATCTTGCCAAGTTCTGGATAATCGCCTAAAATAAATATGTCGAACCTGAAAAGCACCTCGGACGCCTGGCTATCAAGAAAGAGATGATATGAAGCTGCAAACCTGTGTGGCGCCCACCGGCGAGTTTGTTATCGGCAAACACGAACCCAGTTTTACCGTCGATAATTTTCGAGAGACAGATACCATCCTGTCCCTGGGAGAACTGGCAGGTGGCCAGCCCGTCATGAACACGGTGAATTTCCCCAACGGCGCTGTCGAAGTGACCGGTGCCGATGGTGTGATCGAAGTCGCCAATCCCTTCCCCTTTCGAGGTGTGACCTACATTTTGCAAAAATCTGCCGACCGCTGTGCAAGCGACCCCACCCGGATTTCCCTTCCCACGCCGGCCGGGACATCCTTTCATGGGTTTATCCGGCATTTGCTCGCCGAAAAAGAGATTTCCGACGAGCGGCTGGACCAGATATTTCGAGATCTGCCGGCCTCGATCAAGATCGCTCTGGCCACCACGTCAACGGATCCTGAAGATCTCATCCGTCTGGCGCATAGCTGCGGTAAGTTTGTGTGCGATTCCGGAAGCGGACAACCTGTTGGGCTTCGTTTTAAAGAAAGGCGCCATGGGGTCATGAATTCTGCCACGGAAGACCACTTTCTTTTTGAGACCATTGCAAACAATTGGTATCTACCGAACGTTTATAAGGAGGTGATGGTGCTGCGCCCCGGTGTTCAGGGCGGCAGTGAGATCGTGGGCGAATGGCGAGATCCGGATTCCGATAGTCATGTATTCGAGTATCTGCGGCGGAACAGTTATATTCCCTGGGGACACTATGCTGCCAACATGGCCCATGATGCCATCCGCTACCGAACGGAAGACCTGACGCTGAACGACATGTTCGGCATGCGCCATCTTTATTATCAGCGAACATTCTCTCGCATGGCAAAAGCGCTGAACCTGCATGTGCCGACATCCCCAGGCGGACTCTCGGTGCAAGATATGGAAATTCTACGAGAGGCGAGCCTGAACACCATGATCTCAGGTATCCCGATTCCGTTTGCGAGCACCTTATGGGGGTGGAATTTCGGTTTCGACTATGCTCCCAGCAGGTATCGCCTCCATGCGTCACATCAGCAAATTCATCAGCAATATGCACTGGTGCCGGATACGGTCCGATCCGAAATATCTCCCGCTGGATCGATGCCGTCTTATGGCTGTGCCGGGCTGATTGGAGAGTTCATCGACAGATACCGGGACGACATGGGTGTCTCATTTTTCCCCGCTTACCTGGACGCCATCAAACGCAATCGTCGTATGGACGGCGCCACGGATCGGCCCCAGAGCCTGGTTGTTTTCCAGGATGAACGGGTTATGGTGTTTGTGCCGAAAGCCCAAACCTCCCAGTGGGAGCTGCAAGTCATGCCGCTGGTTCCGGTCGGGCATATTCTGGAAGCAGACACGGACATGCGCCGTTCCCTGGACAGGGCCATCTATGCGGCCATTCAGGTGTTGAGCCGACTGGGGGCCAGAATGGTCACTGTTTTAGAATATCCCAAGCGGTTCGACCGCTTTGACTCCGATCAACACCTTCTCTATGCGTTTCTGCCTCGGATGCCGGAATCCCCGGGGGCGTTCAGTGAGGCCCAGTTGCGATGGGTGAACGGGCATTACCCGGAGGATTTCGCGGCTGTCTGCCGGGATAAGCTGGCCTCCGTCCCTGACATTTCATGAAATCGATCAAAAAGGGAAACGGTTGAAGATCGTTCTGACCAACGATGACGGCTATGGTGCACCAGGTCTGGAAGCACTTGCCGACTGCTTTGACAAAGACGTGGATCTCTGGGTGGTGGCCCCGTCCGAAGCCCTGTCCGGTGTCGGCCATCGTGTGACCACCCGCGAACCGATTCCAGCATGGACCGGCGGATTTCGGAAAATCCGCCTGGGCGGGACTCCAGCCGATTGTGTCCGCGTTGCGCTGAAGCGCCTTTGCCCGGATGCCGACTGGGTGATTGCCGGAATCAATCCCGGCGCCAACCTGGGTTCGGATGTCTACCAGTCCGGAACGGTGGCGGCGGCCCGCGAAGCCGCAATTCTTGGCCATCGCGCCATAGCGATCTCACAGTATATTTCCAGAAACGGAGAGCTTGACTGGAACGCCACAGGCCATCACGCACGCAACGTACTCACGTACCTACTATCCAGGGATCTCGATCCCGGTTTTTTCTGGAACGTGAATCTGCCGCATCCCCTTGATATCGACACCCCCCCCGACTACGTCCACTGTCCACTGGACAAACTTCCCCATGATTATGATTATCGCAAGGAAGGGGAGGCGTATGTTTACAAGGGGATTATCCATGAGCGCCCCCGGGAAACCGGGCGGGATGTGGATGTCTGTTTCGGGGGAAATGTCGCGATTACCCGGTGCGGCGTGGAGGTTGTCGGGCAGAATTCCGGCCGGCCGGGAGAAATCCCGTGACGGTTCCGCCAGCGGCCATTGCCTGGTTCGTATCGCCCCACGGATTCGGACACGCGGCACGGGCTGGGGCCGTCATGGAAGCCATCTTCGACCTGGACGCGTCTGTTCGGTTCGAGGTGTTCACGACAATTCCGGCATGGTTTTTTCAGGAAACCCTCAACAGCGACTTTGGATACCATGTTCTCGAAACCGATATCGGCTTCGTACAGAAAACCCCGTTTGAAGCCGATGTGAAGGAGACGTTTCAGGCTCTGGATCGTTTTCTGCCCTTTCCTGAAGATCGGCTGCAGGCTCTTGCCCGTCAGGTTCGGGATCTGACCTGCCGCCTGGTGGTGTGCGACATTTCCGCCCTGGGGATCCGCGTTGCCCAAACCGCCCAACTCCCTTCGGTACTCGTGGAGAATTTCACCTGGGACTGGATCTATCGAAATTATGACGATCCCTCACCGATCCTGGGCACCTGCGCCGGCTATCTGAACCAGTACTATCAATCCGTGGATCATCACATCCAGACCGAACCGATCTGCCACCGTCAACCGGCGGTCCTGACGGTCGATCCGGCCAGCCGCAAAATACGGAACCCTCGTGCGGTCACACGACGGCAACTAGAGGTCGAAGCAGAGCAGATAATGGTATTGATCACCACCGGTGGGGTCCCGAAAGACCGCCCGCCCATGGATGCGCTTAAACAGTTTCAGAGCATCCAGTTTGTCGTTCCCGGGTTGACCGAAACAGTTCGGGAAGATAATGTGCTCTGTCTGAATAACACATCGTCATTTTATCACCCCGACCTGGTGGCGGCGGCCGATGCGGTCATCGGGAAAGCCGGTTACAGTACCATTGCCGAAGTCTTCCACGCCGGGGTGCCGTTCGGATATGTCTCCCGGCCCGAGTTCCCGGAGTCCAAGGTGCTGGCCGGATTCATCGAGACCGAAATGACCGGCATCCCCATCGATCGACGCACGTTTCATTCGGGAGCTTGGGAAACCGAACTGAGGCGTTTGTTGCGTATGCCCCGCCGGTGGCCCGGTGCATCAAACGGGGCGGTTCAAATAGCAAAATATATCTTGAATTTGATTCAACAGTCAAAGGAGATCTGAATGAAGATTCTGGGAATTTCGGGCAGCGCGCGGAAAAAAGAAAAATCCGGGGTATACAAACTCGTGAGCACGGTGCTGGAAAACACCGGATGTGAAACCGAACTGGTTTCCCTCCGCGGGAAAAAGATATCCGGGTGCATCGCCTGCCTCGGGTGCGTTAAGGACAATATCTGCAAGGTGGAAGATGATCTGACTCCCCTGAGAGACGCCATCGTGGAAGCCGATGCCTTTGTGTTCGGTGCTCCGAACTACTACTCCACTTTGAGTGCCATTTCCCACGCCTTTCTCGAGCGCTGGTTCCAGTTTCGCCACCGGGAAGGAAACACACTCTGGGGCAAACTTGGAGTGGCTGTCGGCGTCGGCGGCACTATCGGGCAGTTTCCGGCCGACGACATCGAGAGGTTTTTTGCGTATAATTTTGTTGAAACCATCGCCAAAGTGACCGGGCAGGGAGCGGCCTCCTGTTATTCCTGTGGTCACGGTGAGACCTGCAACGTGGGTCTCCCCATGATGCTTCACGGACCGGAGGTGCACATCACCGACGACATGATCCCGGATGTGACCAAACAGCCGGCGGTCATGCAGTCGGCCGCCGATGCCGGTCGTCTTCTTGGGGAGCGCCTTCGCAATGACCACGATCGGGAGAATGTGACCCTCATGATGCAGCAGAAGATGATGGAGATGTTGGGAGAGTCCGTTTAACGGGCATTGTATTTGTTTAGCCGCCCGCTCACCCCGCCACGGCGGGATTCACTCGACGAACGCAGACAATATTCGGCCGACCCGCCGCCGCTTTTCAAGCTAAGGCGGGCAAGCCTGGCCGGCTATTTAGCTCGATGCCCTTCGGGCAAATTCGCATATAGAACTCTCCGTTAACATTCATTTTCTATCCCTTGAGAAAAGGCTGTTCCAATCTCGCATACGCCATCCATTCAACAATTTAAATTTCTCGCGATGCGATGACTGCTTTTAGCCGGGCAGGCCTTTCCCACCATAGCTATAGTAAATGTTATATTTTTTTCCGGTTCAAAGGAGGATAACTTTTCGGCTGCTATGGGCGGGTGCAGTGCCCCGCCCTACGAAAGCCGTAACGTAGGGCCGGGCACCGTACCGGCCTGATGCTCTTGTGAATCGGCACATATTTTTGACAATCTATAGAATGCGACGGCGGATCGCTCGGCTCAAAAGCATGCTTGTCCCGCCATCGCTTAATGCGACGGCGGATCGCTCGGCTCAAACGTCTGTGTCTGTCTGCGTGTTTCTGCGGCTAATCAAAAAATCGCTGCGTACTGGTTGTACTTCTTCATGAGCTCTTCGCTCTGCTTTATGTAGTCCATGGCCGTGTCGATATAGGAATCGATCTGGGTGACGAATTCATAGGGAATATTTAAAAATTCTATCCCGTAATTTTGGCCCCGCTCCGTCGTTTGGATATTTCGTACGACACCTTTAAATTTCAGCACTCCTTCGGCCCCCATTACTGTAAAGTCAAGGGACACGAAATCGTCGATAACGGGTGGCGTTTCCTTCAATGATTCGGTTTTTAAAAAGAACCGGCATCCGATCTGGCTCATGTTCAGAATGATGCCGTCAACGTTTTCTTCGTCAAAACCCATGAGGGCAGGGATAAAGCAGGCAATTCGACGGGTGCGGCGGGCACTGATGCTTTCGATAGCGGCCGGATAGTCCAGAAAAATAAGCGGAAACGGGTCTGTCGATATGTTGAGGACGGTCGATTGACATTCATACATGTCCCCAAGGTGCAGGAACCGGAGCTGGATCGTATCCTGTTCGCTCAAAGAAAATTCCCCATCCAGTAAATCCGGTTTCTTGACGATCAGAAACCGTCCCGGCTCCTTACCGATGACATGGGTCTCGAAGGGCTCATCTACGCCTTCCAGAACTATCTGGAGCGGGAATCCGATTGATAAATTGATATCGACCTTTGGACTTGTCATGGGCACCTCCTGATGCTGCCAATCAGCATAATCTCAGCATAAACCATATCAGATATGCCCATAATACCCTAATTTATGGTCGATAATCAAAGAAAAAGCCCCGGAGCATCCGCTCCGGGGCTTTTTCAGGTGTTAAGGGAGGCCAGTCGTTAAGCTGAAAATTGCATGAAATATTTTCAGATTACGCGGATTCTGCTACGGCGCCGGCAACGGATTCCTCTCGTGGCTTCAGCTCGATCCAGGGTTTGCCCACAGGAAGAAGGTCCATGCCGAAGACCTGCAGGTAAATGACATGAGCCATCATGTACCAGGCGCCGAGGGCACAGATAATCAGATCGATGGCGGCAATCTTGGTCAAACCGGGGTAACCGAAATGGGCAAGATCCAGCAGAATAAAGCCGATCAACAACGTGGTAAAGGTAAAGGCCATTGCGCCGTGGATCCGGAGGGCGGCAAACCACAGGATGGCGGTGTAGCCGGTCCAGACAATGAGAAACCATCCAATATCCGTACCGGAGGATTTGTAGATTCCGAAGTGATTGAGCAGGAAGATGACGCCCAGCGCAATCCAGAATGCCCCGTAGGAGACAAACGCGCTGTAGCCAAAATTGTTGTTGCACTTGAATTCCTGATACCCGGCGATCATTTGTGCCATGCCGCCGAATACAAGTCCCAGGGCGACGATCGGCCCGACACCGCACCAACCCAAATTGTGAAACTGCAAAATCAACGTGGTCAGACCGAAACCGGCAAGACCCACAACCGCTGGATTTCCCTGACTGGTTTGACTCATGGTGTGTACCCTCCCTTTCTAAATGGTGTTTAACAACCAAATGCTCAGCACAGGGTCCATCCCTGCGCCTGAAAATTAGCCCGGGGGAAGCATTGATTGCTCATCTTATAACCCGTCCTTCTTGATAAGCGTTCCCCCCATAGGATGGCTTCCCCTGGGCGAATCGAATTTCACTTGTGCGGATTGCAATCACTGAATACAGTTCAGTCTTTGGACAACGTAAATCGAAGACAAATCGATGAAAGAGCCGGCTTCAATTCAAGAACTCTCTTATTATGAGCAAACTTTGTGCCATTATCGGATCTTTTTATAAGATACTGAAATATTGTATTAAAAACCGAAATCGCGTGGTTTCGACGCGCCAAGTCGATATACAATAAAAGTTGTGATTCCGTCGGCGAATTACACATAAAAATGGTGAAAACAGGGAGTTAAAGGTGGTTGTAGCAGGTTGTGGCTACAACCATTGTTGTGCGGGTATCGGTGATGATTTGTGATCCAATTAACCATTTGGATGGTTTCCCGCGGTTGAATCCACCGGTGGTCTTCGTGTATAACGCTTCCACTTTCAAATTCTAAGATGGCATATCCAAGGAGCGCTTGCTGATGAATCGCTTTCTCATGATCGATGTGGGTGCCGGAACCATGGACATCCTGTATGTAGATATGGAATCCGGGGCACAATATAAAGCGGTTGTTGCGTCGCCTGTCCGGACCATCGCGTCATCCATTGAAAAGACCCCAGGGAATCTGTTGGTTACCGGCTGTGAAATGGGGGGAGGCCCGGTTTCCCAGGTTCTGATACGCCGAGCCGGCGAATCCAGAGTCGTCATGTCAGCCCCGGCAGCCGCCACACTTCATCACGACTTGGAGAAAGTCAGATCATGGAACATCGAGGTCGTGGAGGATGAAAAAGTAACCCACTACCAGAAAAAACGGTCCTTTTCCCACCTCACACTCGGCGATCTGGAACCGGCGCGCCTGGACCGGATCGTCAAAGGGTTCGGAGTTCCGTTCAAGTTCGATGTGGTCTGCTTTTGCGCACAGGATCACGGAATACCGCCCAAGGGGGAGTCCCATCTCGATTTCAGGCACAGGAAATTCCGGGCCAGGTTGGACCGGCATCCGTTTCCCCATATTCTGCTTTTCGAGAAAGACGAGATCCCCGAAGAGTTAAACAGGCTGCGATCGGCTGCACTGGTTGCCTCAACTCTTCCGACCCAAGAAATTTATGTCATGGATAGTGGCATGGCCGCCATCCTGGGAGCCTCCACGGATTTGGCCTGCACCGGCAAAAAGCGACTCCTCGTGATGGATGTGGCCACTTCCCACACGGTGGTGGGCGCTTTGGAAAATGGGGAGATCGCCGGAATCGTGGAATATCATACCCATGACCTGACCCGGGATCGACTGGAAGAACTGATAGTGGATCTGTCCGACGGCAGACTGAGCCACGAGGCGATTTTAGAAGAGGGTGGCCATGGCGCATACATCCGAAAGCCCTTCGGATATGCCAACGGAGAGATTCTTCTGGCCACCGGGCCAAAGCGGGAGCTGATTGGAGGCTCTAAATTACCGATAGTTTGGGGCGCCCCATTGGGCGACAACATGATGACCGGCACCGCGGGCCTGCTGCAGGCGGTATGTCGAAGAAAACACCTGGATATGCGGCCTTCTTCAAGCCCGTAACTTCACCGGAGTGCCGCTTACCGGCGTGCCAAACGTCTATTCCGTTCATGGCCACCAAACCTGCTCCGCAACCCATCGGAACATACCCAGGGCAAGGCCATTACTATAAACATGCAAGGAGTTGAACCATGAACACTCACATGGGGTTTCTCAAACGCGAAGATTGCGTATTGCTTTTGGTCGACATCCAGAAAACGCTGTTCGATCTGTGCGTCGATAACGATCTGGTGCAGAAGCACGTCGCTGCCTTGATCGATATCTGCCGAATGCTGGACGTGCCGATTGTGATCACGCAGCAGAACCCGGAAAAGATCGGGCCATTTATACCGGAGCTGGTTGAGCGAGCGGAAGATGCGCTGGTCTTCGATAAAATGGAATTCAGCTGCTTCCAGAATGAAGCCACTGACCGGGCCATCGCTTCGCTGAATCGTCGAACCATTCTGCTGGCTGGCATCGAAACCCACATCTGTATCTGCCAGACCGGGCTGGATGCTGTTTTAGCGGGGTATCGCGTTCATGCCGCATCGGACGCGATCACCTGCCGCAGTCTACCGAACAAAGTCATCGGGCTGGACCGTTTGGCAAAGGCCGGCGTCGTCATGAGCTCGACGGAAATGATTATCTTCGAGCTGCTCAATCGCGCCGGAACGCCGGAATTCCGTGAAGCCCTGCCGGTTCTCAAAACCCTGTGAAAAACGTCTCACGCAGGAGACGTCTCTTTGTCTGTTGCAAGCGGACCCGGCAGATTGATGTCCGTTGAGGGGAGGCGCCCGTTAATTCGATAGCAGCCGAAACACACGCGAAAGGGCGCCCTTAAACTTAGATTGTCGTTCGGCTAGGAACTCCGTGTCAGCGCGTTGTAAAAGTTCCGGACGCTTTTCCAGCATCAACCTCGCCGCAAGCTCAGCGGCTTTACCCGTGAATTCCGCGCAATGCCGATGATGCGCTTTTTTATCATGACGGAAGTTCCGGGACAGCGCCCGGCAGCAGGTCGACCCGTGTGCCGCTTTGAATGCATCATGAAGTTCCCGTGAATTGTCACGCATCTCCTTCCGGTGGCGGTAGGGATGATCTTTCCCCAACAGCAAGCCGGATCCCAGCACCGCGCCGCTAACGGCGCCGCACATGCACCCGCTATCTCCCATCGCCTCTGAAAAAGGGGCGGCCATGGCAATGGCCTGATCTTCGGTCAGCCCGCCGTTCAGGCCCTGGTTCAGGGCCACCATGACCGCTTCGGCGCACAACAGCTGTCGGGTTTCATACAGGTTCAGGGCGCGATCTCGAATCTGCGCGACAAGATCTTCGGCTTGGGATTTAAGCTGTTTTTCTGTTTTCATATTCCACCAGTGGGACTCCGACGGCTCCCCCGGACGTTAGGATCATTCTTTTATCGTATTTGCTGAATGAGACACACCGTGCCCCAAGGTTACGTTTTGTTGCTACTCTATCTTGGCGACCGGGTACTCCGCCCCTTTCCAAGCAAAGATGCCACCGGGGTACCGGTAAACATTTTTGTAACCGAGCTTTTTGGCCCACGCCACCCCGTTGTGCCTGCGGGTGCATTTCACAAAGCCGCAATAGATCACAAGTGTCCTGTTTTTATCACGTCCAAGCAACCTAATGTAATCGTTTTGGTTTGATAAACGCTGTTGTCTGTGATAGCGAAATGCAACAAAGTTGCATACGATATCAATAACCCCTGAATCGATGCCGGAGGCCCAATTAAAATGATGAATCGCGCAACAAAAACCATTTTATTTATAATAATATCTATATTTTGTAGCCAGGCAGGATTAGCTGCCGATAAGATTCCCATCTTCGTGAGCATCGTTCCCCAGAAATATTTCGTGGAACAAATCGGCAAAGATCGGGTGGACGTCAGGGTCATGGTACAACCCGGGGCGAGCCCCCACACCTATGAGCCGAAACCCGGACAAATGACCGCCTTATCCAAAACCAGGGTCTATTTCGCCATCGGCGTTTCTTTTGAACAGGTTTGGTTAGACAAGATTGCCGCCACCAATCCACACATGAAGGTGGTCCGTACGGACCAGGGTATCGAGAAGATTCCCATGGCGGAACATCATCACGACGATGGGGCAGGCGAGCACGAGGGGGGCACAGAGCCGGACGGGCACGGTATCCTCGACCCACACATCTGGCTATCTCCCCCCCTGGTCAAGATTCAGGCCCGGTCGATCCTGAATGCCCTGCAGGCCATAGACCCTGACCATCGGTCCGTCTATGAGGCCAACTTCAACGCATTCATTGCGGAAATTACTGCCCTGGATCTTGATCTCCAGCATATTTTCAATGGCCAAGTCGGACTCCGGTTTATGGTGTTTCATCCGGCCTGGGGATATTTTGCACACGCCTACGGGATTCAACAGGTGCCCATTGAGGTCGAAGGCAAAGATCCCAAGCCTTCCCAGTTAAAAGAGGTAATAGAACATGCCAGAGAAAACGGGATCGACGTCATTTTTGTCCAACCCCAGTTTTCAGCAAAAAGCGCCAGGGTTGTCGCCAGAGAAATCGGAGGGCACGTGGTCTATGCGGATCCATTGGCAGGCGATTGGCTCGAAAATTTACGTGAAGTGGGTAGGAAATTCAAAGCAGCATTGAGGTAGGTAGACGTAAAAAGATCACTGGAGGCGAATCAGTTGTTGATTCTTCTCGACCTCTTCCATGGAAGAGAATTCAAGGATCCAAGGATTCATTCTTCGACGCGCTGCGTTTGTTCAGGACAAGCGGGTCAAAGATTACCCGCCGACGGCGGAGCCATAGCCCGGACATTACACCAAACGGAGACCTTCATGGGCAAGGCACTTCGAGATGAAGCTGTAGTCCGACGACCGCGAATCTCCCATTCGCCGGCCCTGAAACGGGCCGTCGAATCTCGGCCAAGGAGGTCTCCGTTTGGCCCGCAGGGTGAAATCTTTTCAGGTCGTTGACCAGTTTTTTAATGTGACACATTGCATCGCGACCCTACTCAGCAACAATTACGTTAAAGCGCTGATATTGTATCTTTTTAGACATTTGCTGAAAAGATTTCATGCGCGGATTCAACTCATAAGTGCAACGCACCGGCTCTCCATAAAGAAAAATACCGAGTACAAACGTACCGGCGCCGCCCATGTGAATATGACGCTGGGCCAGAAACAACAGGTATCCGCTAATCAACATGCAAAGCGCGGCAAAACCCACGCCCATAGTGGTTTTCCCGGGCGTCTGTGCCATTTTCAGCCCAACGGGTCAACCGATTTGGAACAGACCGGCCGAGATCAAATACGTCCAAGCTAAACCCATCATGGTTAAACGCCTCCTACCTATGTGATTTGTTATAGGGACAAGAATCAAGTCTTTATGGCCTTGGGAAATGGCTGAAGAGGAAAATGAGCTCACCGAAAGGTTGAGTCAAGTCGATTTCCGCCCCTTGAATCCGGCTCGGTTCGTGCTCAATATTACTTAGATAATTTTCTAGTTTTTCAAATATGTTAATAAAACCCCGGGGTCAAACTAGATGAAATGCCCGAGCTGTCAGTTCAGAAATAGTGCCGGTGCAAAATTCTGTAACGAGTGCGGATTCAAACTGGAATCCGCCTGTCCCAATTGCGGCAATATTAATCCTGCCGGCAGCAAATTTTGCAATGAATGCGGGCAGCGGTTATCACGGGACGGGAAAGTCCCGCCAACGCAATCAGAAGTGGCCTCTCTCAACCACACAGAAGGTGAGCGTCGCCATGCCACCATTCTATTTTCTGATGTGTCCGGATACACCTCCATGAATGAAACACTCGATCCGGAGGAGGTCGAGACGATCATGCACCGTATCAAAAGGGAGGCGATTAACATCGTGGAGCGTCACGGAGGGATCGTGAACCAGTTCGTGGGAGATGAAGTTCTGGCCCTTTTCGGAATTCCTACCGCCCATGAGGATGACCCGGTTCGTGCGGTTCGTGCGGCGATCGATATTCATAGCCTGGTCCGGCGCTTAAGCTCGGAAGTGGAAGATCGCATCGGCACGAAGCTGCGGATGCACACGGGGATCAACACCGGACTGGTTGTCTCGCACATGCGCGACACACGGAACGGGACTTACGGCATAACAGGAGATGCGGTCAACACAGGGGCCCGTCTGGCCGCTCTCGCCGATACGGATGATATCCTTGTTGGCCCTGAGACACATGACCTGATCGCACCGTATTTTGAAACCGAACCACGGGAGGTCGCGACACTCAAAGGGAAAGCCAGACCGACGGCGTGCTATCGTGTGTCAAAGGAATCCGCCGTGCGAACACGGTTTGAGGCGGCTCGTGCCCACGGGTTGACACATTTTACGGGTCGGGCCGGCGAACTGGCATCATTGTATTCCTGCCTTGAAAAGACGCTCTCGGGAGAAGGACAGTTGGTTACGGTGGTGGGTGAAGCCGGGCTAGGCAAAAGCCGTCTGATCTATGAGTTTAGACACTCACTGAACCGATCCCAGGTTACGGTGCTTCAGGGCCGATGCCAATCGTACGGTACCAGTACCCCATATTTTCCTCATATCAATGCTTTTCGCCGCGGGCTGAATCTAAGCGAAACGGATACACCAGCTCAACTGCACGAAAAAACCATCGCCAACATCTTAGCCATTGATCCATCCCTCGAGAAATTCCTGCCGGTATACCTTCATCTGCTATCGATTCCCAGTGAGGCTTACCCCCTTCCGGAAAACCTTCATGGTCGGGAATTGACGCTCGCCATCCAGGAAGCGTTAACCGCAAGTTTTATCTTCAACTCAAATAGAAGAACGCCGATGGTCTTGATGTTCGAAGACTGGCACTGGGCTGACGATGCCTCAGATGGGTTGATAAAACATATGGTCAGCCTCATTGCCTCACATCCGATGCTGCTGCTGGTGATTTACCGGCCCGATTACACGGCCAGTTGGGGGAACTGGAGCCATCATACGCCGTTGATCCTCAATGCTATGGACCGTCAGAGTTGTGGAGACATCGTTAAATCCGTCTGGCACGTTAGTGAACTTCCCGAGGAGATGGTTGGCTTGATTCATGATCAGACCGGCGGAAATCCTTTCTTTGTTGAAGAAATAAGTCGCACTCTGATGGAAGAGGGAGCGATTAAAAATGAAAATAGCAAAGCCGTATTAACCCGTTCCCTGAAGAAACTATCCCTGCCGAATACCGTAGAAGCGGTCATCCGATCCCGCCTGGACCGCCTGGATCGTCATTCACAGGATTCACTGCGTCTGGCATCTGTTATTGGACTCGAATTTGCCCGCAGAATTCTTGAGCAGATTACCACCTCGCAGGAACGACTTTCCAATTCTCTGGAAAACCTGAAACTCCTGGAATTGATTCAACAAACGCAGGTCGTTCCAGAGGCGGAGTATATGTTCAAACACGCGATCACCCAGGAAGTGACCTACGAAACGTTGCTCAAACAAAAACGGAAAGAATTACATGGTATCGTCGGCCGAGCCATCGAAGAACTCTACGCAGAGAGGCTGGAAGAATATTACGAGATGCTCGCGTATCATTTTAGGAGAGGTGAAGATTGGGATAAGGCCTTCAGGTATAACCGCGAAGCCGGCCTGAAAGCTCAGGCTCTTTCCGCCTATATCGAAGCGCAGCAATTCCTGGAAGTGGCCCTCGATGCACTGAAAAAGCTTCCCGGTTCCCGGGCTCGCGTTGAGCAAGAGATCGACCTGCGTTTCAATATGCGCTCCGCCCTCTTCCCTCTGGGTCGGCATGATGACTGGGCCGATCACGTAAGGGTGGCTGAATCCCTGGCCAAGCAAATCGAGGACAAGCACCGCCTTGCCAACTCCTGTGTGTATCTGTCCGGTCACCATTGGATTCGAGGGCGACACCAGGATGCGATTAGCCTTGGCGAAGAGAGCGTGCTCCTCGCAAAGTCCCTCCGTAATTTTTCGGTAGAAGTAACAGCGAAGCTACATTTAGGAATTCCTCTTTTATACACGGGGCAAATAGAACGGCAAACTGCGGTACACCGGGAGGTTGCCGAACAATTATCCGGGGCGGAAGCACTTAAGCGGCATGGTCTTACAACTGTGCCGGCCATAACGACACGAGGATATTTGGCCTGGGGATTGGCAGAACTTGGTGAATTCGAAGAGGCGCAGATGTGGGCCGGCGAAGGGATAGAACTGTCCGGGAAAGTTAAAAATTTTCTTACCACCGGCTTCGTAAAGGCATCTGCAGGACTTGCTTTTCTACGAAAAGGGGATCTCAATATAGCGCTACGCTTGTTGTCGGAAGCGTTTACCCTGAGCCGCAATGCTGATTTGCAGAGCATTTTTTCATTCGCGGCTGGGAGTCTGGGGAATGCCTACTTGCTTTCAGGGAGACCGGAAGCGGCGTTGCCGATTTTAATCGAAGCAGTTGATCGGCATTATCTTAACTCGTCGATTATTCCCCCGATTTACACGATTACAGTGCTGTCAGAGGTTTATCGACGTCTTGGGCAAATCCGTGGCGCTGCTGAAACCTGTAATAAAGCGTTGAGACTTCTGGAGCAAAACGGAGAGCGCTGCTTTGGCGCCTGGGCGCTATTTACACATGCCAAGATTCAATCGGAACAAAACCGGAATCGAGTCGAGACAGCTGAACATGCGTTTTGGGACGCGATGAAATCGGCCAAAGAGCTCAAAATGAAACCGTTGATGGCACATTGCCATTTGGAACTCGGGAGATTATATCTGCGGGCAACGAGGGAGGGTGCTCGCAAAGAGTTCGAACATGCTATCGACATTTATCGGTCGTTAAGGATGAGATTCTGGCTCCCCGAAGCTGAAGAATTGCTAAGACGGACAGGCTAACCCGGACAGTGCACCAAAAGGAGAGGTTCATGGGCAAGGCAGTTCGAGGCGAAGCTGTAGTCAACCTACCGCAAGCCTCGAATAACGCAGACCATGGGCTTGTCCTCTTGGCCCAAAGGGTGAACCCCTTTCAGCTCGCTCTTCCGTTGTGATGGTTACAAACCGTAGGCTTACAAAATGACCCAACAGAACCAATAACACGTTGATTTTGTGTCTTTTCAGCCATCCGCTGAAAAGAGTTTATGCAACCTTCAGGTTAAGTTCTTTTCTGGATATAAGCCACGACTTTGCTGACGGAGAGTTCGTCGCTGGAAGGTCCGTTGCGGATATAAAAGGCTTCATTTTTTCCGATCTTGAGAAAGACCGGATCGGTGCAGCGCCTGCACGATACCACTCCGACTTGCTTGCCGTCCAACCGGACAATCGTAAAGCGGAGGTGTTTTGAGAGCTCGGCACCAATATGCTGACTGATCAGGTTTTTGAAATGCAACTTGCATTTGTCTTCGTTGTCAAAATGATCTTGTTCAAGCCCGGCAACTTTCCCCATCATCCCTAACACCGAGTAAAATTGTACCGCCATTGGTATTCATGAATGCGGCAACGGATTTGAGCCATGCTTTTTCGATTTCCTTTCCGGGTTTTTGAGTGTGAAGGTTCATGCGCATAGTCGCCTTAAACTCCACGGTGCGACCCTCCCCCATGGTAATCAGGTTGTTGATGCTTTCCCCGGGCCTGCTGCTGTCGAAATGGGTGGTTGGATCAAATGAACGACCGTAGCGGCGGATCATCCAGAGCGTGAGTCCGCCGACAGATGCGATGATGATGCCCCCCACCGACCAAATCCCGGCACGCCGCTGGTTAATGCCGCCGATGATGTCCGATTCGGGAACCATTACCCCGATCCAGATGTTCCGGTTCGCGCGTTCCAATGGCCGAAATCCGGACCACCATGACTGATCTTTGTGACGAATGGAAAATGCCTCCTCGGAGGACTGCTGTTCGCCTGTCCACGACGTGACCAGTTTTCGGATAAGAGGATCGTTTATCTCTCCAATGGCCTGGAAACCAGAGGAGTTATCATTGGCCTCATGAATGTAGAGATGGGCATCACGCCTGAAGATGAAGACTCGACTATTTTGGCTCGGGCCCATGCGCTGGATTTCCCGAAACAGATCGTCCAGAAGGATGTCAAGGGCGATGACAAGGGAGTTTTCTTGCGAGGCTTTCGCAACGGCGATGGAAGCGGTTATCCCCACATCCTTACGATCATAAAATTTGTATGGTGGTGTCCAGAACACGCCATTGGTTGAAAGTGCCGGGAAAAACCAGGGTCGCTGGCGGGGATCGTATAACGATGGCTTTTCTTCCTCGGAAATCAGGTTCCGTTCGGCATCCCAGAATCGCCGAATGGTTAGTCGCCCGTCATCTTTTTTGCCGGTACGGCTCGTTCGCCATCCATCTCCAACATCGGTCACGTAAAAGCTTTCGCCATCGGTATCAGCGACGGAAATACAGAAAATAATGCGATCACGCTTCAGGATCGGGAACAGCAATCCCTTTAACCCGTCGGTATCCGAGAGCGAAAGATTGAATGTCAGCCCCCAGTCGCGGATCAATTTCAAGTCGCGGCTTGTGGCTTCCGCCAACGCCTGGAACGCGCTGACCGCGCGTTTTGAAGCACCATCAATGTATTTCTGGGAAATGTCGTGTCGCGCCTTTGCGGACAGATAGTAAACTGCGGCGACCACCACAGCCGAAATAACAAGGAAAACCAGCAGAAGGTCTCTGGCAAAGTGGCGCGTAACGATGCGAGGGGTATTCATGCCGGTACAGATATCGGAAATCGGTATTGTTTTCAACTAGGGCAAGGGACACATCGGGATAGTGCTTTAAAAATCCACACCGCCTGATCCCGACCTTCCGGGAAAAAGCGGCGTGGATGTTGAGGAGGGCGTGTGACGGCCCGATGCCGGAAATAAATCCGACGTTCGTACTTCCGTGTAAATTACTTCTCTGCTTTATATCCCATCGGCAGTTTCTTGAATCGTCCACCGAAAAGTATGGGATCGCCTTTGTAGCCCAACGCTTTGAAGTCAATATAATCGGTGGTGCCGATCAGGTGGCTCACATCCCGGCCTTGGGTCGCCATCCATGAAAAGTCGGTGCCCTGTTGTGCAAGCTTCCTGAAGTCCACTTCCCGGCTGTCCTGATGGCATCGATTGCAGGTGCGCTCGCCCTTGAGACTGTCGTGGCATTGGACGCAGGAAAGGGCCATGGTGGACGGCATCACCTCATGATCGAGGCGCCAGTACATCCACGTCTCTATCCATTTATACTCTCCGCTGTAGGGTAGGTTGGCGGCTTTCATGCCATCGACAAACGCTTTCTGCCAGTCCCTGTGTTTCCAGAAGGCGGTCTTGTCTTCCTTGTTCCGGGGGAACAGATGCGGTACTATCAGGTATTCGTGCTTGGCGTCCGCAGGCTGCACGCCTTTCATGATTTTAAACGGGGTGATCAATGAGTTGGGATCCCTAAAGGAGCCCACCGGTTCGGACAGATTCGTGACCGGAGCGGTTAGATCCATTTTATCGCCCAGAAGGATCCGCTTGGTAAATCCGCCGTACCACTGATATACCGGCTTGGCCGACTCCTTCCACAGAAACTCTCCCTTCTTCCAGTGGTAGTCGGGCATACCGTATTTGTCTTTTTTCGCTTTTCTGGTTTTATCCCCGGCTTTGGACCAGTCCCACCAGGTTTTGGTGGGCTTGCATTTGGCATAGACCGGCGAGTGGCAGGTATTGCAGTCGATGTTTTCCGTGTGCTTGTTGAGGTGGTGGTCCAGGATGCTGTTTCCGTAGTGGGGCCGGTTGCCGTGGCAGTCCTGGCAATCCAGGGCGCCCTCCACCACCGGTACGGACGAGCTTCTTCCGGCGATTTTGTGGTTCTGGGTTTTGTGGCACTCGGAACATTGGAAGTCGTATCCGCCCATGTGGATGTCGCAATTTCGATTCGGATAGAGAAGCTGGCGGGACAGGTCGGCATGCTTGACCGCCTCTCCCCCGCCCCCGTTGAAATGGCAATCCCCGCAGGTCTTCCGGGACGTGTGGCCCACGCTTTGGGCCACCGTGACCAGGTCCACCTTGGGGTCCGGCATCCCGGCAGCGGTTGGCGTCTTTCTGTAGGTGCCGGTGGTGTCGTGACAGACCAGGCAGTCAATCCGCGTCTTGTCTGTGAAATCAAAGGAGCTGTCTTTCCAACCATATCCGGCGTGGCAACTTGTGCAACGAGCCTCGTTGCTGATGGGGCTCACTCAGAAGTTGTTGACGGCCGTGGTGGCCTTGCCGTGCATTACCTCCTTTCTGTGCTCCAGCGTGTAAGGCGAATGGCCCTTCCACAGCCAGTGGGCCGTACTCAGCATATCTTCGCCGGCATTATTATGGCAACGCAGGCATTCTTCGGTCACCTCCCAGGGTTTTGGGTCGGCCGCAAGTTTGACCATCTCCTTATGGTCCGGCACGTTTTTCGCGTGGCATCCCGTGCAGTCCACCGGGCCTTTCCCGGCATCCTTATGACATTGAATGCACTGCTGGTGGTAGGCCGCCTTCAGTCCAAGACGGTCCGGATGATCGGTGCGAAAGGATTCCTGGTGGCAGGCGCTACACCGGACCGTTTCCTTGGCCGCGGCATCCGTCGGCCGAAAATGATGGCATAGCGCACAATCCTGGATGGCGGCGGCGTGGCGGGTGTGCATGAATCGGACAGGTTCATAATGGTTTTCCCGCTTCCGGATGATCGGGCTGTCGAGAAGAAAATAGCTGTGTGTAATGTTTTTTACCCCCAAGCCCATGTCGCGCAGTTTCTGCTGGCGACAGAGCAGGCACTCATCCATGACAGTGTCGACAAAGGGAACAACTTCCTTGGCCCGTTCCATGGCCGCCAGCTGGTCCGGCGCACTCCAATCGGCTGACGCCGGCGCAGTCTTTTTGTCAGCAGTCGTGGCTGACGCCCCGGCTGTAGCGGGCCAGGCGATCTGTAAAAAAACACCGACCATGACCAGCATCGGGAATATGGTTAGAACCCGTTTTCTCATGACGGCACCTCCCGAGCCGGCGCACTTAACACCGGCAGATGGGTTACTAAAAACCGGTAAAGTAACATCAAGGCGGAAATAAGCCCCACCGTGACCAGAATTTCACCCACGGCCGGAAAATAGCTGGCCTCGCTCACCGGCGGCTGGTAGCCGACAACGAACACGTTGACACGGTTGAGCAACACCCCTCCAACGATCATCGCGCAGGCGGCAAACAGAGCCTGGCGGGAGCGGCGGACTTTTCCGGAGAGCAACATCAACCACGGAACGATCACACCCAGGAGCATCTCCACGATGAAAGAATTCGTTCGGGCAGTCCCGTCCAGAAGATACACATAGGTGCCGCGGACTACCATGTCTCCGATTTTCAGAGCCATGTAGATGCCCAGCAGATAGATCGTGACCCGGATGAGGGGTGAAAGAACCCGCATCTCTCCGTCCAGTTTCATGGAGGCCGTGGCCAGGGTGGTTTCGAAGACCACCATGGGATAGCCTACGGCGATGGCCGAGGTCAGAAAGAGCAGCGGCAGAATCGGGGTGTACCAGAGTGGATGCAGCTTTGTGGGCGCCATCAGCATCAGCGACCCCAGGCTCGACTGGTGCATGCAGGAAAGCACCACCCCGGCAATGATAAAAAACCACATGACTTTTCCCAATATCCGGTCGGCCAGGCCCAGTACGAACTCCGTGAGTCCGTTAAGCGCCGCCAGAGGGCCGGGAAGACGGACCCGTCCCTTGAATTGTTCCACCAGGATCGGGATAAATTCGATGTAGAGCACATTGAGGTAGAGCATGACACACATGGCCACTTCAAAGAGAACCGAGTTGAAATTCCAGAACACCATCGGCTTCCAGATGGCCCAGGACCGGCCGATGTCTACCAGCAGCCCGAGCACAACGAAGGTGTAGCCGAGCATGGCGGTCAGCAGGGCCGGCCGGACGACCGGTTCAAATGTATGGCGCCCGGCGATGTGGGCCAGGAACGCGGTGGTAAATCCGCCGGCCGCCAGGGCCACGCCGGAGGCCACATCAACACCGATCCACAAGCCCCAGGGGCGGGCAGTGGTCAGGTTCGACACGTAGCCGATTCCACCGGTTAATCGGGCAACGACGGCCACGGCTCCGGCCGCCATGAGGGCCACAAGGACCAAAACCCCCGGCGTCCAGAATTTTGCTTTCAGGGGGTAGGGGTGATGGATCATTGGTTCTCTCCTTTGTCTGTTTGGCTGACGTCTCCGTTCCTGTTCGAGGTCCACATGATACCGCCAAGAAGCCCGAAGAGCACGATGGGCGACCACAGGTAGCTGAACAGGGTATGTTGAATGGTTTCGGAAAGTTTCGGAGTCGGCTGATCCGGAACGCTGATGAATCCAAGCTTTTCGAAGGGGACGCCGGAGATATACATCCAGGAGGTACCACCGACCTCGCGCTCGCCGTATATCTTGTCGAGATATTTCGCCGGGTTTTTCTCGATGCGGTCTTTGGCAACCTTCAAAAGGGTGCTTCGCTTACCGAAGGTAATGGCCTCCGTGGGACAGATTTCGGCGCACCCGGGCAGTCCCCCCTCCTTGGAGATCCGGTCGAAACAGAAGGTGCACTTCATGACCCTCGGCGTGATCGGATCCTGGTATTCATAGGCCGGAATTTCAAAGGGGCAGGCCACCATACAGTATCGGCAGCCGATGCATTTGGATACATCATAATGGACCGACCCATTGGCTTCCTTGGTCAGGGCGCCCACGATGCAGGCCGAGGCACAAGCCGGATCCTGGCAGTGCATGCACTGGATTTTGACGAAGGCGGGGACGAGCTGATTCTGGGTGTCGCGTGTTCCCGGAAAATATCGGTTGACCACTGTGTAGGCCTTCTCATCGGGACGCCTCAGCGTGTTCAGCACGGTCGGGTCTTCAAAGGATCTGTCCGGTGGCGGTAAGGCGTTGACGGTGTTGCAGGCCTCTTCGCATTTGCGGCACCCCACGCACCGGGTCAGATCCACCAGGCAACCGTAGGCGTCTGGTGGCGCCTTGAGAGAGCGCGCTGCGGCATCCCGAGGCCGGGCGGTCAGGGTTGCACCGGTTGCTGCCCCCATTACCTTAAAAAAATTACGCCGATCGAGCTTCATGCTTCCTCCTTGACCGATATGCCTTCCTTGCTGACCCGCTGGACCCGAACTTGAAATTTGTGACCGATTTTCTTTCGCTCTACGAGACGGTCGTCCGACCGATCCACCAGGCGGACCAGATCGTCTGCCACATCCGGATCCTGAATAAGAACCTCCAGCATCTGCCCGTGTCCAACCCGAGCCAAGGCGTTCTTAAATTCCAGCAAGCAAAACGGAGAAACGATTCCGATGAGATTCAGTTTTGAAATCTCGGCCATATTCTTTCCTTACGAACGGTTCAGAAACCTGCTGCTTGAAGTGCAAACCGCGTGCCGCCTGCAAAGACTAATTAACAATTTGGAATCGTTATATTTTTTAAAATATTGTTGACTGGCTGGATATGGGGGTGTTAAAATTGTTTAAATAGTTGTTAAAGTTCAGTTAAACATTTAAACACTTAAGCTGCATTGCATCGAGACGGGGGCATCAGAAAATGCCATGAAAGAGCATGAAATCAATCGTCAGTGGAAACGGATCGTAAACACCATGAACGACGGTCTCATCGTTATCGGGCCGGACGGATCTATCCTCATGATCAACAGCGCTTTCGAACAGATGACCGGTTACCGGGCTGATGAACTTATCGGACAACCCTGTACCATGATGGGGTGTGATGCATGTGAAGGGAACCTCCGAAGGGGGGAGCATTTCTGGTGCACTCTGTTTGAAAAGAAAGTGGACATCAAGTGCCGCTGCAGCATTCTCAAAAAGGACGGCGAACTGCTGCCGGTTCTAAAGAATGCCGCCCTGCTGGAAGACGATACCGGACATCCGGCCGGTGCCGTGGAAACATTTGCCGATCTGTCCGAACTCCACGCTCTGGATCGCAGGCTGGCCCAGCTGTCTCGGCAGATTGACGCCGAGGGCGGTTTTTGTGGCCTCATCGGAAAATCTGAAAAGATGCAGCGGGTTTTCGATATCATTCGAAAAGCGGCCCGAAGCGATGCCCCGGTGATTATCTACGGAGACAGCGGAACAGGCAAAGAATTGGTGGCACAGGCAATTCATGACCTGGGGTGGCGAAAAAACGGACCGTTCGTGACCTTCAATTGCGCGGCCCTGAACGAATCCCTCCTTGAAAGCGAACTGTTTGGACACATAAAGGGCGCCTTTACCGGTGCGTACCGGCATCGACGGGGGAGATTCGAAGCCGCCAATGGTGGTGATATTTTTTTGGATGAAATCGGTGATGTTCCCCTGTCCATTCAGGTCAAGCTCCTGCGCGTTCTGGAAGCAAAGGCGTTCGAGCGGGTCGGAGAGCAGAAACCGGTTTCCGTCAACGCGCGTTTCATCACCGCCACCAATAAAAATCTCGAGGAGATGATTGGCCGGGGAGAATTCCGCCAGGACTTTTATTTCCGTATTAACGTTATTCCGATTCATTTGCCGACGCTTCGAGAACGCAAAGAGGATATCCCCATGCTGGTTTCAGCGTTTATGAGCCGCCTGCAGAACAGAATCGGCAAGGCCATCAGCGGTATATCCTCCGATGCCATGACGCGATTGATGGAATATGACTGGCCCGGGAATGTACGGGAACTGAAAAGCGCTCTGGAATATGCCTTTGTGGTCGCCGAGGACGGCGCAATTTCGCTCGAGCATCTACCCCCGAAACTACTTGGCAGCCTGGAGACGGAGAGATCCGACGGGCCCATGCCCAAATGGCGCGATGAAACCGAAAGGCAGGAACTGATAAACGCATTGAAGAAGACCGGCGGGAATCAGACCCATGCAGCCAAACTGTTAGGCGTCAACCGGGTCACGGTGTGGAACCGGATGCGGAAATACGGGATCGATTTGAAAAAAGTGATCGAAGGCCATGGCGCCGATGTGGTGTCATCTTCATAGAAACGGTTCACATCCAAGCGGAACGGGTCCGGGGCAAGATCAATAACCGCGCCGGGCCTTTTTTACGGGTGGAACCAACCTGTCAATTCACCCCGATGTCCCTGATGGCAGCATAGATATCCGTCGGACTGGTCCGGTTGTCCTGGGCAATCTCCCTCAAGGTTCGACCTTCGGCGGCGGCCAGCCCCCGGTTTTTCAGCTCTCGAACGACCTTTTTCAGATTCAGATCAAACTGGGTGCACAGGTCGGCCAGCGTGAGATTTCCCGTTCCGGGGGGCGGGGACTCCGGCAGAATGCCTTGAGTCCCGGCCCCTTGAGAAACCGCCGGCGCGGCTGCTTGGATCACCTCATAGATTTTCTGCGGCGGAACGCCGTACCGCTTCCCGATGGCCGCCAGGGTCGTGTCGGGGCTATCCACCCCGTACCCCGCCTTTTCCAGAAGTTTCATTCCGCGTTCCAGGTCCAGGTTCATCTTTTGGGCAAAGGTCTTCAGGGAGGAGAGTTCGGCATGCCCGTAAGGTGGTTCCCCGTATTTTTCAGCACCGCTGTCTTTAAAATGGTCGTTGAGCGTCATGACCCAGCTGAACGGCGGTACCAGGAAATAAGTGCCCAGGACAAACAGAAGGCTGATGATAAGAGCCACGTTGAATTCCGGGGTTAATACCTTCATCCGTTTGGCCCTGTCCTTGAGATAGGACATCAGCGGCTTCCAGTTGTAATAGATGTGCAGGCCAAGGGAAATCAGAAACAGAAGGCCCAGATTGATGTGAATGTTTCCCCAGTCGGTCTTGGTCAACCCCCATAGCCGCCAGTCCGCCCAGTAGGCGACCCGGCCCTGGGGAACGATGTAGAGAATCACGCTGGTCAATATCATCAGGACAAACGACAGCCCGGCGGTCAGCGATGTGATCTTGCGAAGGTTCATACTATATACGCTCCTCTAAAAAAGCCGTCTTCAGCGGGCAAAGGTCGCATAAAAACCCTTGTATTGAACAGAATATAAACCAATAGATGTTAATTTGGCTCAATGGTTACAGATTCATTTTATTCGCTTTCGCCGGAATACCCTGCAGCGCGCCGCAGCCAAATTGGCTTTGGTGCATCGGCGGCTTTTTGGAGCGAAGCGGAAATCACGCTGAGCGGGGCTGAAGGGATGATCGGCCATTGCCAGAAGCAATGCCCGGCTTAGGTAGGCGGGGTGAACGTTGAGTCCGGCACGGTTGTTGCTGTGCATACCTGTCGCAGAGTAAGCGTGGACACGGTAACATTTGATAACATTTCCGTTGTCGCCTGCGGGACCTTGAGTCTCGAGTTGAATCTACCTAAAGGAGGAGGGGTTTCTCAATAGGCCCCAGATTCCGTATACAACTTCCGGCTCCACCAGGACATCCCGAAACTGGCGCGCCAACTGATCTGCCAGATCGGCAAAGCCAAAGAAAAGACGGACAAGGAGCTTGTTGTTTACAGCGGCAAATTTTGCTACGTGATCATGGATGAGCCCATCCGACTCATGCAGACCATACTTGAAGAGCAGGGGCCGGAGTGGCCAGAATCAATGCCGACTAACTTATCAAGGATTGAATCGAGGGCATCCGAATGGAAATGAACATATCATTCCCCGGCGGGAAAAAGGTCAATTCCACATATAAGGGATTTACCGTTGACACCGATCAACGTAAAAAGGGCGGCGGCGATGAGTCTGCACCGGAACCTTTCGACCTGTTTCTGGCCTCCATCGGCACCTGTGCCGGCGTGTATGTCGTCTATTTCTGTGATAAGCGGGGTATCGACACCACGGGTCTGAAAATGACCCTGCACTTTGAAAAGAACAGGAAGACGCATCTGGTCGAAACAGTCCGAATCCATATTTCACTGCCACCGACCTTTCCGGAAAAGTATAAAAGCGCCGTGGTAAAGGCCGTGGAACTCTGCACGGTCAAACGAAATATTATCGATCCCCCCGAATTTACGGTTCATGCGGAAATTCAGAGCTGAAACGGCGCTGTCGTGCATCGGAGATCCGGTACGAATCGATTTAAACCCAGTTGCCGTACGCCAAGCCTGTCCTTCGCTCCTCACGGAGCTTCCGACGTCGCTCTTCAAGCTACGACGGGACGGGTCGGAGGGCACCAAACCCAAAATAGCAAAGCGAAAACATGTCTTAAAATGGACAATGTCGATGCCGGTTTACGAATACCAGTGTAAAAAATGCGAAACCTGTTTCGAAAAACTGGTATTTACCGGTGACGATGAACTGAGGAAATGCCCGGCGTGCGGGACGAATAACGTCGTTCAATGGATGAGCTGGACCAACGCCATCGGTGACGGCATTGGCGGTGCCTGGGACTCCGGGTCCATCGGTGGATTTTCATGGGCCTATTGACCTGTCTGCAGCGGTCTGCCGCCACCGTCCATCTATTCCTGCTGCCATAAATATGCTCCGAAACCCGACGCTTCCAGGCGGCCGGTTTCCTTTCCGTTGCGGACATTCCGTTATTTAGATCGTTACCTGTCGTTACCCTCTCCGAAACGGTGACGCATTGATTGGGTACCCACCCGCCGTTCTCCCTCAAGCCATGATGCCTGCATGGCACCGTTTATGCAGATGCCTAACAATATAGGAAACGGTGATTGGCGAGTTCGTTTGGCACGGGCTCCCTGTCTAACTCTCCTATAAATCCTGGAAGGGTGAATTTTCAGGAAATCGTTTGAATCGGACATCCCTACGGGTGGGTCACAATGGGAACCATTAACAGGCCATATGTGTGCGCTATCTGTGGATATACGGCGACCGGCCGTTTTGTCGGCGATATCTGCCCGAACTGCGGATTGACTTTCTGGAAGTGCAGTGAATGCGGGTTCGTGATAACAGCGAAAACGCCGCCCGATGAATGTCCCGAGTGCGGGGAAAAATGTCTCTTTACGGATGTGACGTGCTATACGCCGGAATGTGGCGGCCCCGGGCATTTAGACCCCCGTTTATGACGACCGGAAACTGAATGCGGCCTAAAGCCCTCAACTGTGGCTCCTCATGCCGAACATTATGGATAACGGCAGGCGGTGGGCGAGCACGAATCCGGCCACCGCCCATGGAGATTGAAATCGGTGGGCCTTTTTCCTGTTTTCAAACACGCCGTCATGATCAGTTTCTTCGTATTTGTCATGATGCTGATCATCGACTTTGCCGATACGGTCAGCAAACGGCGGATATCGCACCTCATGAAAGGCGGCCGATGGCGCCAATACACGCTGGCCTCCTTTTTGGGATCGACTCCCGGCTGTTTGGGCGCTTTCATGAACGTAAGCCTTTACGTTCACGGAATGATCAGTTTCGGGGCCATTGTCGGGGGGATGATCGCAACGTCCGGGGATGAAGCGTTTGTGATGCTGGCGCAATTTCCCTTGACCGCCCTTGCCCTTTTTGGCCTGTTGTTCGTGCTGGGCATCCTATTTGGCTGGATCAGTGATCGGCTGATTGTTTTCCTGGGCGTTACACCCTGCGAATCCTGCTATGAGTCATCATGTGACCATTGTGAATCGAACGATGAATCTACCGGGCGGATTCATGATATTTTGCGCCCGGACAATTTAATTCAAAATTTTAAGAAGCTTTCATTTACCCGTTTTCTCCTCCTGGTCTTGATCCTGTCGTTCCTGTTCCTGGTAACCACCGGAATTCTCGGCCCTGCCACATGGAGCTGGAAGCGGGTCACTTTCATCTTTCTGTCACTTTTTTCCTTAATTATTTCAGCCGTAGTGACCGAACATTATCTCCATGATCATATCTGGAACCATATCCTGAAAAAACATCTTTTCCGCGTTTTCCTGTGGAGTTTCGGTGCACTATGGATTGTTGACGCCGGGTTTTCCTACTGGGAAATGGAGGCCGTCATTCAGCAGCATATGGTATGGGTCTTAATTGCCGCCGCCCTTCTGGGACTGGTTCCAGAATCCGGACCTCACCTTATCTTTGTCATGATGTATGCACAGGGCCTGGTGCCGTTTTCCATCCTCTTCACCGCATCGTTTGTGCAGGACGGCCACGGCATGCTCCCCCTGTTTTCATACAGCATTAAGGACTCAGTGCTGGTTAAAGCCCTCAATCTTGTTTTTGGGTTACTCGTTGGAGGGGCGCTTTTTGCTTTAGGTATTTGAGTCAAGAAATGTATAATAATGCTTCAGATTCAGGAAGGGATTCTTCCCCAAAAAAACCAAAGAAAATTGGATTGCTAAAAAGATTCCTGGGCTGGCTCGCCAAGGGAGGGAATGGATCGCTCAGGAATGGAACCTTCTGTCTCACTTGACGGATTAAGCATTGACAGCCGGCCAGGTTGGCAGGCTAATGTTGGAGATCGGCGTAGGGAGCAATTTGTTTGCCGGGCCTTTGGGTATTCATTAGGGAGTCAGTTTTCTATGGCAATATATCGTTACGGAGACAGGATTCCTCGAATCGGCCGTGACAGCTACATAAGCGACACAGCCGTGGTCATCGGCGATGTGACCATCGGTGACAACTGTTACATCGGGCACGGTTCCGTTTTAAGGGGCGATTACGGGAGCATCAAGATTGGCAATGGAACAGCGGTTGAGGAGAATGCCATGCTCCACATTCGGCCGACCGGACTGCTCGAGTTGGAGGAAAAAGTCACGGTCGGCCACGGTGCCCTGATTCATGGCAAGCTAATCAAATCATATGCAGTTATCGGCATCGGAGCGGTTCTTGGGTTTGATGTGGTGGTCGGTTCCTGGAGCATTGTTGCCGAAGGATGCGTGGTGACTGCAGGCAGCGCCGTTGCTGATGAGAAAATTGTTGCCGGCACACCCTATAGAATAATCGGCGACACGCTGGACCGGCATAAGAAATTCTGGACGTATGGAAAACAGCTCTATACCGATCTGGCCAAAGAATATCCTGATAAATTGCACCGGATCGGTTAACCCGACCCGTCCGTATGGATACCGTGGTCAACGCCGCCGATTCCAGAAGGAATTTTTATGCATTTATCCGGCAAGCCCTTTTCCTGGCATCCGCTTCCACGTTATGTCTGAAACACATACATTGAAACAACCCCGGGGGTCTTCCTGGGCAGATATCATCGATAAAGAGATATGATGAATTGAACGGTTAATATCGTTACGTCAACCGACTGACCATGAACATTGTTAAAAAGCCCGTATTCCTCTATTCGCAGGAACTTGAAAAATACAGCTACCCGCCGCATTTCATGTTTGATACTCAAAGAGCTGTGAAAACGCGGGAACTGCTGAACTCATTGGGACTGATAGAAAGCGAATGCGGCAGGGAGGAAACCCCAGTTCCCGCAACAATATCGGATATGAAACGATTTCACTCGGCGAATTACCTGGATGCACTCCAACAGGCGGCCAATGGGAAACTGACGCACGAAGGCCTCCGCATGGGACTTGGAACCTCTGATTGCCCGGTGTTCAAAGATATGTTCGACTACGCTGCCTGGGCGAGCGGAGCCACATTGACCGGTGCGGAGCTGATCTTGTCCGGTAATACGGATATCGCGTTTAATCCTTCCGGCGGGTTCCATCATGCGATGGCCGAAAGAGCCTCAGGATTTTGCTACATAAATGACCTGGTGCTGGCCTGTATGCGGTTTTCGGACAACGGCAAAAGAGTCCTGTACCTGGATGTCGATGCGCATCACGGAGACGGCGTTCAGGAAGCTTTTTATTCGAGCAATCAGGTAATGGTCATTTCCCTCCACGAAAGCGGGAAAACACTGTGGCCCTGGACGGGATTTGAAAATGAAACGGGCAATGGACCCGGAAAGGGCTTCAATGTAAACTTACCTCTGCCTTTGGGGATTTGTGATGATCCTTATCTTGAGGCCTTTCACGAAATCGTCATCCCTTTGATTACAGCCTATAACCCGGACATTTTTGTGCTGCAGTTGGGAATGGATGCCCTTGCCGGCGATAGCCTGGCACATCTTGAGTTGACCAATAATGCTCACGCTGAAATCGTCGACAAACTGATGCGTTTCGACAAGCCCATGCTTGCCACCGGCGGAGGCGGATATCATTTCGATAATACGGTCAGAGGATGGGCGCTGGCCTGGAAAATCATATGCGGGCTGGATGATGAAAGCGATCTCTCCCTGGGTATGGGCGGGGTCATGCTTCAGAGTACGGAATGGTCAGGAGGGCTCAGGGACCGTGCCTTGCCGAGGGATGAACAACATTGCAAATCGGTGGGATCTACGATCCGTGAGACCGTCACCTATCTAAAACGCAACGTGTTGACATACCACGGCCTCTGATTGAATACTCATTATACCAAAGGTCAGAATTCCGTTCCTAATCCACACTCTGGGTCCTGGGTCCGGATGTTTTCACGGCAAGCTGAACCCTATGGCGTCACACCGGAATTTCATCGCCGGATAGGTTTTGGCAGAGGCACGATGCGGTTTCCCGCAGAGGCTAATCTACAGCGAGGCGTCCATCGGCTACCGGCCTGGGTTATTTTTCTTCTTGGGATAAAGATCAACCGTAACGCTGTGTCAGACTTACAATGGCAGCAGTCACCAGTGCGGCCGCAGCGAAAAGGCTGACATTCATCTTGACCAGGGTTTCACCGACGGCATAGCTGACGATCGGATTTCCTGTAAAAATGCTGCCGGCACATGCGCCCCAAACCGTATCCAGGACCGGATTTCCCGAAAAGAGGGTCATCAGAAAGGCCCGGGGCAAAAAGGCCTGAAAAAGACCCACCCGCAAAACCACGCCGGCAAGAACGGGCAACATGCCGAAAAATTGCTTCAGGGTCCCTCGAAGAGCATCGAGCTCTTTGCCGCCTTTACGGGGTGCCCCTGCCGTATCGGTTTCCGGGGCAACGCTTTTTATCGGTGAGGTACAGCCCTGCCTGTATTTCTCAACAGCATGTTTTACTCTGCCTGACACCGAGGTAACAATCTCAATTCCGTTTTGTTGAAGCGGGCCGACGATATTCGGGGAAATATACCCCGTATCTCCTTCAGGGAATCTCCCATTTTTTCGTCGACTTCATAATTCCGCCAAACTTGTGTGTCAGCGTTGATTGTTGATTTATTGACACTAAATGTCATAGAGGTAATGACACACGCCACAGCCATCCGGTGCCGTAGGCATGGCTTTCCTTGCGGCGTCCAACGTTTCATTGAGTTTAATCAGTGACGGTTCAAAGGAGCTGCTGGCAATGACTGAATCGTAAGCCTTTGTCCTCTGCTCAAACCGCGCTTTATAAAATCGACATGAGGTGGTTTCCCACAGGTCCATCAAACTATGGTCCGGTAGTCGCCCGTAATGAATGTTTGGCATGGTGACCTCCTTTCCCAAGAAAGAGGTTGCACCGCCATAGGCCAGATTGATGCACGGGGCAACTATGCCGTCCTGGCGAATGAACAACGAATGCCTCGGATCCTGGATGCACACAGGCAGTTCCTCAGGTACAAAAGAAAACTGTGTCGTTTGAATGTTCAATTTTTTCGCCAATCGATTGGCCTTTCTCAGCGCTTTTTGAAAAGAGCGTATCTCCCTGGTCTGCCTGGACGCAAAAAGGCCATAGTACCGGCCGTGCTCTCCCCTAATGACATCGCACTGCTTGAAATTAACCTGATCAACTCCCAAATCAGAGGCTAAACGGACAATATCCGTTGTCTGATGAATGTTAGATCGCATCATGACAAAATTAATCATTATCCACGGCTTTTTCCCACGTCTCAGCGCATTCATCGTCGCAATGTTCCCGCACAGTTTCTTGAAATTAGCGCCCTTCCGTATTTTTTCGTAGACATCCGCCGTTGCACCATCCACAGAAAAACCGATCCAGTCCATACCGGCCTCAATGAGTGTGCCGACTTTTTCCCGGGTCATGATAAGGCCGTTGGTCAGAAATCCGGTGCGACAACCCGCCTGATTTGCTTCTTTGATCCACTCGGGAACATGTGGGTGGAGCAGTGGTTCCCCTCCACCGGTAAAATCAACGGAACTTGTCTCTGATAAGTGGGGGCGCAGGGCGGCCCAGATTTCTTGAGACATATCTCCTGTCTTAATTGTTTGTTCACGCTCATTTTTCCAGGGACACATGATACAGTCCAGGTTACAAGCAATCGATGATTCAATCTGCCAGAGCTTCCAACGCCGCCGCCGCGATGATGGTTGGGCATCATGCTGTGAAAGAGACGCATCTCTCAGCGATGCGAGTCGTTGATCAGACCATTTTGGCCAGATGGTGCCGGTTAGCGACAACCATTTGGATCGACGATCAAGCCAGATATCTCCTGGTCGCCCCTTGGCAGCGAGTAGTATTTTATCGGCGATCCAGCTCGGTTCTCTTCCCCTGGTTCCACAGGCATAAACACCGGAGCGGCGGTTTTCGCGCTTGGCGTTCTCGTTAAAAGAGGTGGCAATCGGGCCCGGATAAAAGTTAAAGACCTTTATTCCCAACGGCTCCAATTTCAGCCGCAAAGTTCTGGCCATGGTTGAAAAGGCAGCTTTGCTGGCACCGTAGACTCCGGTTGTCGGGGCCGGAATAAACCCCGCGCAAGACAGAATATTGATGACTATCCCAGACCCTCTATATCTCATGGCCGGCAGCAATGCCTTAACCAGAGCAATCGGAGAAAAGGCATTAACCTCGAAAATGGAACGCATTTTATCTTCGACGGCCTCCTCCATCAGCGCGTGATACCCGATACCCGCATTGTTGATGATGACATCGATGTGCCCGATGGCCCCGATGACCTCGGCCGCTAGTTTCTGAGCATCACCCGGCACCGAAAGGTCTGCCGGTATCGATAAAATTGCATCGCTTCCGGCAAAAGCGGATGACGCGATCGAAAGTCTCTCGAGGGAACGGTCGGAAAGCACAATCCGGGCCGCCTTTCCGAAAAGATTCCTGGTCAGGGCCATGCCGAGTCCGCCACCGGCGCCAGTGATTAAGATATGCTTTTGCCTGTATGTGAATTCATCCATGTCAACAACCTACCTACGGGTGGTCCACCTGCCGGGTAGCCTCATCGGTAACGGCGTTTATGCCGATGGATTGACTCCTAAAACACGGACATGGGGCGAACAAAATGGTCCATTTTTGCGCAACACCGAGACGTAATGTGGTCAAAAAATGACTGAATATTCTGAATCTATTAAAAAAAGATATCGGCCCGACGAAAGGCGTGTGATCCGTTTTAACGGTTCCCTGCATGTTAAACCAGTAGGATACAAGGGACAATGAGGAAAAAAGTTGCCGGTCTTCTGATTCATCCGGTTTGAAAAATGGCTCATCAGTAGCGGGAGGTCGTCCTGTCGCTTCCGGAGGACAATTCGATTGCCGAATAAGGTGGATATCCGGATACTACTGGACCAATTTTGCTGTAAGATTGATTTCCGTGCCTGTAAAAAGCCTTGAAATGGGGCATTTCGCTTTTGCGGTTTGGGCATATTCCGCAAACTTGTCCGCATCCAATCCGGGCACAACTGCTTCGCAATTCAAATCTATGCTGGTTATTTTGGGGCCATCGTCTTCCCCCAGGTGGACAGATGCCGTTGTTTGCACGCGGGTCGGTGTAAAATCATCCCCACCGATAAGAGCGGCAAGAAACATTGAAAAACAGCCTGCATGTGCGGCACCAACGAGTTCTTCCGGATTTGTGCCCGGTCCGGTTTCAAATCGGGACGCAAATGTAAAGGGCCCTTCAACGTCCCCGTATTTCATGATTCCATTACCATCTTTCAGGGTCCCATTCCACTGGGCCGTTGCCTGTCGTGTCGCCATGGCTTTCTCCTTTCGTAACTCCATTTTCAATGGTTGCTTGTATTTGAATTGCCTAAACAGGTACTATAGGCACGTCATGATGAATGTAAAAGCAGTGCACGAATTAATTCAGCTCGGCAGATGATTCTTATCGGCGTATCACTGGGATCGGGCGGTGTCACGGCGGATATCGCCGTTGTCCGAAAGCGGTTTCAACACCTGAAACACCATTACGAGGTGCTCGACTGGATTCGATGCCCCGGGGAGACAGCCGCGGAAATGCTGCCCGATATCCTCAGGAACCCATCCCTGCCGAAACTAAAGCGGATTTACAGCCAGGATCGTCGGCCCCGGAAGACCGTTAAGGAACGGCCGTGGTTACTGTTCCATTCGGCCTACACCCAACAGGATATTATGGCTTCGCTCCAGCACCCCGAGATTACCTTCAAGCGTATCCGCATTAACACCGGTTTAAACGGCGATATTGGACAGGAGGGAGACGTTCCGGATTATACTGTGGAGATGGCGGAATTGGTCGATCGGCTGGCAACGGTCGTCACAGAAGAGCGTCTGGACCTGTTGGATGATGGCCCGGATTCGGCAGTCTTTCGTCGGGAGCTGAACGCCTGGCACACCACAAAGTCGAAGGCCCTGGATGGCCGGCTTCTTGCCCTGGCTCTGCCCGTTTGGTTTCGGGAGACGATCCCGTACCGGCGGGTTTACCGAGCTTAAAGAATCATGGAAAGATGATTAGCCGCAGACACACGCAGACTTTTGAGCCGAGCGATCCGCCGTCGCATTAAGCTATGGCGGGACAAGCGTGCTCGGCTCAAAGGTGCCATCGCTTCGCGAAAGGATACGAATGATTAATTTGGGTTTGTTTAGATGACCATAAAAGCTTTACTTGGGTAAAAATAGGCTGTCTGTAGACGGTACTGTTGAAATGCAATTTGCCCGACGGGCATCGAGTATTGTCTGCGTACATCGAGTGATCCTTAGTCGAGTCGAAGGAGAGCGGGCGGCTGATTACTTGTAACGATTGTCAGAATTCCGTTCCCAATTCAAGTGTCTGTTTCATGTGATATGGAGCGGCGAAGCCGCGTTTCATAGAATTGTAAAACAATTCTATTTTTGCTCCATCTCGTACTTGTTGATACTCAGCACCTCCTGGCTCATGTTGGCCATTCCGGGAACACCCGACATATTGACTTTTGATCTAGACTTTACCGTCATATCCGTCCACATGCCGCTTTCCATGTCAAATACGGTCTCCCCCTTACCGGCGGTTTTGGTATCGGCGGTGCCTCCTGCAACCCCCTCGGTTTTGGTGATGCTCCGGTCTTTGACCGTAAAGTAGGCCAGTCCGTCGGCAACCTCCTCGAGGGTAAACACCTGCTTGGAAATGGTTTGGGACTGCATCCCCATGCCGGACCCGCCCATCCCCATTTTTCGGGTAACGTCGAACTCATCGCCCGGCACCAACGCTTCTTCCGGGAGTTCCGGAAACCAGAACACCGCATTTTTCCAGGCATCGGCCATCATGTTTGACGACTGGGCAACCATGGCTTTCATCTCCGGGGGCATGCTCGGATCCGGCGGCGGCATGGGGTTTCCTTCATGGCGGATGTTTCGAATGTCGCCGCTGGGATGCATGTCGGCAAAAAAGGTTATTTTGGACAGATCCATCTGCCCCCCGGTTTGACCGGAATGGGATTTCTGGGATCTAATCTTTGCCGTAAGGGATACCCAACCAGGTTTCGGACCCTTGGATATGCGATATTCAATGATGCTTTTAGTCCGGTTGATGTCCTTTTTCCCCATGAAGGTCGTTTCGGATTGGGATGACATGGTCCCAATCCACACCTGGTCCGGCGCCAGTTTGTATTGGAACCGGATCGACCCCGCCTGGACGGTCGGTACCATGGTGATCAGCACAGCGATGGCAAGAAACATAACGGATACACGGTTCATCGGTTCGCCTTCCTTTCCATAACCTTTATTTTGCGCTCCACCCGTTTCCGATCATCCGCCTTTGGTCTCAACTTCAGATACCTGCCGTAGGCCTTTGCCGCATCCTCATATCGCTCCGTATCTTCGTAGAGTTCACCGAGACCCTTGTATGGGTCGGCGTACGTTGGATCCAGCCGTGCGGCTTCCATATAAGCGAATTCGGCCTCTTTTAACTCTGCCCGACTGGCACCAAATGCGAAGTCACCCAGTCGGCTTTTGGCCATCCCATATGCCACCGGGGCAGTGCGGATACCCCGTTCATATAAAAGCCGATAATTCACATACGCCTGCTCGAAATTTTCCTCCTCCAGATATCGCTCGGCGCGAGGCAGCAGGGCCTTCTGGATGAAGGCCCGGTATGTCTTTTCACCCCGGATTTTTTTACTTTTCGTTTCAGCGGCTTTGACTTCCTCGAGCCTGGTCAGTGTCGCCACGAACCCGGCACGGGACGGCGGTGCGTTGCTCAACGTTTGGACCAGACCGCTCGCCCCGAGCTGCTGGCGTAGGCGGTTCATGTTCATTTCCATGAGGCCCTGGGTGGCCCGAAGCTGGGACGCCCACGGCCCCATGAGCTGCTCCTGTTCCCTGGCCACTTTGCTGTTGATCCGGTGAATGGTGGTCCAGCCTTTGGGAACTTCGTTGACATCGTACCCGGCCGAAGCCACGTACACCATGCCCTGGGCATCGGCCACCGGCTCGAACCGCAGTCTCGGATCGTTGGGGTTGCCATTCTGGTCTTTCGCCGGAATGTTGGCGACCACATCCTTGATGCTGTAATACGCACTTTGTGCCGCGTGTACGGCGGCCATGCGGTGCATGGTTTCACTGTAGGTGGCTTCCCCTTCGAAAAACCGCTCCGTCTGGTTAATGTCTTCCCACTCCACAGCGTAATCTACGGCCACATCGAGAAGGGCGCCGAACAAGGCGCCGGCAGCTGCCTTGCGGCGTTGCGCCCGCTCAGCGGCTTTGATTTCCTGGTACATGTCGATGTAATAGCCTTCGTACACGTGGGCGATGTCATGGGACAGAACCCCGGCGAGTTGGGCCTCATTCTCCATGGAGAACATCATCCCGGAGGTGATGATCACATGCCCGTCGACATATGCATATAATTCAGGTTTGGGTGATTCGATGACGGTCACGCTCAGCGTCACCCCGGCGGGGGGCGTTTTCCCTCCCGGTTTCAATCGGTTCGCCAATGAGGTGATATAATTGTTGAGGTCCGGGTCGGTGATGACCGGGCGGCCTTCCATGTCGCTGGAATAGGCCATTGACGCTTCCTGAATCAGGGTCCGGCCATCGTCATTGAGTTCAACAGCCCACCCACTGTTGGAGAGACTTGAGATAAAGAAAAGCGCGGCGGCTGAGCATATCCACAATCGTTTCATGGTGTCACCTCCATGATGCATTGCAGTGCCATCAGCAACGATAAACTTGATTATACCTCGCTGGCTGCAGCGGGGTATCACATTAGAGTCGATGAATATACTTATCTAAGTGAAACTGCGAGGGTAGATATGTTAGTCCGCCACAACAATGGCGATTATAGCGATTGTCAGAATTGCGTTCCGATTCATTTTACGATCAACGGTTCACCGCAAGGGCGCAGAGGTCGCAGCGGTGATATTGATGTTGCATTTCGCTGAGAGGGCGACATGCAAAACGATCGTCTGGCAAAATGGTTAGAATTTCAATATGCTGCTGGGGCCCTTTCCCAGAATCCCCCTCTCAGGGATTCTGGGGAAAATACAGTTCCTTTGCGTCCTCTGCGACTCTGCGGTCATCGTTTCCATATTTCTGCAAACGGAACATATTTAGGACAACGACTATAGACCTTTGCACCATTAGCGACATCGTCGCGGTTCATAAAATCGTTTCACGATTTTATGTATGGTATAAAAAATGCTGATTTGGGTCAAGGGACGAGAACGATTAGGTCCGGCGATTCCAGAATGACTTCAAGCTTTTTTCCAGGGCTGCTGTGTTTCGAACGGTATTGAGTCGCCATCCTTCGGGAAGCAGGGAAGCATATCGATACAGGGAAAAACGCCGATCAATGAGAAGGATCACTCCCCGGTCGTTTTCGGATCGGATGACACGCCCCCCGGCCTGACAGACACGGTTGATCCCCGGGTACTGATAGGCGAATTCGAATCCCTTTCCGTTGGAGTCGTTGAAGTATTCACGGATCAGGTCGCGCTCAGGGTCGATCCCGGGAAGCCCGACGCCGATGATCGCGGCACCGGACAGGCGATCGCCGATGAGATCGATCCCCTCCCCGAAGATGCCTCCCATGACGACAAATCCGACAAGGGTTCTCGGGCTCTCCAGGGAGAACCGTTCCAGGAAAGACTCCCGTTCGTCTTCCGGCATGGAGGGTGCCTGCAGAACGATATCCATTCCGGATGCATCTATTTCAAAGCGTTCATGGACCAATGCCATGTATTCATAGGATGGAAAAAAGAACAGATAGTTCCCTTTATGTCGCCCGGCCATGACCTGAAGGGTCCGGCAGACCTGGTCGGCGGTTTGGCTACGATCCCGGTAAAGTGTCGAAATGTTCGTCATGGCCATGACACGGAGGTTGTCTTCCGGAAACGGCGAGGGCATCGCCATGGCCCGGGTCGAATCCGGGCAGCCAAAAATTTCACGAAAGTAGTAAAGGGGCGACAGGGTCGCGGAAAAAAAGACCGAGGACCCGGCCCGTTTCAGTGCAGCTTCCATCTGGCCGGAGGGATCCATACAGAAAAGCTTTACCCGGAGGTCGTTTCCCTTCTTCTGATAACACGTGGCATAAGCGGCATCGTAGTGTTCTGCGATTCTGAGAAAAGCACTCACAGAGAAGTAAAGATTCAACAGATCCTCCCGATAGGGGGCCTGTCTGTTTTGCATCAGCCAGCGTGCGGCAGATTGGTGAAAGCGGATCAGCTCGGGATACAGTTTCTCCGGCCCCTCCGAATCGGTGTATTCACCGCCGGCGGTCTCGCATCGTTTTCGCTGACGGACCATCCAGCGATTGATCCGGCCCATGATGGTAAACAGCCCCGGCAGGTCTTCTTTGAGGGATCTCCGTACATCCAGAAAAGGTTGCTTCCAGATTTCCGCAGAGAACATCTCCCGGCTGCGATCCACCAGGTTGTGGGCTTCGTCGATCAGGAACACATAGTCCCCGTTGTCTTCCTGAAAGAAACGCCTCAAATAGACGCGCGGATCAAAGGCGTAGTTGTAATCACAGATAATCAGGTCGCTCCAGAGGGACAGTTCCAAAGACAGTTCGAACGGGCATACCCGGTGGGCTCGGGCGACAGTCTCGACGGTGCTTCGGGTTAAACAGTCCTGAGAAAATCCGGCGGCCACCGCCTGGTTGATCCGGTCGAAATGTCCCTTGGCAAACTCGCACTCCTCAGCCGTGCATGCGGCCTCGGCACAAAAGCAGATTTCATCCTTGGCCGTAAGGGTCAGGGTTTTCAATCGAACACCGGATTTTCTTAAATCCTCCACCGCAGATTCTGCGACGGTTCTTGCGGTGGTGCGGGCCGTCAGGTAGAAAACCTTTTTAAGGAGGCCTTCTCCCAGGGCCTTTACGGCCGGAAAAACAGCGGCGATGGTTTTACCGATTCCTGTGGCGGCCTGGACAAAGAGCTTCTCCTGATCCCGAATCGTTCGATACACGGAAATCGCCATGTCCCGCTGCCCCGGTCGATAGGTGTCGTATGGGAAGTCAAGAGCGGTGATGGATTCATTTCGGATTCCGGACCCATCCAAAATCGTGCGCGCCCAGCGGGCATAGCGATCGAGGAAGCCTTGGAAAAACAGCTCCAACTCGCTAAACGAGTGTGTCCCCGGAATCTCCTTGGTTTCGCCGGTATCCAGCTGAACGTAGGTCAGGCAGGTCTCGATGTGATGTAGATTATGTTCAACAGCGTATAGGTACGCATAGCATTGCAGTTGTCCCCAGTGAAGCGGATTATGGCCTTCGGCCACCTGCTCGATGTCACGGACAGTACTCTTTATTTCTTCGATGACGATCCGGTCGGGATACTGAAACACACCGTCGATGCGGCCACTGACGTGAAGCACCACGCCTTCTGTTTCAAAATCCCGGGAAACATAAACCTCGGGAGAATAATTGTCGCCCCGGGAATTCTGAACCTTTTGGTGGGCAAAAATCGCATCGATGGATCGGTTGGCGCCTGTAAATTGAACTATCAGATCACCGCTCCGGAGGGTGTATTCAACCAACTCCCTGACTGCGACATTCAGGATCGGGATTTCGGAATCCTCTGAGTTTCTGCATGGGGCCACTCGCGGCAATCCTCGGTATCGTGTGTGGTCCGGTGGACCGTCCCGGCTTCTGGGATGACATGGGACATATCGTAAGCAATCCCTGCCGATTTGGCCTCGGCGGCGCACGCCTTTCGGTTACAGGGTCAGTCCGGAAATGGCGTTCCGTCGGCAGGGGAACGTGACCGGGGGACCGGGCCTCCCTTCAAACGACGGCCTGGCGGCGGTTCTGCTGGGGCCTCAGCATGGCTTCAGGTGGCGGGGTATGTTCTTCTGCTTTGGCCTGGACATGCGGATCTGCCCAGAGCCGATCCGGTGGTTGTCCATTGAAACCGGCGTGTAACATGTCGGGTTAGTAACCCCCACCCCCATTACCACCCCCATTGCCACCCCCACCTTGACGGACAAATGGCGGCTTTCTCCCGACCAAGGCTTCGAGCATGATCAGCTCGGCGTCGGTGTGGTTGAAGACAGGGGCGGGCCGGATGAGCTTCTCTCCGGAGGAGTAGATAAACCTTGGTGCCTCATGGTGATGGGTCGACAGTTTTTTAATGATGGCCGATTCGGCGTTGGCGGTAAGCTTTGCCCTGCCGTAACAGAGACATACATACGAACGGGACACCTCCGACTCGACATAGGCACCGGATCCCCTTATGCCCAACACGGCAGTGGAGGTAAAAATCTGTTTGCGCTGTTTGCGGCTGAACACTCCGAGCATTTTTCCTTTGTATAGTCGTATAAGGTCTGTGATCCCCGTCTCGGTGCCACCGGCGGAAGCGTGGTTCAATTCGAACCGTGAATTGTCTCGGAGCAAATACACTCCCTGCCCGATGACGAAGACCACCATGGCATCCGGCCCGGTGGTGACGACATCATTCTCTCCCACCAAATCTCCGAGGGCCGCCGGCCTGCCGTTGATAAAAACATTACCCTGGAGCTTTTGCACGCCCTGTGGAAAATCTCTGGCTCCCATGGCCAGCAGCCGTGTGACCAGGCCGGGAAATCCCAATAGCCCCCAAGTGCTCCCTGCCAGAAATGTGGTTAAGAAAAATCTCCTGGCCGGCTGGTAAATGTGTGTAGGCATCATTCCTCTTTCAGACCTGAATAACATCTATTTATGTCCCACAACTGATTATCCTTTTATACTTCTTGGCGTCAGCATGACATGCTGTGGGCATATCGACTTGGGATTCTGGTACGCTGCCCCTGCATATGCAGCCATGTATTTTCGTATATCGGTCATGGTGGCCAACTCGTCCACCAGCCCGTTTTGGGCACAGTATATGGGCCTGGAATAATTGTAATATTCTTCCACCATCGCATTCATTTTCGCGATGACCGGGTCCAGGTCGCGCTCGGCGTCCTTCTCCTTTACCAAGCGTCTCGAGTAGGTGGCGGCGGCGGCGGTTTCACCGTGCATCACATAAATTTCCGTTGTGGCGCAACCCAGGGTAAAGGCGTTGTTCCGGTTGGCTGTGGGGCCGCCCATAATATAATGGGCGGCGGCGGTTCCTTTTCTCAAAACGATGAGCATCAGAGGGACTTCCGTTTGCTGAATGGAATAGATGAGCGCCTGACCGAGACCCAGCAGTTCGGCCTTCTCGGCGATGTCGCCCACATCGATCCCGGAGGTGTCCTGGAACCAGATCATGGGGATACGGTCCCGCCCGCACAGGGTGACAAACTCGTTGAGCTTGATTAAGCCCTGGCGGTATAGCTTGCCGCCGATACCCGGATACTCGGCATATTCGGGATATTCTTCTCCAAGAAAGCCCTGCCGGTTGCCGAGTACGCCAACCAGAAATCCGTCGACCTTGCATAATCCGGTATACACTTCCGGGCCATAGTCCGGTTTGTACTCCAGATGCTCGCTACCGTCCACCAGGCGTGCCAGGACCTGATCGAAGTCGTACATCTGCTTTTGGTTGAAAGGTACCAGTCGGTAAAGATCCTCACTTGGAAACCGTGGCGGTTTCGGATCGTCTACGCGGAAGAACTTCGGGTGGTACGCCGGCATGTCCTTCATGTAGTCTTTGAGACCGTCAAGGACTTCTTCTTCCTTCTCATAGACGTAGCGGAAAAAACCGGTCTCATCAAAATGGATGTTTGTCGATCCCGGCGGTGTGACCTTGTACTGCTTGGCTGCCGATATGAGTTGTTCGGCCCCGTCCTTGTCGAAATAGCCTTTGGGAGACATCCCGCTGAGGATGCCGCCGCCGCCCACGGCGATGTTGCAGTTCTTGTGGGCGAACAGAATCGTCGGGCTGATCCCCTGATATCCGCCACCGGCCGGGTTGGTGCCGTAGATGCCGGCCAAAACAGGGATCCCGGCTTGCTCCAGCTCAGCGTGACGGAAAAAAGTGGTCCCTCCACCTCTTCGATCGGCGTAAAATTTTTCCTGTTCGGTCAGTTTCACACCACTGCAGTTGACCAGCCACACCAGGGGGATATTGAGACGTTTGGACAGGTCGGTGCAGCGAAGGATGTTCTCATACTGGCCCGGCACCCAGGCGCCGGCCAGGTTTTTGTTATCGAACCCGATAATGACCGCCCATCTTCCAGATATCTTGCCCAGCCCGTTGACGACGTTGGTTGTCCCTTCGGCGTTCCCGCCGGGGTTATACAGCGTTTGAAGCGGACTCCACGTCCCGGGATCGAGAAGATAGTTGAGACGCTGAAAGACGGTCAACTGCCCCCTCGCGTTGATTTTTTCTTCCGGAAGACCGACATGCCGGGTCTTTTCAAAGGCGTCATTGAATTCGGTCTCCACCGCCGTGATTTTTTTGATATTGTCCTCGGTGCTGAGGCGTTCGCCCTGGTTCAACTCGCGGCCGAACGGCTGCATGTTCTGAAAGTAGGGTTTCATAGATCTGCTCCCGGGCTGGGTATTGGTAATGGCTGCCGCCGATACTGGATTCTTGATACTGGATACTGGACAATGTGGATCACTTGAGAGGTTTGCTACTCCGGTGGCCACATGTCTTTTTCGGTGAGCACTTCCCGCAAGATTTTCAAGGCGGCGTTGACCGTCGGGATGCCGCCGTAGGTGAATGTCTGGAAAATGACTTCCGCGATTTCCTGTGGGGTGCAGCCGACATTGAGTCCCGCGTGAATATGCAGTTTCAGCTCCACGGGTCTCGACAGGGCGGTCAGCACGGCGATGGTGACCAGCTGCCGGGTCATGTGGGGGATCCGTTTACGGGAATACAGGTTGCCCGTAATGAACAGTGACAGATCTTTGGCCAATCCCTTGTCGAATGCCCGCCACAGGTCAAACGGTCTTTCTCCTCCAACGCCGTCGAAATACAGGGCCGCGGTCTGCCGCGTTTTTGCAACGATGTCCTTGTCCATGAGAGCTCCTCCGCCGTTTGGGTGTGGAACCGGAATATAGTTTAAAATTTCCAATTCCGGACAGTTCATGAAATGAAATGTCCGGAATTAGTCGCGGTTGGCCTTTCGCATCCCCAACTGATCCATGGCAATAATCCACTTGCAGATGTTGGCCGATCCCTCCACCATGTAATAGGTGGGTGTGTCCCGGTAAAACCGTTCTACCGGGTATTCTGTTGAATAGCCATAGGCGCCGAGGATCCGCATGGCATAGTTGGCGCACTTGTTGACCGCTTCACCGGCGAAATACTTGGCGTGGGCGACACTGAGTCCGTTGTTGAGTTTCCCCTGGTCCTTCTCCCATGCGGCTTTATAGACGAGAAGACGGGCGGCCTCGATTTCCGTGGACATCTGGGCGATCATATCCTGGTTCATCTGGAACTGGCCAACCGGTTTTCCGAACTGCTTGCGCTCATTGCAGTATTTGACGGACGCATCCAGACAGGCCTGGGCCAGGCCGACGGCGCCGGCGGCGGCCGACAATCGTGTTTGGTTCAGTGAACTGAAGACAATCCTGGCGCCATCCCCGGGTTTGCCCAAAATATTCTCTTTGGGAACCTGTGTGTTGGTCAGAAAAACTTCCCCTGTTGGCGACGAGTGGGACCCCATCTTTTCAAGGGAGCTGGTTTTGATGCCGTTGAAGTTCTTCAGCTCCACGACGAATGCCGACAGCCCTTTGCTCCCCTTGTCCGGATCGGTGTAGGCGTAGTAGATTATGGCATCCGCGATGCCGGCGTTGGAAATCCAGGTTTTGGATCCGTTGAGCAGCCAGTGGTCCCCTTTGTCTTCGGCTGTCGATGTCATGGCCATCACATCGGAGCCGGCATCTGGTTCTGTTATTCCGAATCCGCCAATGTACTCGGCAGTGACGAGTTTCGGGACATATTTCTGTGCCAGTTCCTCGGTGCCGTATTTGTATATGGTATAGGCACAACCCAGGGTCTGCATGTTGACCTGGACTCTCAGGGAGCTCGAGGCACTTGCAATTTCCTCGCTGATGATCATCGCCGCCAGCCAGCCCTCGTCCATGTTGTCTCCGTCATATTCCTCCGGGATGACTGTGCCGAAAAAACCCAGCTCCGCCATTGGCAGAATGGCTTCCTTGTAGGGGAAATGGTGATTTTTGTCCCACTCATCGGCGTTCTTGGCGATTTTTTTTGCGGCAAATTCTCGAACCGCCCTGCGAAGCATCTCCAGCTCCTTTGAGAGACCAAATTGCATGTTTTCTCCTCCTTGCATCGTTATGGATGCTCAGATCGTCATGGTATGAAATGTTGAAGAACAAGCTGTGTAATTCCGGTCCAAGGCAAATCAAACAAGGGCACGGTCGGCGTCGGTATCGCTCTCGGAATCGGAATCGAGCGGATATAACCTTTTCGTAGTCGATACCGATACCGTTGATTCTTCACCGCTTATTGCCATATCCCTCGCGTATATAGACCCCAAGTCTGAATTTCGCTCGGTTTTCCTTCAAGGTATAGAAAAGTAGCTAACATATAGCTACGATGCCAAAGCCCTGTCAAGAAAATTGAAAGCCGGTCTTGCTCTTAACGGACCGGTGCTGACGCTACACGAAAAAAGAGCTGATTGATGCAGCGGCTTGCCTAAGAAGCCGCTGTCGCCCGGGAAAGTTGTTTCGGGGTGTACAGTTTTTGAAGTAGGACCGCGGCGGCAAATGCGGTAAACCCGGCGATGTCTGTCCAGTATTCCGGCCAGAACAGCCCGGCGGCCGCAAGGAAAAACAGACCTGTTTCCGTCCAGGTCGCCTTTCGCAAAAAGTAACGTTCGATACACGAGGCAAATGCCACCAAGCCGAGGGTGGTCGTGATCATGGTTAGCGCCACATCCCAGTGCATCAATTCATACGTGTCACCAATACCCAGCAGTGGCCGGTAGGCCATGACAATCGGTATGATATACAATCCCTTTGCCAGTTTCCATGACGTAAACGCGGTTTGCATGGGGTTGGCGCCGGCCACCCCCGCGCCGGCAAAACTGGCCAGGCTGACCGGAGGGGTCACGTTGGCGTCCTGGGAGTACCAGAAGACGATCATGTGCGACACCAGCAGCGGCACCCCCATGTCCAGCAGGGCCGGTCCCGCCAGAGTGGCCAGAACAATGTAGCTGGCCGTTACCGGAAGCCCCATGCCCAGCACCAAAGATGCCGCCCCGATGAGAAGAATCGCCAGCGCTTTGATCCCAAAACTGAGATCCAGCACGAGGCTGGAGAACTTCAGACCCATGCCGGTCAGTGTGACCATGCCGACGATGATTCCGGCAGCGGCACAGGCAACGGATACCATCACGGCATTGCGGGCGCCTTTTTCCAGGGCCTTGAGGATCATACGCGATTCTTTGGAGGCAAATTGAGCGAGGCTGAGACGACCGTTGTCATTTTGTTGCCCCTGATTTCGGGCGACGGCCCAGCGGGCGGTATTGGCAAGGAGGCTCGCCGCCGCCGTGCTCATGACGGCCACAAAACCGGCCATCATGGGAGAATAGTTGTTGACCAGAACATAAATTAAAATGACCACCGGAATGATGAAATGCAGGCCGTTTTTAATGACGGCCCAGGCCTTGGGAAGACTTTCTTTCGGCTGGCCCATGAGACCGTGCTTTTGCGCTTCGTAGTGCACAAACATGAGCACCGTCAGATAGTACATGATCGCCGGTATCAGGGCCACTTTGATGATGGTCAGGTAGCTGGTGTTGGTGAATTCAGCCATGAGAAAGGCCCCGGCGCCCATGATCGGCGGCATGAGCTGTCCGCCCGTGGAGGCTGCCGCTTCAATGGCCCCTGCCACATGGGGGCGGTAACCGACTTTTTTCATCATGGGAATCGTGAACGAACCGGTTGCCACAACATTGCCGACCGCCGATCCGGAGACGGATCCCATGAAGCCGGAGGCCACCACCGAGGTTTTGGCCGGGCCGCCTGAAAACCGGCCGGTGAGTGCATAGGCCAGGTCGATGAAAAAATTACCGCCGCCGGTCGTTTCGAGAAAAGCCCCGAAGAGCACGAACACGAAGACGAATGTGGCGGCCACACCGATGGGAAGACCGAAGATGCCTTCGGTTGTCAACCAGAGCGTGGTGGTGATCCGTTCGACGCTGTATCCTTTGTGGATGATCAATTCCGGCATGTAGGGGCCGTACATGGCGTAGAGTATCGCGACGATACAGATACCCGTCATGATATTGCCGATAACGCGACGGCAGGCTTCCAGAACCAGCAGGGTGCCGATAAGACTAACCACCCGATCGCTGACGAGCCAGTCCCCCTGGCGCTCGAATATGTCGGTGAGATTGGTGCAGATATAATACGTACAATATATGGCCGCCAGAACCAGCAGCCAGTCGAGTATGGTCCAGAAGTTCAAACGATCTTTGCGAACGGTTTTCAGCGCGGGTTTGGTCAGAAAGGTAATGAAGAGGATCGCGCCAAGATGGATCGACCGCTGTACCAGCGCGGTCATGGCCGTAATACCCGCCGTATATAGCTGGAACAGACTCAGGCTGATGGCCACCACCATCACAATGGTGGCCGTTGTGTGAACGAGCATTTCGTTGGGCGGCGGTTTCCCGGGTGATGGGGCTGACTTCACGCGGCGTCCTTTCCGGGCGTTGCCGGGTGGGGAAACCAGCCCCGCCAATGCCTGTGGAGCAAACTGACCGGTCTTCCATTGAACTGGACGGCTTTGTGCGGGGCGATCCGGGAGAGATTCGTGCGGAATCCCCGCCAGAGAATCGTATGATCGACGCCCGGGCTTCCCACCCTCAGAATGAAATCTCCGGTCGGCATATGCATGTTTTCGATCACCTCATAGGGGCCGCGTCGGACCATTTTGCCGACCCCCGGCATTTTCCCCATCCCGGCACCATATTTCAGGTACCGTTCCTCCTCGATGTAGATACGCCCGTCCTTATCCAGGCTATGCTCTTCCCAGATGGGGGCGTTTTCCACCGAATGGTAGTAATGCAGCGTGAAGCGCTCTCCCGGTTCCAGGGGAAGCACCAGCAGCGGTGCCCCTCCCGTTACCGGGGTTAACCAAAGTTCCAGTCCTCCCGGGGCTGTTCCCCACAAGAGGACACCCAAAACAACCAGGCCGGTAACCGGCAGCAGAATGATCCGGACCGGCCTGGGTATTGCCATCTGCATGAATGCCTCGCTGGTGTCAGGGCTTTAACCGCATCGGCACCGAAACGCCGCGTTCATCAAGGTATTTAAGGGTACCCGGATGGAGCGGAATCGGAGAATATTTCACCGCATTTTCCGGGGTCGTGTATGACGCCGACGGATGAATTTTCAACAGGTAGTCCTGGTTCTCGTAGAGCGCCTTGACCAGATTGTACACCATGCCCGTATCCAGCGATTCCTGGCAGATCATCACATTCCAAACACCGATGGTCGACACTGCCTGGTCGACGCCCCGGTACACCCCCCCTGCCAGATCTACCGAAGAGTAGGTTTTATTCGCGGCGAGGATCTGTTTTGTCTGGGCCGGGGTGAACTCGATGATGCGAATGTCGTGGGTCGTGGCCAGGTCCAGGATTGAACTCGTGCCCGGCCCAACCGACCAGATGCCGACATCGATCGTCCCGTCCCTCAGGGCATTGGCGCTTTCGGTAAACGACAGGCGGCGGTCCTTGAACGAATTCAAGGGAATGCCCAGGGCCTTGAGGACGGCCTCGGACATGAAATTCGTGCCGCTGCCGGGGCTTCCGGTGCTGATGCTCCGCCCTTTGACCTGCTCGATGTTGGTGATGCCGCTCTTCTTCAAGGTGACCACCTGGAGCAGGTTGGGGTACATGATGGCCATGGCCAGAATGTTGTGCTTTTTCCCTTTAAATTTGGACAGGCCTTTATAGCCGGCAACGGCCACATCTCCCATGACCTCGCCAATAACGGTTTCCCCCTTGTGGGCCAGTTTCACATTTTCCACGCTGGCGCCGGTAACCTCGGCAACGGCCTTTACCCCTTTGACATATTTTGACCAGATTTCAGCGACGCCGCCGCCATAGGGATAATAGATGCCGCCGGTTCCGCCGGTTCCGATGGAGACAAAGCTGGTCTTGGCCAAGGCCGGTCCGGCCCCGGGGCCGATCAGCAGCAGCAACAGGGCGAAGATGCCCATGCACGCAATCAGTTTCCTTGAAAATCTCATTGTGGATCCTCCTTTATAGCTCAGTGTCATCACGGTATCAGTCAACAGGATGCACCATCACGTATACATCGTTGGACATGGTCTCGGTCTTGATGAACGGAATTTTGATCTTTGCCGAACTCCCGGGAGCCACCACGGGTGGTTTGCCTTTCCGCGGTACCAGGTGACCGGCCGCCTTGTCCATGTCGTTCAGGAAGATCTTGACCCGGTAGCGCAATGGGGTATCGGTCGTGTTCTTCAGCTCAAGTCTGAAGATCAGGGCGTTGTCGATGGCGTGTTTTCCCAAGCTGCAGGAGAAGCTGACGATGTCGACTTTTTCTGTAACGTCCCATTTGATTTTATCGGCATCACAGTCGACCGCCTTCACGTTGGCCGGCGGACTCGTGGCGCAGCCGAAAAAGAGAAGTGCGGTCAGCAGGACCGGCACAGACAGGGACAGCCTTTTGCACCATTTCATGACTTCCTCCTTTGCTAACGGTTTTTGCTTTGCCGGCACTGAACGGGCGTGTGCGGCCGAAGATACTGATCTCTTACAGGCGTAAACGTGGGGCCTGGAATCACGACTGGAATTAAATAATAAAGAAATATAGGTGTTACATCAGAATGTTGTCAAGGATTTTGATTCCGGGGGGGGTATCATATTCGGCTTGACAACCTTTTGACGGCGGGGCAAGTTTGAAATTCTGAATACCGACAGCATCACATCACGGTAAACCGGCTTATGGACATGCGCACAGAAAAGGTCATGACCCTCGAGGCGGCGATAGGCAAATTCGTCTGCGATGGCGCCCACCTGTCCATCGGGGGCTTCACGGTCAACAGAAATCCCATGGCCGCGGTCTACGAGATCATCCGACAGGGAATCAAACATCTGCATCTGTACGCCCACTCCAATGGCCAGGGGGTGGATGAACTGATCGGCGGCGGTTGCGTCGCGAATCTGGAAATTGCCTACGGCGGAAGCGGCCGGTTTGCGCCGACCTGTATCCGGTTTCGCAAAGCCGTTGAACATGGCCGTATCCGGATCGAAGATTATTCCAATTATCAGATGACCCTCCGATTTCTGGCCGGTGCCATGGGAGTCCCGTTTTTGCCGACACGCTCGGGGCTGGGATCCAGCATCGTCCATCGATGGGGGTTTTCCGGGCCCGAACGGGAGGCGGATGACCGGCTTCCGGACCGCAAACTGTGCGTCATCGACAATCCTTTCGGCGATTGGGGGGAGGCTCACAAGGTGGTGCTGGTGCCCGCCATCAACCCGGACGTCACCATCATTCACGTCCAGAAGGCCGATCCTGCCGGTACCGCCCGTATCGACGGATTGACCTTCGCCGATGTGGAACAGGCAAAAGCGGCGCAGCACGTGATCGTGACCTGCGAGGAACTGGTTTCCACGGATGCCCTTAGGAAAAATCCGGATCTGAACCGGATCCCGTTTTTTTGTGTGGATGCCGTTGTACATGTGCCATTCGGGGCTTACCCGACGGCCTGCTATAGATATTATGATTACGATCCCGCCTATCTGAATGACTATCGAGAAATGGCGCTGGATGACGACCGGCACAAAGATTATCTTTCGCGATTTGTCCACGGGGTGGCCGATCATCAGAGTTTTCTAGAATTACAGGGAAAAGAACGGCTCGACAAGATACGGGCGGATGAGCGGACGGGATATGCCGTCGGCCTGGACAGAAGATAGATGAGGTTCAGGGCTAACGGAATGGTTTCAGGTTTCGGGTTTCAGTGTTCAGGTTTAACGGAGAAGGTTTCAGGATGAAAAAAAAAGGTTTCAGGTTTCGGGTTTCAGTGTTCAGGGCTAACGGAGAAGGTTTCAGGTTTCAGTGTTCAGGGGTCGGTATTGGCTGTGATCAGCAGCTGACCCAATGCTGAACGATGTATCCGGAGCCACATGCAGCCTCACAAAGATTTGCCATAAGGTCTTTTTTTTGTTGCTTCTTTCTAGTCTTCGTGCTCTTCGTTTTTAACTGTTGTGCCTGACACCTGACACCTGACACCTGACACCTGACACCTGACACCTGACACCTGACACCTGACACCTGACACCTGACACCTGACACCCGACACCCGACACCCGACACCCGACACCCGACACCCGACACCAAACACAAAACACCAAACACCAAACACCAAACACCAAACACCAAACACAATGCAGAATTATACCTTACGCGAAATGATGGCGGTGGCGGCCGCGCGACAAATCCGAGACGGAGACATCGTCTTCTGCGGAACCGGCATCTCAATGCTGGCGGCCATGGCGGCGAAACACATCAGCGCACCGGACAGTGTGATTTTTTTTGAAACCGGTGCGGTCGATTCGAAACTCGAAGAGGTCCCCATGGCGGTCGGCGATCCTCGGGTCATGTTCTGGACCTCCGTCAACGGCAGCCTCGCCGATTCCTTTGCCTTCATGCAGAATCCACATACCGGCCGGCGCGTGGTCGGCATCATGGGGGCGGCACAGATCGATAGATACGGAAATTTGAATTCAACCGTGATCGGCGATTACGGTTCGCCGAAGGTCCGTTTCTCCGGAAGCGGCGGGGCGTGCGATGTGGCCTCATTTGTGAACCGGACGATCATTTTCATGCAGCATGAAAAGCGTAAGTTCGTGCCGGAGGTCGACTATCTGACCAGCCCGGGATGGCTGGATGGACCTGATGGCCGGAATTCAGCCGGCTTGCCCCCGGGGGGACCGGCAACGGTTATTACGAATATGGCAATTATGGGATTTGATAAAACAACCCGTGAGATGGTACTAAATAGCGTTTATCCGGGCATCACCCCAAAACAAATCCTCGATAACATGGGATTTTCTGTCGATGTGGCCGGTGCCCGGGAGGTGTCTCCGCCCTCGGCAGAGGAACTTCGAATTCTCCGTGAGGTGTGTGATCCGGATCGGCTCATACTCGGGTAGAAGTGGTTTCATCCCCCTCTCTCTCGCCCCATATCTTTGTTTTCCAGCGGGGGGTAATCTTCGAAATATTACAAATATTCCTCCGGTTGCCCCACGCCGGCAGCCTCGATTCATGCCTGAGGTTCACCCGCCGAAGGCGGCGCCGGAGGCGACCAGGGTTCACCCGCCTGTGGCGGGCAGACAAGTCTTGGACGAGATTGAACGCGCTGAAACCACTTCCAAACGAGTATGACGGGTGAGAAGACAGGCTATGTTTACAATAGAGCTGAGGATATCAATGCTACCAGGGAATGCAGAATGCGCATTATAATGCCCAGGCGCTGGATCATCTTTTTCATCACGTGCCTGCTGTTTGTTCTCTCCCAGTTTTACAGATCATCGGTGGCGGTGATATCGCCGAACCTGATCGATGATCTGGCTTTGGACACCAAAGAGCTGAGCCTCATATCGGCTGCATTTTTCTACGCGTTCGCAGTCATGCAGATCCCCATTGGACTTTACCTCGACAGTATCGGACCACGGATCACCATGACGGTCCTTACTCTGGTGGCGGTGGCGGGCTCTCTGGTGTTCGCTTTAGGCCATTCGGCCTCCTCGCTGGTGATCGGAAGAGCGCTGCTCGGCATCGGCATGTCATGCAATCTGATGGGCACACTGAAACTGATCACCCTATGGTTTGGTCCCCTCCGTTTTGCGACCCTGGCTGCGTTTGTGGTTTCCATCGGAACGGCTGGCAATATTGGTGCGTCCACCCCACTGGTGCTGATGGTGCAGGCCATCGGATGGCGGACGGCATTTATCGTTTTTGCCGGAATCAACCTGGCACTGGCCATCCTATTTTTCGCGGTGGTGCGCGATCGGCCGAAACAGCCCGGTGATTGGGCGGTTCCCAAAGAGGTGCCGATGGATTTAGGCGAAACCCTGAAGAGCGTCCGCGCTCTGTTTGCCGAGCGGGATTACTGGATCATATCTTTCGGAACATTCTGCCGGTACGGTATTTTTGCGGCAGTCCAGGCGCTTTGGGCAGGTCCGTATTTGATGCAGGTACTCGGGATTTCACCGGTCATGACGGGAAATCTTCTCTTCCTTATGAGTATCGGATTGATCGTCGGCAGCCCTGTGTGCGGTTGGCTGTCGGATGCCAGAATCCAATCCCGGAAGGTGGTGATCATCAGCGGCCTGATTGGAATGATCATCATTCTTCTCATGCTGGCCTTTCTCCCCGTGGGGACTGGATTCGCCTTTCTTGCCGTGCTGTTCTTTATGTTCGGGTTTACCAGCAGCGCCGGGCAGATCATGTACGCCCATATCAAAGAGCGGATGCCCATAGAGAGGGCAGGAACGGCCATGACCGGGATCAATTTCTTTACAATGGGGGGCGTGGCGGTTTTTCTCCAGGGACTGGGCAACCTGATGCAGTACCTGTATCCGGAAGCTTCGTTAGGCCCCGCCGCGTTTAAAGGGTCATTTCTGTTTTGCGCCTCATGTTTAGTTATAACGGTGGCTCTTTATGGATTTACGGTGGAAACACTGGGGAGGCGGGCCAGACAATCTCACGGGTGATCCGGCGCCGCTCGTCACCTCGAGGCGCTTTCTCTGATAATCTCCAGAAAAAGGATAGTCTATGCGACTTGCAAGCATCGTACACAATGGCGAAGAGAAACTTGGCCTTCGGATCGACGACAGTTATGTCCTGGTGGAACATCTGAATCGTGAATTCAGCATGGGTTGGCCGCTGGACATGCTTATGTTGCTTCTCAGTGGTCGGCTGGAAGAACTGAATGCGTGGTTTCGCGACATTGGAAAGAATCAGATCATTGAAAAGGGACTTGACCCCATTTTGGAAAAGAGCGCGCAGTGTTCACCGTTGTACCGTTATCCGGGAAAGATCTGGGGCATCGGGCTTAATTACGTGGCCCATGCGGAGGATCTGTCGGCAAAAGCGCCAACCGGTATCCCCGGCAGTTTCATGAAGCCGGCCACAGCGATTATCGGTCCCGGAGACACTATTCGAGTCCCAAAACAGTCTCACGAAACAACAGCGGAAGCCGAGCTGGGTGTTGTCATTGGTAAGACCTGCAAGAATGTCCCTCAGGAGAACTGGTTGGATGTCATCGCCGGATTCACAACGATCATTGACATGACTGCCGTGGACATACTGCAGCAGAATACCCGCTATCTAACCCTGTCCAAGAGCTTTGACACGTTTTTCAGTTTCGGACCGGAGCTTGTGACCCCGGACGAAGTGGATGAGGTGATGACCCTGAAGGTTGCCACCTGGATCAACGGCGAGAAGCATGCCGAGAACACCGTGTCGAACATGACGTTTCCACCCGATTTTCTGGTCGCTTTTCATTCCGAAGTAATGACCCTGGAACCGGGGGACATTATTTCTACCGGCACACCGGGCGGGGTTCAGATCCATCAGGGGGATGTGGTCGAATGTCGCATCGAGGGCTTCAAGACACTGATCAATCCTGTACATGACGAAAAGCAAGGAGAAGCACCATGATCGCCTATTATGTTCATGATAAAAAGAAATCGGATGATCTCATCATCGTTCCTGAAATGGGTTGCGCGATTGCCGTGACGAAAGAAACCTTTGAAAAATTCATCGGAGTAAATCCGGTTTTCGCAGAATGGTCGGGCGATTCCTGCGGAATGGTGGAACCGGAAGATTTCGGCACGGTGGTGGCCACACGGGAAGAGGGTGGAGATGTCTGTGTGCTTAAGACTGAGCTCTGGCAGCAGCGAATGGGATACTACACTTAATCCATATTTCTGGTGAGAATTAGCCGCAGACACACGCAGACGGACACGGACTTTTGAGTCGAGCGATCCGCCGTCGCATTCTATCGATTGCCAAAAATATGTGCCGATTCACAAGAGCATCAGGCCGGTACGGTGCCCGGCCCTACGTTACGGCTTTCGTAGGGCGGGGCACTGCCCCCGCCCATAGCAGCCGAAAAGTTATCCTCCTTTGAACCAATATGACATTTAATATAGCTATGGCGGGACAAGCATGCTCGGCGAAAAGATGACATCGCTTCGCGAAACTTTAAGAATGTAGTTGAACAAAGCTTATGATTTACAATTATCGGGATGCTGAATTTTTCTGATTTGCCCGAAGGGCATCGAGTCTAATATCCGGCCACGTCGGCCGGATATTGTCTGCGTCTGTCGAGCGAGTCCCGCTATGGCGGGATGAGCGGGCGGCTATTTACATTTAGATACAGATCTACCCATCGTTGGGGAAAAGATAATTAGCCGCAGACACACGCAGACTGACACAGACTTTTGAGTCGAGCGATCCGCCGTCGCATTCTATCGATTGTCAAAAATATGTGCCGATTCACAAGAGCATCAGGCCGGTATGGCGCCCGGCCCTACGTTACGGCTTTCGTAGGGCGGGGCACTGCCCCCGCCCATAGCAGCCGAAAAGTTATCCTCCTTTGAACCAATATGACATTTAATATAGCTATGGCGGGACAAGCATGCTCGGCGAAAACATGACATCGCTTCGCGAAACTTTAAGAATGTAGTTGAACAAAGCTTATGATTTACAATTATCGGGATGCTGAATTTTTCTGATTTGCCCGAAGGGCATCGAGTCTAATATCCGGCCAGGTCGGCCGGCTATGGTCTGCGTTCGTCGAGTGAGCGGAGCGAACAGGCGGCTATTTACATTTAGATACAGATCTACCCATCGTTGGGGAAAAGATAATTAGCCGCAGACACACGCAGACATACACAGACTTTTGAGTCGAGCGATCCGTCGCCGCATTCTATCGATTGTCAAAAATATGTGCCGATTCACAAGAGCATCAGGCCGGTACGGCGCCCGGCCCTACGTTACGGCTTTCGTATGGCGGGGCACTGTACCCGCCCATAGCAGCCGTAAGGCTATCCTCCTTTGAACCGGAAAAAATATGACATTTACTATAGCTATGGTGGGAAAGGCCTGCCCGGCTAAAAGCAGTCATCGCTTCGCGAAAGAGGCCATCGGAATTGCCCGAAGGGCATCGAGCCAAATAGCCGGCCATGTCGGCCGGCTATGGTCTGCGTTCGTCGAGTGAGCGGAGCGAACAGGCGGCTATTTACATATAGATACAGATCTACCCATCGTTGGGAAAAAGATAATTAGCCGCAGACACACGCAGACAGACACAGACTTTTTAGCCGAGCGACATGCTCGGCTAAAAGATGTCATCGCTTCGCGAAATTTAGCAAAAAGGTTCTATAATAGAGCAACGATTTAAAAAAATCGAAATGCTGAAATCACAAGATTTGCCCGAAGGGCATTGAATATAATCTCCGGCCACGTCGGCCGGATATTGTCTGCGTCGGTCGAGCGAGTCCCGCTATGTCGGGATGAACGGGCGGCTAATTTATTAAATTTATACATTAGGAGAACTCGCATGAAACCGAGGCGATCCATTCTTTCCGTGCCGGGGCACATTGAAAAAATGCATCATAAAGCGGCTGTCAGCTCCGCCGACGTTCTGATGCTGGATCTGGAAGACAGCGTCCCTGTGGATGTCAAGGAAACTGCCCGCAGCCAGGTGATCGACTCGCTGCAGTCAATGGATTGGCAGGGAAAGACCATTACCTTTCGGATGAATGCACTGGATACCCCCTTCGGATATCGCGATCTGCTCGAAGTGGTCGAGACGGCAGGCCACTTAGTGGACAGCGTGGTGGTGCCCAAGATCAACGATCCCGGGGATGTGCATTTTGTGAACCGGATGCTGGACGGTATCGAAATGGGCCGAACAACCACCCGACCCCTATCTATAGAAGCATCCATCGAAACCGCTGCCGGTATGGAACGGGTAGCCGATATCGCAAAATCGAGCGATCGCGTTTGTGCGCTGGTTTTCGGCATTGCCGATTACCAGGCATCCATCGGAGCACGGTTGGTGTCGATTTCAGGACATGGGGAGAATGAGGAAGACATCTACCCGGGACATCGCTGGAACTTTGCCATGAGCCGCATGGTCATGGCGGCAAAAGCGGGTAATCTTCTGGCCATAGACGCACCCTATGGAAATTTCAGGGATCCTGACGGCTTGAGACGGGCCACCGCAATGAGCTGTGCTCTGGGATTCGACGGCAAATGGGCCATCCACCCGGCACAGATCGACACTATCAACGACATGTTTTCGCCCTCCGAAGAAGACATCGAACGGGCGGGCCGGATTCTTGAAGCGGCTCAAGAAGCAGAGAAAAAAGGGCAGGGCGCCATTGCCGTGGACGGCCGTATGGTCGACCAGGCCACGGTCCGCTTGGCCCGCCAGGTGTGGGAGCAGGCGGTACACCTAAAATTACGAGAGCCATAAGTTGAACTTGTCTATCCATATATAGTGGTCTGCCGAAAATGACCCGACGTGCACATAAGGGGATGATAGACGTGATGAGGTCTGATTTTTCTATTGATTAAAGCAGTTTACCTATCACTTTCCTGTTTCATTTTTCACTGATTGTCAAGCTCAATACCGCCGGCGTGATCGACGAGTTCTACATTGCCAACTGCGCATCGCCAAAGCCCTGACGGAAAGAGGGGCCGTCTTTTGACAGATACCAAATGGCCGGACGATGAAATGCTAATGGGAAGCGGCAAAGGAGTTGACGAGGAAACCGTCACCAGGGTACATTACCTCAATTTGAATCGCGGAGGCTGTCATGACTTTGGTCGGTAAACGGATGCGTTCTCTGATGGTGGCGATACTGCTGATTGTGACGGCAGGACCCCTTTCAGCAGCAGTGGTTACTCTCGACTTCAGCAGCGGCGACTATATCGAGCGCCCGCCCTCCTATAATGTCAACCAATACGATCAGGACGGATTTTCAGTTTATACGACAGATCCGTCGGACACATTTCATGAAACCTTCGGTACCTACGGTCCAACCCTGGCCTGGTACGAAACCGATATTGTCATACGGATCGACGGCCCCGGGCCGTTTACCCTCAGGAGCGTAGACGTGCCGACGCCGGCATTCGCCGGACTGGAATTTACCTCATCAACAGGCGGTTCCATCCAAACCGGCAGCGGTACCGGAACGCTGTACTTCTCGGGCCCCGACTGGTCGGACATGGACTATTTCACCGTCCGCACGCCTTTGAGCTTTGACATACTCACCGAACTGGACAATATCGAAATCAACACCGTCCCGCTTCCGTCGTCACTGTTTCTCCTCGCCAGCTGTCTTATCGGTCTTCGAATCTTTAGGAATCGAGCGTAATCCAGACCGTTGCGCCCATAACCGTAGATATGGGGTCAGGTCTTGCATTATTACATTTTATATTGATGCTCCGGGATATCGTGAAATGCTGCTCAAAATGACCATCAATATCGGATGGTCGATGGTCGACAAATCAGTCACTACACTGAAGCCTGGGTGTGACTGAATTATAATGCAAGACCTGATATTCATTAAAGGGCTGGCAACAAGCACTATCAAAAATAGACACCTCCCTAATCATAGTAGCCAAGGCTTGCTATGATACCAGCGTGGTTTCCACAACAACGCAAATGGATTTAGGAGGTGT
>Ga0209786_1000032_pt1 | contig 60724 bp, 49 predicted proteins | sample WorMetilvaeELBA2_FD_187405 | JGI IMG/M metagenome (GOLD analysis project Ga0209786, IMG submission 187405) | Marine gutless worms symbiont microbial communities from Max Planck institute for Marine Microbiology, Germany - Olavius ilvae ELBA.2... ...
ATATCTCTGGCTACCCAAAAAATTTACAGTGACCGCCCGAGTTATAGAGTTGGGCAGGCGAGCGAGCTTCACCCTTCGGGCTCGCTCACCTGCCCAGCATCTATCTCTCGTAATGGTACCAGTTTCACACGAACGTGGCCTCTGGCCAAAAAAACGGCCAGTCTGATCAATGAAAGAAACTTTTAAAAAGCGAATATCGAATATCGAATAATGAATGTCGAATGTCAAAGGATTGTATTCTATCTATTTTATTAAAAAGACTGAGCAAAGCGATTCCATCCTTCGACATTCTGCGGTTCGATATTCGATATTCTGCGGTTTGCTTTTAGCGTAGTTTCATAGGAGGAATTAGCACTTCATCCCCCTGACACCTGAAACCTGACACCTGAAACCAAAATTCTATAATCTCCGCTACAGCTGACCCCAGGTGTTTTTAATGAAAACTAGGACTTTTGCAAAAACGCCTATTTCTATGATATGTCTCTCTTATATAAAGAGATGGCCACCAGCAAAATTGCGGCCTTGACTATCTGATGATACCAGCTGTGCAGGTTCCACATATTCAACAAGTTGCCAAGCACCGCCAATAATAATACGCCGGCGATTACCCCGCCAATATTGCCCCTGCCACCGCCAAAAGGGATACCGCCGATCAAAACAGCGATAATGGAATCCACTTCAAATCCGCGACCGACCAAAGGATCCCCCATGCCCATGCGGCTGGTTAGATAAAGCCCGGCCAATACGGCACACAGTGCGCTGACCAAATAAGAGGAAAACGTTACCCATGATATTCGTATGCCGGCCAGACGCGACACCTCGGCACTGGCTCCGATAGCCGACAAATGCCGTCCATAAACGGTTTTATTCATCACCAGCAGGGCAACCACAAAAACAAAGATAATGATGAGAAGCGCTGATGGAAACGGGCCGACCGAACCCCGTGATACGAAACGAAAAACTTTGCCGACCGCCCCGACCGGGCCCTTGGCAATCAACAAAACCACGCCGTGAACCACGGACATCATACCCAATGTTGCGATGAACGGCACGATTTTTAGTTTTACAACGGCAAATCCGTTTAAAAACCCAACCATCAGGCCGGCGCCCAGGCAGGCCATCACGGCCACAGGAATCATGGCGTCGGAACCGTTCATCAACAGTGCAGCGACAATGGTGGTCAACGATATCAGAGACCCCACGGATATATCGAGGCCGCCGCTGATCATCACGACGGCCTGTCCCATGGAAACGATCCCCAGGGCCGCCGCATGACGCATAATCGAAGTCAGGTTATATTTGTTCAAAAAAGATTCTGAAGTAAAAACGCCGACCCCGACCAGAATTAACAGGGTTAAAAACACCACAAAGTCGGTCTGAACGATGCGGTTGCAAAGGGCATTCAGTTTTGTGCGAAGTGATGCATGCTTTCCCGTGTTGCCTGGCCGAATATCAGCCTGCGATTCCACGGCAGCCGATTCGCTTAAGCCGGCGGCCAGAATTTTTTCTTCCGTGGCTCCGTCAGCTTCAAGTTCACAGGCAATCCTGCCTTCGCGCATGACCAGGATGCGATCACTCATGCCGATAATCTCGGGCAGTTCCGAAGAAACCAAAATGATGGACAGGCCCTGATCGGCCAGTTCGCGCAAGTGGGAATAGATTTCCATTTTGGCCCCGACGTCCACCCCCCGGGTCGGCTCGTCGCAAATCAAAATGAGCGGCTCGGCCAGGAGCCATTTGCCGATAACCGCTTTTTGCTGGTTCCCGCCGCTTAAGTAATAAACGTCATTTTCGATTGACGGCGTTTTGATTTTAAGCTTCAGGCTGCTGTCCCGTATTTCCCGTCGTTCCTCGCGATGCCTGATGATTCCGAGCCTGGCGCGTTTGTTGAGGCTGGGCAGGGCCATGTTCTCTCGCAGAGACAGCCCCATAATAAGTCCTTCTGTCTTTCTGTCTTCGGTCAGAAACGCCAGTTTATTTTTAATGGCCATACCGGGATGGCGGTTTTGCACCTTTTTCTCATTCAAAACCATCTCTCCGGTTGAGGAAAGCACCCCGAACAACATTTTGCACAATTCGGTCCGGCCGGCCCCCACCAGACCGTAGATCCCCAGAATTTCTCCTTTTTTAAGCTCAAAGGAAACATTTCTTACCTTCTCACCGCTAGACAGGCTTTTCACGGAAAGCAGGGTGTTGCCGACAAGCTGGGCCTTGGGCGGGTATATCCGATCCAGCTGCCGGCCGACCATGGCCGTTATCAGATCATCGGCGTTGGTTTGCTGAATCGGTTTGGTAAAGACAAGCTTGCCGTCTTTTAAAACCGTCACGCGATCAGAGACCCGGAAAATTTCATCGAGGCTGTGCGAGACATACAAGACAGTGATGGCATTTTGCCGCAATTTGTCGATCAGTGTGAACAAATGCCGGCGTTCATCGGCCGACAGCGCCGAGGCCGGCTCGTCCATAATCAGGATGGTGGCATCTTGCGAAATGGCCTTGGCAATCTCAATCTGTTGCTGCTGGCCGACACTCAACCCCTGGACCGGGGCGTTGGCAACAACCTCGGCCTCAATTTCATTGAGCCATTTTCCGGCTGCCTTGATTTCCTTCCTATTGGAAATCCAGCCAGCCCGGTGGGATTCGCGGCCTAGAGCAATATTTTTGGCTGCCGAAAAATGCGAAATGAGGTTGAATTCCTGAAAAATAATTCCGACTCCCCCACGCCTGGCAGACTGCGGATCGAAGTTTTCTATGCGCTGACCGTTGATATGAATAGATCCCTGGTCCGGCTTTTCGGCGCCGGCCAATATCTTCATCAACGTCGATTTGCCGGCGCCGTTTTCTCCGATAACCGCGTGCACCTCCCCTTTACGAATTTGCAGACACACCGAATCCAGCGCCTGAACCCCGGGAAAGCGTTTCGAAAGGTTGTCTATTTTCAGAATAAGAACTTCTGACACGCAATCTCCATCACATAGTTAATTCTGGTGTAGACGCTTGGTAAAATCATTTCGACAATTTTTTGTCACTGTTACCGGGTGCGTTGATAGTTCTTAGGTTTCAGGTGTCAGTGTTCAGGTGTCAGCCCAACCGCCGACCAAACAAACGGCCGGTATAATCGAAAATGAAACTTTAAAAAAGCGAATAACGAATATCGAACAAGGAATAGCGAATATCGAACTAAGGTATTCTATCATTATTATTTTTAAAAAAACTGAGCGCAGCGATTCCATACTTCATCATTTCCGCCTCCGGTGGATTCGATATTCTGCGGGCTTTAGGTCACGACTTTAGCGTGATTCGCTGTTTCTACTATTTGTAGTTTCATGCAAGGATTTAGCATCCCTTTTTCCTGACACCTGACACCTGAAACCTACAAACCGCGGCTTGGTTGTTACAGGAGGCCACTTTTCCCAAGCGAAGTCTTGGCAAAACCTAAGCGGCTTTACTTCTTTAGGTAATGCTTCTTGATCCAGGCTTCCGGTAGTTCATTGACCGCAAAATACTGGTCGGTTAAATCCGGGCGATAGTATTTGTCCAGTTGGTCTTTTTCGAAAGTCACCACCGGGTATTCCACCTTCTTGGGTACGGGTTCCCCGCGCAGAATCTTCACGGCCAGATCCACAGCGGTCAGAGACAGCGGGTTGCCGCCGGACTCCGCCAGAAAATCGATATCGTGTTCTTTGGCCATCCGCAGCCAGCCGTTCCAGTCATCGGCCGTGATCGGCGGTATCTTTTTGCCGGCATCCAACAAGGCTTCGACGGCCCCGTAGGCCATCTGGCCGCCGTCGGCGATAACGCCGTCAATTTGGGGGTTGGACTGGATAAAAACTTCCATGGTTTCCTTGGCTTTTACCGGCGACCAGTCACAATAGGCGATCTCCAGAATCTTGATATCCGGATAAGCGCTCAACCCCTGCTTGACGCCTCTCAGCACGTCTTCGGCATAGCTGCTGCCGGCCATGCCCATCAGGACGACGACATTGCCTTTGCCGTTGAGCTTTTTGCCCATCCATTTGGCATAAACGAACCCGGCTTTGATGTTGTCGCGGGAAATCCAGGTTGTGTATTTGTCGGTGTTCACACCGGTAGAAGCCAGCACCACCGGAACGCCCATATCATAGGCTTCTTCCACCGCACCCACCAAAGCCCCTTCGCTGGCGGGATCGACAAAGAGGACATCGACTCCCTGGGCGACCAGCCCCTCGATATCAGCAATTTGCTGGACCGGATTCCAAAAGCAGGAGGTCACTTTAAACCCTTTGAAATCTTTGGCATATTTCTCCTCAACACCGTATTTGAAATGCAGTCCGAACATGGTCATCCAGGCGTTGGTGTCGCCCAGTCCTGCTCTACCCGCCAGCCAGGGTGCTTTCTTTTTATACTTGGCGGTATCGACCATGCCCGGAGCCAGGTCTCCTGCAATGGTTTGGCGAACGTGAATACCTGAAATTAGGACCAGGGTTATTGCCAGACAGAAAATAAAACCAGTACGAACGCCTCTTTTGTTAGACATAATTGCCTCCTTTCTCAGCCATCGGTTTTGGATTCAAATTGAGCCGGATCAAATTTCGCTGGTAAAGATCTTTTTCCACCGCCATTGCCCGGCATAAAACGCCACTGCGGCGATGATCACAATACCGCGAATAACGAATTGATACTCCACCCTTAATTTCAACATCAAAACGAGGTTTAACAATACGGTCATCAACAACACACCGGCAATGGTGCCCGAGATCTTGCCTTTGCCGCCCCCCAGCACGACACCGCCAACGGCAATCGCGGCAATGGAATCCCACTCGTAGCCGATGCCGATATTCTGGTCGGCATAGCCCAGATACCCCACCAGCACCAACCCGGCCAGGGCCGCCAGAAATCCGGATGCCATATAGCTGATGATGGTAACACGGTCGACTCTGATCCCGCTTAAAAAAGCGACCTCGGGGCTTCCGCCAACGGCATACAGCGATCGGCCGAAGGTGGTTTTGGCCAGAACGAAATGGGCGACCACGGCCATACACGCGAAGATGATCACGGCATTGGGAACCGGACCGGTGGATTCGCTGCCCATAAATCGGATAAAGTCCGGCAAACCGCCCGATGGCGTAGCTTTGGTAACCATCAGGCGCAATCCGGTAACCAGCAGTCCGACAAAAAGCGTGGACACAAACGGCTGGACCTTTCTTTTGGCAACCAAAAGGCCGTTGCCGTAACCGACTGCAGTTCCCATCATCAGCACCGTGGCAACCGTTAGAAAAACATACCGGTCCTGGCCTTTGGTAATTTCAGCGGCGGTCACACCGGCCAGTTGCATGATGGCGGCGATGGAAACGTCGATGCCGCCGGCGATGACGACCAGGGTCTGCCCGACGGCCAACAGCCCCAGGGCCGAAGCCTGGCGCAGGATGTTGAAAAGATTATTTATCTTGAAGAACTGGGGGGCGAAAACCGCGGCGACGATCAACACGACCGCCAGGAACACATAAACGATGTGATCTCTCAGGATTCGTGCCGGGATTGAATCGTAGGCCAATTTCATGGGTATTCATCCAATCAGCCATCTTTCCAGGTTTTTGCTGACAAAGACGTCGTCATTGAGATGCGGGTACGATGAATATACCCTGTCGATTTGTTCGGCCTGCCCCGGGGATAGATTTTCATTTTCATCCAGGCACCAGTTTCCCTGAAACAGGCCTTGCCGGCGCAGCACTTCGTGGATGCCGGGGATGCATCCACGGTAATTGTTCGCAGCATCAAAAATGACCGCATTGGCATCGGTGATCTCCTGCGCCAGTCTGAGAATTTGAGGGGGAATCGGTAATCGGTGTTCCGTCAGCTCATGAATTTGCGCCATCTGATCGACCACCGTTCTCGTCCAAACGGCCCAGTGGCCCAACAGACCGCCGACGATTCTAACGGTTTTTTCACCGCATTCGGACTGGATTCGGTAACTCGTCAAAAGATCGAGTACGATGTTGTCATCGTTTCCCGTATAGAGGGCAATTTCATCTTCCCGCCCGGCATCGCAAACCGCACGGACGACATCGAAAGTCCGGTAGCGATTAAACGGGGCGATTTTGATGGCGAGCACATTCTCGATCTCAGCGAATTTGCGCCAAAAAGCATAGGGCAGGATCCTCCCGCCAACGGAAGGCTGCAGGTAAAAGCCGAACAGGGGTATCACTTCGGCTATTTTTCCGCAATGATCGATCATGGTTTGGATATCGTCATCGCCAAAAGCAGCCAAGCTGAGCAATCCGGTGTGATAGCCGTATTCGACGGCAAGCTCGGCTTCTTTCAAGGCCTGATCGGTCCTTCCGCAGATACCGGCAATTTTTAAGATGCCCGACTCCGGCCCACAATAGGCCTCGATGGTATCGGAAACCAGGCTGAGAATCGGTTTGAACAAGCCGATTTCAGGCTCCCGGATTTGAAACTGGGTTGAATGAACCCCGACCGCAATACCGCCGACTCCGGCGTCGATATAGTATCGGGCAAGCGCGCGCTGATGCATTTCATCAAAAGATCTATCCGGATTCAAGGCCAGCGGCATGGCGGGAATGACGACGCCTGTTTTTACCTTTTGACGGATATATTCTGGAATTTCACCAATTTTCATTGCTAGAATTTTCCATCTCTAACTTCAAAATGGGTCGGCTTATCCAGGGAGGCCCCGCCCTGCTCGATCCAGTGGGCAACCCACTCAATCATGCGCAGCAGTGGGACCCGGGGATATCCGAAAAGCCTGGCCGCCTTTGAGGCGTTGTTTAAAAGTGCCGTTGGGCTTTCTTCGGTGACAAAATTAACGGTTTTGTCGAATATGCGGCCAAATTCCCCGGCAATGTATCGCACCGATGCCGTTTCGGGGCCGGTCATGTTGATAATGTTGGCGGGGCTGGTGCAATGTCCCAAACATAAAAGCGATTGATTGATGACATCGCCCTGCCAGATGACATTGACATGACCGGTGCTCAAGTCAATGGGTTGGCCGGCATACACCCGGGTTCCGATATCACGCAGCACCCCATAGCGCAAGTCAATGGCATAATTCAGACGGATGATGCAAAGCGGGGTTTTATTCAGATTGCTGAAATACTCGAAGACTCTCTCTCTTCCAAGAGCGGATTGGGCATATGCCCCCCGCGGGTCGGTGAGGTCGCCTTCGGTCGGCATGGCACCGCAAACTGGGGACAGGTCGTAGACATTGCCCGTTGAAAAAGCGATGATCCGGCTTGCTTTGAAATGATGCGCCACGTTGGCCGGCACCACCGTATTCATGGCCCAGGTCAACTCCTCGTCGCCGGAGGTGCCGAATTTTCTTCCGGCCATGAAGATGACATGGGGCGCTTTGGGCAGCTTATCGACCAAATCACGATCTAACAGATCACATTTGATGGTTTCGATGCCGAATGCATCCATTTTATTTCTGGTTGCTTCATTCGAAAAGCGCGAAACACCGATCACCCGATTGTTTCCCCCGGCTTCGGCAACGGCTTTTACCGCCGCCATGGCCAGCTGAACACCAATTTTCCCGGCACAACCCAATATCATGATATCGCCGGCAAGTTTTTCCATCATGCGGACCAGATCAGGCGATCCCCAGGACATAACCTCGTCAAGTTGTTCTTCGGTGGTAATTTTTTCGGGCAGATCGATGGGTATCATTGATTTCTTTCCTAATAATAATGGAGGGATTAGGTCAGGGTGATTATGATCGGCTTTATCATCCAGTTCGTGTGGCCAAATGGCAAAGGGCCTGATGACAGGATATTATTTAACCCTTTCGACTGTTAAAAGTCAACAAGGTGATTCGGCAATCGACTCAATACCAATTGCGCGTTGAGGCGTTACTCGGCGGTGGTTATTCGACCCTGAATCGGCTAACTCACAGCTTTGGCGATCGACTCGAAAGCAAGAACCAGCAACATGTCAGTGTCGTCATGCACCGGGTCCTCTTGGGCCGACACTTTGGCAATGACAACCTCTCTTTGGGGATCGATCCACACCCACTGGCCGTGAATGCCGATCCCGCAAAAAGCCCCTGAAGTGTGTCCGGTCTGGTACCATTTGCTGCGGTACCGGCCGTTGGGAAACTGATCGAAGAATTCACCTTTTTGCCAGGGGCCGCTGTCACCGTTGTAGCGTATGTCTTGAATCCACCAGTCCGGCAGGATACCTTTGCCCCCCAGACGCATCATCTCTCCAAAACGCGCCAGGTCGCGGGGAAGCGCACAGATCCCGCCGGCCGTGCGCGGCGCGCCTTCACTGTCCACGGTGATATAAGCGTCGGCCTCGGCCCCCATGGGCTGCCAGACCCGGGTTGAAAACAGGCTGTCGAAATCCTGCCCGGCAGCCCTTTCCAGGATCCAGCCCAGCAAATCTGAATTCGGCGAAAGGTAGTTGAACACCTCGCCGTGTGGCTCCGGCGCCCTCGGTAGAGTTGCCAGCAGGCCGCGGAGGGTGTTGGGGTTCTCGCCGGGCAGCGCCGGGTCCCAGAGGGTGGCGCGGCGATAACGAATGTAATCGCCGGATAGATATAGATAATCCTCGGAAAAAGAACTGCTGACCGTCATGTCGAGCACATGCCGAACCGTGCAGTCACTGTAGGCCGAGCCCGCAACTTCGGGCACATATTCGATGACAGGGCTGTCCGGGTCAAGCAGCCCCTGATCGACAAGCACTCCGGCAGTTGCGCCGGTCAAAGACTTGCTGACCGAGAACAAAATATGCGGGGTGTTTCCGTCGTAGCCCTGGCGGTAGGTTTCAGCGACAATCTGCCCTTTGTGAAGCACGACCAGACCACTGGTGGCAGTTGTTGCGAGCACTTCGGGAAGCTGGCGCTGCTGCCCGTGATGATCTTTAAATGTCAGCGCTTCGAGAGACTGAATTTCATCGCTTAACTCCCACGGACGCTCCGGCGCTTGAATCCGTGATACGGGAATGAGTCGGTCGACATTATAAAATGATTGCGTGCTGTAGGGTGCGGTTCGCCAGTTGGCAAGCGAAATAGAGGTATCCATTTCATCCTCGGCTTTTGCTAAGACTGCGCTTGGGAAAAGTGGTAATGGTGTGGTAAAACAGCGCAGCATGTGGGTTTAGGTTTTCCGCCGCAGGCGGATCAGGTTTCGGGTGTCAGGGGACCGAGGCGCTTAGTCCTGACAAATCATATGAAATTAGATTTAAGAGTGTGCGTCAGTATGAAAAAATCGCGGTTGAAAACCGCTCCCACAATCTATAATGCCGCTATTTGACTATTGAGTTTCTTTTTCGTTTGACCAGCCTTTATTTTGGCCGGCTGACACCCGACACCTGATACCTGACACCTGAAACCTGTATTCTAATATTTATAGTACTCAATAGCATCGACAACAATTTGTCGATATCACCTCGCTAAGCGCCTAATTGCAAAACATTACTTGGTTAGTTCCGTCCAGATGGCGGTCTGGTAGTCGTTGGCCACCTTGGAGCAGGCTGGAACAAAATGCCCCTTGTCCTTGAACTCATCCGGAACGATAATTTCAACAGCGGTTTTCATGTCTTCAGGCATGTGCTTTTCGGATCCTGTGATGCCGTTGGCGTAGCGGGCAAAGGCGGAGATAAGGCCCGCATTTTCGGGCGCCATGATGAAATTCATAAACAATTTGGCATTTTCAACGTTTTTAGCCGATTTCAGCACCACGACGCTATCCATCCATACCGGAAAGCCCTCGCGCGGATAGCCGAAACGGATAGATGGTTTTGCCAGGCGGGCCCTGAATGCAGCGCCATTCCAGTAGGCTGCTGCGTTGTAGTCACCGCGCGGCATCTTCTCGGTTAAGCCATAGTCAAAAGATATCCATTTGGGCTTGGCCGCCATCAATACATCCCTGGCCTTTTTCAAGGCGGCCTTGTCGGTAGTGCAGGGTTCGCTGCCGATATACATCAGGACAAGGGCCAAAACATCACCCATTTCAGGCGGCATACTAATCTTACCGGCCAGCTCCGGCGGCGGATCAAAAACGATGGCGGAGGTGTTGATATCACCTTTGTAAAATTCGGTGTCGACGACGATGCCCACCGTGCCCCACTGCCATGGTGCGCTGTAGCGCCGGCCTGGATCCCAATCCGGATTGCGCCATTCCGGGGCAACATGTTTGAAATTCTCCATCTGATCGACGCGTACTTCCAGGGCCAATCCTTCTTCGATAAAGATTTTAACAAAATTCGCTGACGGGCAGGCCATGTCGAAACCGTGCCCGCCGGCCTTAACTTTGGCCATCATGGTGTCATTCGAATCATAATCCGTGATCGTCACCTTGATATCGTACTTTTTTTCAAATTTCTTGATGAGTTCAGGGTTGGTATAGTTGCCCCAGTTGTAAAAGTTAAGCTCCCCGGCTGCCTGGGCAATTCCTGAAAATGCCAATACAGCTGCCACGGCCATGACCAGAAACATTTTCTTGTTCATCTTAAATCCTCCTTTAACATTTGATTAGCTGCATCCTAATTTCTCAAACGGCATCCGCAACGCCAACCTATGATACCGGCAAACCGATATCATAAATTACAGTCCTCCTTTCTTTGCTCTTGTGTTTTGACCTAATCCTGCATAAGACAACCCCGATTTATCCGCCTCTGGTGGACTCGTGCAAAATCAGGTCTTTAGATATTTCCAAGGCCTATTTGCCGAACTTCTTATCGATGACAAAAAATGTACCGATCACCAGTATCGAAAGCGTTACTAAAACTGTTGAGATCGCGTTAATCTCCGGCGTGATGATTCGACGAAGCTGTCCCAGCATATAGGTCGGCAGGGTTTCCTGACCGGAGGATTTAACGAACTCGGTGATGACCACATCATCCAGCGAGATGACGAAGGCCAGCATGGCTCCTGCAATAATGCCCGGCCAGAGTAAGGGCAGCGTCACTCGCTGAAATGTTTTCCAGGGGGGTGCGTATAGATCGGCGGCCGCTGTTTCCAGCATCAAGTCCATGCCCTCCAGCCTGGCCCGGATCGGCAGGTACGCAAACGGAATACAAAAGGCGGTATGAGCAGCCACCAGATAAATCATGCCCTGAATTCCCGTGGTTGTTTTGATGATCGCAAACAGGGTCATCAAGGCCACGGCGGTAACGATTTCGGGCACCATCAGGGGCTGGTTGATCATCACGTAGATAAACGTCAATCCCGAAAAATGCTTTATTCGGGTTGTTCCCAAGGCGGCCATGGTTGCCAGCACGGTTGAATAAGCCGACGCCTGCAGGGCCAGAACCAGCGAACGAATGCCGGCGTCCTGCACAGCCTCGTTATGCCAGGCCGAAACATACCACTGCAGCGAAAACCCCTCCCAGACGGCGATATTTTCGCCGAAATTGAACGAATACACGATCAAAACAAAAATCGGGGCATAGAGCATCACAAAACAGGTGATGGCAATAAAACCGAATCCCGGCAGCTTTTTGAGCGAAAATAGTTTCTGCTTTTTCGTGAAGGTCGTCATCGCAAGCCATCCGAATCTTTTTGTATATTCCGCACATATACCAGCAGGGCAATCATGACAATGCTCAACAGGGTGATCGACAGCGCGGCTCCCAACGGCCAGTTGCGCCCGGCACCGAACTGCAGTTCAATCAGATTGCCAAGCATCATTTTTTTGCCGCCCCCGAGAACCCTTGGGATGACAAATGCCCCCAGTGAAGGAATGAACACCAGGATCGATCCGGCGATGATGCCAGGTTTTACCAGAGGGATGATCACCCGACGGAGTACCTTGCCCCTGGTGGCATAAAGGTCGTAGGCCGCCTCCACCAGGTTGAAGTCCAAGCGCTCCATGGAGGCATACAGCGGCAGCACCATCAGAGGCAGGTAAACATAGGTCATGCCAACCATGATGGCGAAGTCGGTAAAAATCATCTGGATGGGGCTTTCGATTAGTCCCACCTTCAGCAGCACCATATTGATCAGTCCCCGGTTGCGGATTACCTCCAGAATCGCAAAAGTGCGGATCAGCAGATTGGTCCAGAACGGAATCGTGACCAGAAACAACCAGATATTGCGGGATGTCCGGGGTCGGGTGGCGATAAAATAGGCGGTCGGAAAACCGACGGCCAAAGTGGTCGCCGTCGTAAAAAAAGAAAGCTTGACCGATCGCCAGAGAATGCGCAGATGGGCGTCTGCCAATCCTAAAGTGTCGTCGAAGATGTCTCTCAAAAAAACGACGTTGAACCAGGCATCGGTCGAAAACTTCCAGACGATACCGCCGTATTCACCGGATGTGAGAAATGAATACACTAATACGATCAGCAATGGTCCAGATGCTGCAAAAAAGAGGACCAATAGGGCGGGGGTGCTCAGCAACCAGCTTCGGCGAATACCCTTTTTGCGTGCCGTCTCCTCCAGCTTGGATATCGAAGCCTCGTTTTGCAAAATCAATCCCTCAACAATTGGACAGAATTCGGTTTGAATGCGATGCCGACCGGCTGGCCCACCACGAACGTTTCGGTGTCTTCCCGCTGGTTCTGCATACGGGTCACGAAAAGGGTCTCGTCCGGCAGGCGTGTATGATAGTGGGTATCCGTACCAAAGTATACGATGTTTTCAAGTACACCTTGAAGATCTACATCTGTCTCCAGATCCGCCAGCAGGCGCGAATATTCGGGACGAACCGCGGCGGTTACAAAGCCCTGCGGCGTCATGCCCTCCGGCAGTTCGGTGGTGATCTCATTGCCCGAGGAGAGCCTTATTCGGGCCCGTCCGGTTTCAGTCGTGATAACATCAACGGAGAGAAAATTGGTACTGCCGATAAAATCAGCCACAAAGCGTTCGAGCGGATGATTGTAAATCTCGCGCGGTGTGCCCACCTGCAGGATTCGGCCGGCGTCCATCACCGCGATACGGTCGGACATGGTCAGGGCTTCTTCCTGATCGTGAGTGACAAAAATAAAGGTGATACCCGTTTCATGCTGCAAACGCTTCAGTTCGATCTGCATTTCCTTGCGCAGCTTGTAGTCCAGTGCCGCCAGGGGTTCATCGAGCAACAGAACCTCTGGCTGGGGGGCCAGAGCCCTGGCCAGCGCCACGCGCTGCTGCTGCCCGCCGGATATCTGGTCGGTGCGGCGGTGGCGCAGGTCCTCCATTTTGACCAGCGCCAGCATGGCGCTGACGGTATCTTTAATATGGTTTTTGGACTTGCCGAGCATTTCCAGCCCGAAGGAGATGTTCTGCGCGACAGTCATATGCGGAAAAAGCGCATAGCTTTGAAATACAGTGTTGACCGAACGCTGATAGGGGGGCAGATGGGAGATATCCTGGCCATGCAGCTTGATGACACCCTCGGTCGGGTGGTCAAACCCGGCAATCAGCCGCAACAAGGTGGTCTTGCCGCACCCTGATGGCCCCAACAAGGTGAAAAACTCGTTTTCCTGTATGGCGACCGTAACGTCGGCCAGCGCCACCACCTTGTCTTTGCCCGAACCGAAAATTTTGGTAACCCGTTCTGCATTGATGGCTGCTTCGACGGGTTTATCTGACTGTGCCTGTACAATTTCCGTTTTTTTTGCCAATTGTAATCCCTGAATAAAAAGCCATTGATTTAGACAGGATCGACAAAATCAAAAGGATTTTTTTGCTCAATATGTCTAGATCCTGTCCATCCGGTTAATCCTGTCAGAAAAATAAATTTGCATTGCGTTCAAATTAATATCCGATAAACCGTCCGCCTGCATGTGGCGGGAAGACCTTTAAGGCGGGCGCCGGTGATCAAGCTAACGATTCACGGCAAAATCCATTAATCGGGCCATGAGGGCACCAACTAATTTTCAGCCGCAAACCCTAACAACTCGGTTCTGCAAAGTCAAAGTGATTTTTTTTCCAACTTTGATAATCCAGAAAGAACTGTCACAAGGACTCTAAGACACTGCACCTATTCCAAGGCTGCGCTGGGATTAAGTGGCCCCCGCGGGACAGCAATAGCACAGTTTATAGGTTTCAGGTGTCAGGGAACCGAGGTACTAAGTCCCGGCACCTGAACACTGACACCTGAAACCTTTGAAAATTAAAGCACGTGGTAACATCGACAACAAATTGTCCTGCTGCAGGATTTGTTTGAAACGCTTTATTTTTATCACAAACAATACGGGGAATTTGCAGGCCGAGGCCGACCGGGAACCGGAAAATGTGATTCTTGCCGAATTCGAGCTGGAAGGATTGGGAGCTACGTGGGGGGGCTGGGGGATTTTTTCGAGACCGAAGGCCCAACACCTATGACCGGTTGATCACATGCGACGGGCAAACCGTACCGGCGTGAGATGGACCCTGAGCAGATAAAGAGTCAGTCAAATTAAAAGACGCTAAAAATTATACTGCACTTCACCATAAACCCTGTCATTGTCCCCGATTCCACGGGTTCGGCGCAGGTCACCGGACTGATAAAAAAACAATACCCCCAATCAGCTCGATGGAATCCGTTAAAACGTATTCCGCAGTAGAACGTTGAAAACCGCCGTCATCGCCGGTCGGGCCGAAAATGTTGGTTACAAAGGTCAGATTGAGGGTATCATACCAATAGGGTTTGGTAACCCGCAGGGCCCACTCGAAAAGATCTTCCTGCTGAAAATCCGGGGCGTCTTGCAAGCGGCTATCGAAATCAAAATAATGTCGGTTGGCCAATTGCAGCGCCACCGTTGCATCCGAAATTCCTGAATATTCCACCCCTGCCAACGCATCCAGGCGGGAATATTTTTATACGGCGTATTGCAGAATTCGAATCTATCCAAGAAAGCGGCCTCGGTCTTGAACAGCCAGTTGCCCCGGGCGAAGCTGAAGGCCCCACCAAACAAATTTAGGCTGGGATGCCTGATTTCGAATTTGGGGAACGGTGAAGTAGAAGTCGCGGACAAAAACCCGTTGCGGACGTAGATATCGGCCAGATATCATGGCTAAAATATCATCTTCCCCCTATTAGCTTAGACCTTTGAGCTTTATCCAACCAGCACTAACCTTTAGCCTTTTGCCTTTAACCTTTATCCTTTCAGCTTTGACCTTTGAGCTTTCAGCTTAAACCATTCAACCTCCAATCTCGTGCCTTAAAACTCCAAACCTTGAACCCTGCCTGTCCTGCGTAGCCCGAAGGGCGAAGAAGGGAACCTCTGAACCTCTGAACCTCTGAACCTAGTTTTGCTTGAACAAATACGCATACGATCGGCTTACCGTCAGTGTTTCCGGCAAATCTTTGAGCTTAACGATCAGTCGACCGGCAAAAGAGCGGCTGACACCGGCAATCTGCCGAACACTGATAATGGTCCCCCGGTGAATGCGCCAAAACCGCTCCGGGTCCAATTCCTCGGTTAATTGCCGTATAGTTTTTTTTATAAGCGATTCACCTTCGCGGGTTTTGACCAACGTGTATTTATCTTCAGCTTTGAAATAATACACATCTTCGATTGCAATCAGCCGGACCTCTTCGCCATGTCGTGCCTTAACCCATTTCAAATACCCGGTAGATTGTTTATCTTTCAGGGTCTTTAACAACCGCTCCATGGCAGCCGAAAGATCAGGGGAGGGATCGGGGATAGCGGATATTTGCTTTTTCAAGCGGCTGATTGTTTTTTTCAATCTTTGATCGGTAACAGGCTTTAAAATATAGTCAACGGCTTCACTTTCAAAGGCCTCGATGGCATATTGGTCAAAAGCCGTAATAAAGACCACCCGGCACTCGGCCCTGATTTTTTGGGCGACTTCGATCCCGCTTAATCCCGGCATTTTAATGTCCAGAAAAGCAATGGCGGGTCGACACGATTCGATTATTTCCAAGGCTTCGAGCCCGTTTTGCGCTTCGCCGCAGACCGTAAGCTCCGGCCACAGTGCGGACAGTTTTGATTTCAAATGAATTCTAAGCTGTTCTTCATCATCGGCAATGATGGCTTCAGGGTTTGCCATAGGGCACCTCGATTGTGGCTTTTAAACCATGGGGCGAATTCTCTTCCAATGTTAAGCGACCATCGTTTCCATATAAAGAAAATAAACGATCCCGAACGTTTGCCAGTCCCACACCGGAGTCTCGTTCTCCGTTGAATCCGACACCGGTATCGACGACTTCCAATCCGAGGATGCCGTCTTTTGCAAAACCCCTGATCAGAACTTCTCCACCGTCGATTTTAGGCTCAAGGCCGTGTTTGACGGCGTTTTCCACCAGGGGCTGGATCAACATGGGGGGAAATGAGATGGCTTTTAGGCTATCTGGCAGCTCAATTCTATAATTTAATCGGTCACCCATCCGCACTTTAAAAATGCTCAGATAGGCCTGGATCATTTCCAATTCCTGTCCGAGGGTTGCCTTCTCCTGCCGGATTTTCGATAAAGATGCCCGCAGATATTGGATGAAATCAACCAGCATGGATTTGCCTTTTTGCGGGTTGGTATCCAGCAGGCTGAGGATATTGGAAAGAGTATTGAAGAGGAAGTGCGGTTCGATCTGGGCCTGCAGCAGCTTGAGATTTGCTTCGGCCGCCTTTTTCTCGCTCGTAAGTCGTTTTATTTTTTCTTCCTGAATCTGGGCCTCTGAAGCCGCTATCCGTTCCCGGGAGCTGAAAAAATAGGTAATAATCGCCCCAAACAACAGCCCGAGAAACAGGATTTGAATGAAAACTCCATAATTTCCAAAAAAAAAGAGTGGCTTCAACCCCGAAGCGATCGCTCCCAAAATTGATCCAACGGTCGTTCCAATCATCAATGCAATTACCACCAGAGAGGTCTGAAACGCGGGTCTTAAGGATCTGAAATAGTGCAAGGTTAACAATACACACGAACAAATGGAAATACCGATACTATGGGATATGATGAAGTTGTAATAAAAACCTTTCCCAAAATCTATAACTGTCAGAAAACCGGCAATTACCGTACAGAATACTATTGTATACAAGAAAGACCTGATTATAGATTGTTGAGTTATACCTTCGGTTCCCGGCCGCATAACAACTCCCGTGTTCATTAAATTAATCGGGCCCGAGAAATAATGCATTCAGAATTGAATGTTTTCCTGCAATATAAAAAAATCCAGCTTGATTGAAGGTCGGGCTGATTAATTGATCTTTTTCATTTATTCTTTTTAATCTGCCAAGTCTAAAAAGACAATTATAAAAAGTGGTTTCACCACCTTATTTCATTTTCGCCAAAAAGCCGCAACCGCTTAGAAAGCGTGGCAGTTGTTTTATGCCGGCAATTTGAATGCGGTTGCAACACAGCTGTCGCAATTCAGATGGGATCATGGGATTATCATTTCATCCTAATTTTACCCGCACGTCATGAACCTTGCGCGTCCATGCTTTGTTTTTCTTGCCCTTCTCAGTCTGTTGTTTGCGGGATAAAATGCGGCCTTAAAATGAAAAGCCAATCCGATACCCCAACCGAGCAAAGACCATTGAAACCACCACGGACCCGGGGTAAAATTATTAATCAGCAGCAACGCTGAATTAACAATCAAATAACTCCAAAGATGCGAGTAAAACCCCACCTTGCGTCTTTTCAACCGGGCCATTCTCATTTTATTATTTTGAAATTCCCGTTGTTCCTGCTCGATGGCAGCTTCAATAACTTGCGGATCAAGCCCAATTTCCCTTGCCGTATCGACTAAATCCATGTAGCTGATCATATCTTCATTTTCTAGTTTGAGAGCACGCCGCATGATTCGGTTGACCTCGTCGCTGCTGTACCGTCGGGTTGATAAATCGTTCATATCCAAAACCTCTTTTGGGGTAAATTATCATTGATGGTATCACTAAATTGTTGCAAAGGGCTATGGTTGGCCTAGACGCTTCAGCCATATGCGCGTTGCGGATATTGCCTCAGGACTCACAGCCACGCCCAGATGTTTTACCCCTGGCAACAGTTTTACCTGAACGTCGGTGTATTGAGAAATCACGGATTCGAACTTATCAGCAAAAAAAACTTCGTCTGCCGTACCGGCAATAACCAAAAGGGGGGTTTTAATCGCACCCAGGTCTTTCCGATAGTCCCGGGGAGCATAGGATCTGTTCAGCCGGTAGGTATACACCAGGGTCTCTGTGCCGTCACGGACTTCTTGCGGCATGTTGAACTCGATAACCGGCAGGTTGTTGAAATATCGAATCCCCAAATTATTGAGCATCGTCAGTCCAATGATACGCGAGGTATAAGCCCGTGCCCACCGGCCTGTCTCGGGTCGCCGGGTAGGCGCATTGTATTGAAGCCAGGGGGCAAGCAGCAGGTAGGCATCGATTTGTTGTCCGTGCCGGCTTCCAGCGAAACGGATAGCCAATCCACCCCCGGATGAGTGACCGCCTAAGATCAGCTTTGATTTTGGACTGTCTTGCTTAATCATGACGATAAAAGCCGCCAAATCATCTTCCAACTGCCCGATGTAATCAATATCTCCCCGCCTTGCCGGCAAACGCCCGTGTCCCCGCAAATCCGGTGTGTATACCTGGGCTAAATTTTCAGAGGAAATGACCCCGGCCAGAGACAAAAAATATCGGCTATGCCAACCAGAACCATGCAAAAGAACAAGCACGTTGTCGGATTGCGCCGGATAATGGCGATAGGATAGCTGCGTGCCGTCCCTGGCAGTATAGTGTTGCAATCCGGGTAGGTTCGTATAATCGACCAACAACTCATCGAAGGCCAGGCCACCGGGATCTGGAGTGGGTGCCTCAGGTTTTCCCATAAGGATCAGCACAGCGGCGATCCCACAATAAATCCCGGCCGATATAACAGATACCGCAGCTATTCTTGAAATCAATTTCTTCATTTATTATGCATTACCGTTATGGTTTACCGAATGAATCCACTGCTGTTAGCAGGGATTGCGTCTTCTCTGAGTCAGAGCGCCGGGTCGGGTTACGGCTGCCCTGGGTCTAATGGTCATCCTCCCAAATCTTTCATCATCGCCACAAATGCGCTTTGGCCTGCCCGGAAAACGCCGCTGTAGCCACCGCCGGGATTGCCCCAGGCACTGGCAAGGTAAAGGCCTTCAACCGGAGTTGTGTTTTTGATGCGGTTCATATAGGCATTATCCATGGATTGTTCAAATCCATAGATAGCACCTTCGGGATTGCCTGTAAAACTCCGGTTGGTCAGCGGGCTGGCCGCCTCTTCGACTTCGATCATGGAGGACAACCCGGGTATAAGCTCCTTTTCGACGCGTTGAATAAGAGTATTCATCCAACGATTTTTTTCCTTATAGTATTCGGTTTTATTCCCGCTAAAATAATCCGCTTCAAATTTGCGCCAGGGCTCATATCCACACAACACCAGCAATTGCAGGGTTGAAGTACCCGGACTGGAATAGCCTTCAAAGATGTTGTCATAGATGCAGACACTGAAAGACTGATTTTCAACGTCGCCCTGCAAACAGGACTGGTAATCCGCCTCCGGTCCCCGGCCCGCGGACACATGGGTACTGAAGGCCTTAAATTTGCCCTTCAGATCTTGGTTTAACCCGAGCCAGACAATGAAACTGGAAAGGCTGGGTTTGTACTCTGCCAATTTTTTGCGGTATTTCTCAGGAACAGCTTCTTTGGGGAGCATTTCATTGAAGGTTGCCGACGCACTGGCGTTGCTGACCACGGCTCGGGCGGGCAAGGTCTCCCCGTCGGACAACACCACCCCCCGGACGGCCCCCTTGTTGACGAGCACCTGTTGCACCTGCGCATCATACAGCATCTTTCCACCGTGCGCTTCGATCGTTTCGGCGATAGCATCACTGAGATCCTGGGAACGCTCCTTAATGTAATAAGATCCGTTTTTGAGATACCCCCCGGTAGCATTGGCATAATAAAATGCCGAAAGCTTGGACGGCGGCAGACCGTAATACCCCCACAGGGCAGCCAGCGCATGCTGCAGATCAGGATCTTTGATATGGTCATTTAGCATATCCGCCAGGGTTTTGTTACGCACCGCCCACATCCTGGGATATTGAATCGGAAAAAACAATTTGATGAATTTCCCCTTGTTACGGCTCAGTGTATCGACCTCATCGGCAATGGCAATCATATCCTTGACAAAGCCTTGAATTCCCTCGGCTTCAGCGGGAAAATGTTTGGTCAACAACCTGATATAGGCCTCCGGATCTCTTTGGGGCACGGTAATATCCAACTTGGGAGTTTTAAGGCGGTAAACTTCCGGCAGCTCGACCAGTTTAATTTTTTCCAGGACCCCAATATCGCTTAATATCCTGGCGGCACCATTGTTGCGAATGGAAGTGCCGTGCAAAGACACCTCGAAATTGAATTTTCCGTCGGCCCGTTCGAAGGACGTAGCGTAGCCGCCCGGAATGCTGTGCTGCTCCACCACTGTAACCGGTATGCCCTGCCGAGCCAGGTAAGCCCCGCAGACCAGGCCGCCCAGTCCGGCGCCGATTACAACGGTCGGATAATCTTCAGGGGACCCCATTTTGGCAGCATAGGCCGCGATATTGCCCCAATCCAGGACCATTGTAGCGGCGGTCATGGCGGAGACTGTTAAAAAAGATCGTCTTGAAATGGGTTTGCCTTGCATAGTATGCCTCCCTTCGTGGGTGTTAAAAATGAGCGCTGCCGCTGAACCCGCTGCAGCAGGGCCAAAGTGATCGGGAAGGAAGCTGTGCCAATTCAACGCAGTTTCCTATGGACTCATTTGCCGTTTTGTACTCGTACCCGTTCTCGTCGTCGTCCTCGAAGTTTTTGAGCCGTTTTCAGCATCGAGGACGAGGACGACGAGTAATGCCATCCTATGCGAAGAGGATAAATACGGCGACAAAAAGGCGACGAAACGACAGAAGTAGAGGATGAATTGGATTAATGGCGGATAGAATAAATCCAGTCCCGGCATCTTAATACAGCGGCAATCAGGACCATCACATTTAAAGCGGAAAATTAGGGAGAAAAGTCGTGGGGGTATTTAGAATTTTAGTGCTGAATTCTTTGCATATTATGAAAAACATTTTTAGCACGAAACCACGAAATGAGGAAAACGCGAAAGGATGGATAGTGTGACACGCGGCGCGAGCGATACCGCCAATCCAAAATCCGGAATCTAAAATCCAAAATTTATAACGTCTCATCGATTAGACCGTTTTCGGATTTGTCGGCAAGTTGACAAATCAGAAATAACGTCGTCGGATCCGGATACCCGGTCAGTTGCAGGTTCATCTGTTTTTGGAATTGAACCACCGCATACAAGAGTTCCGGCCCCACAACACCGTCCAGGACCTGGTCGTATATTTCAAGGGCGGCCAGTTTCTTTTGCAAAAAAAAGATATCGTGGCCTTTATAGGTATAATAAAATTTGTTCATTCTAAAAAGTGGGCGCCAAAACAAAAAATGAGCGTCTTGCCCCTCGGCTCCTAATGGGTGGGATAAAACCACGTGTGTTTTTCTTACAAATCCGGGGACATGGTCAAGACGAATCAGTTCATATCCGGTCGACCGGTATATCTCTTCCGTCACCCTTTTAAACTGCCGAAACCGCAAGGCGTCAAAAAAGGCATTTTCAAATTTCGATAAGGAATATGTTTTCAGAAACTCAACGACGGCAAGGGGAACCAAGGGTTTTTCTTCATCGTGGCCCGCAAAAAACAGCGGAGTATGGGCTGTAGTCTTTGGTTGTAATGTGTCGGGCAGAGATGGGGCTGGGGTTGCTATCGCGGATACCTGGTTTATCAGCAGCCCTAGATATGCCGAAGACGGAACCGTCGACATTGAAAAATCAACCCCCAGGGCAGAAAAAAGTAAAACCAGGCCGGCAGTCAAAATCAGTGCCGGCCACTTTTTGATGGCTAAAAATTTGCTCGATATCATGAGTCTATGAACTTTGACCGCTGTCGACCGGTATATTTCGGCTGAATTTGTTTTCTTCATAATTTCCATTTATTCGCTATTGGCTGCCAGGAGTTTTCCTGCCCAAAAGGGGAATAAATGCAATTGTCATACCAGGGTGGATCTCATAGCGGCAAGGTATCGGACGCATTAAGGCCGGAGGCGGGCAAAATTGTACCTTTAGACGGAAGCTGGAAGGAGCAATGTCGATTCAGTCGCCACATTTTTGACGAATCAGTTGTTATATGTGACGAATATTTATGGGCATTGAAGAAACCGGAGAGCTGATGACACCGTCTGAAAATGGATATCGACGGTGTCCTTTACCTGCCGTGCGTAGCCACCGGCCAGGGTGACGGCCGCCGGTATGCGGAATTGAGAAAGGTATTGCAAGACCATTTGGTCCCGGCTGGCAAGTCCGTCCTTTGACAGCGCCAGGCGGCCGAATCGATCTTTTTTGTAAGGATCGGCTCCGGCGAGGTAAATGGCAAGGTCCGCATTGCAGGCAGCAAACGAGGCCTGAACACCATTTTCAAGGGCTGCCAGGTAGTCGGCATCACCCGTCCCATCTTCCAATTCAATGTCCAGATCACTGAATTCTTTGTGATAGGGGAAGTTGTTTTTACCATGGATGGAGAAGGTGAAAATGGTGGAATCGTTTTTAACGATAGCGGCCGTGCCGTTTCCCTGGTGGACGTCGCAGTCGATGATCAATACCTTTCTAACCAGGCCGTCGGCCTGAAGGACTCTGGCTGCAATCACACTGTCGTTTAAGTAGCAGTATCCCTGACCATGGTCACTGAAAGCATGGTGAGTGCCCCCGCCGAGATTGACGGCAATCCTTTCGTTTAAGGCTGTCCGGCAGGCTTCGATGGTGGCGCCGACTGAATAGCGCGCCCGCCGCACGATCTCCGGTGACCACGGCAGACCCACTCTTCGCACTTGTTTGTCCGTAAGCTCTCCTTCTAAAAACTGCCGGAAATAATCAGGGTCATGGGCCCGCAGGATATCTTCGTCGGAGGCCGGTTGGGGAATCCGCATGTCAACCGCCTGATCACCCAGCTGCTCTAATATCCGTTTCCTCAGCAAGTAGTTTTTGTCTTTCGGAAAGCTGTGGTTCTCAGGAAGCGGGATTTTAAAAGGGTCGGTATAGAAAATTTTCAAATTTGGATCATCTCCATAGTAGGCTAGGGTAAAAAGAAGCTGTACGATTGTATGCGACAAACCTTTATATTAAACTGGCCACAGACAAACGCAGACAATGCACAGACTATAAAATATTTTTGACCGACATAGAAGGCAAGTTTACCTTTTTCTGATAAAAGGGAGTGCATTTGAATTTTTCCCATAACTTAAGGACTAATAGAACATGAGCGAATACCAATACTATGAATTTCAAGCGATTGATCAACCTTTAAACGAAAAGGAAATGGAGGCGCTCAGAGACCTGTCGACCCGGGCGCAGATAACCGCCACCAGTTTTGTAAACGTTTATCATTGGGGCGATTTTAAAGGGGACCCATTCAAAATGGTAGCACAATATTTTGACGCCTTTTTATATGTGGCCAATTGGGGAACCCATTGGTTCATGCTCAAGCTGCCGCGTAAATTAGTCGATGTCGAGTTGATCAATAGGTATTGTCCCGGTGAAAGTGCCTGTGTCCATGAAAAAGGGGATCACATCATTTTTGAGTTTGATTCACGGACCGAAGATTATGACTGGGAGGAAGGCGAAGGGTGGCTGTCGTCACTGATATCGCTGCGGGCCGATATTTTGCAGGGTGATTACCGGTCGCTTTATCTGGCCTGGCTATTTTGCGCCGAGATGCATGAAATAGACGAAGAGGAACTGGAGCCGCCGGTGCCGCCGAATTTGGCAAATCTCAATGCGTCTTTGAATGCCTTTGCCAACTTCATGAGAATCGACGAGGACTTAATCGCTGTTGCCGCTGAAAGCAGTATTTCAGTAAATCTGAAAACCGACCAAAAGGATTTGAAAAATTGGATCCGCAAACTTCCGGAACATGAAAAAGATGAGATCTTGTTCCAGGTGGTCGAAGGGCCAAGCCCACATCTGAGAACTGAATTAATGCACCGATTCCATCAGACAATATCGACCAAAAACAAATCTATGGCGGACACAAAATTACGAAGCGTGGAGGAGCTGCTGACAAGGGCAGAAACACTTACCGCAGAAAAAGAGCTTCGCGCAGCAGAGCAAAAAGCCAAAGAGGAGGCGCGGAAAAAAAGGGAGGAAGCGTTTGCCCGGGAGCAGTATTTAAATAACCTTACCGGCCGTGAAGATAGTCTATGGAAAAAAGTGGGAGAGCTTATCGATACAAAACAGCCGGCCAAATACGATGAGGCGGTAAAGCTTTTGGTTGATCTGCGAGATCTCTCCAGAAAGACCGGTAAAGAAAATGCATTCAAGCGAAAACTGATAACGCTCAGTCAAGCGCATTACCGCAAAGTGACTTTCATGGATCGAATTCAAAAGGCAGGGCTGAGCGATTGATGATAAAAATAAAGACAGGAAAAAGTTTCAAGAATCTCCAAAATAACTATTTTATCCAAACCTTCCTTCCGATTGCGCCAATCAGGCCGGTAGCGTGTCAACTGAGAATAAAAGGACTTGGAATGATTATGATATTTCAAAGGCTGTAAGTGATTTTGCGGGAACCGTACTCGATTGCTTTCATGGGCTTATCAGTCCTCATTCGCGATGGCAACCTCGATGCAGCGGTCGATGATGGCGTCGTGGTCATCCAGTGACAGGTCCAGATCCTTCTTTTTTTCCATATCGAACAGGATATCATCAATTTCACCCCGCATTCTGTTGATGGCATCCGGGTTAGTCCGCCAGTCACGAATCTTGTGCCTGGCAATGCGGTCTACGATTTCAAGGGCTATCTCGGCCCCGGTGTTTTCGTTGTACGTGCCGTAGGTTGAAACCCGTTCGCGAACCTGCCCGAAATAGCGCCTCGCCATATCATTTCCCACAAGTGGGTCCGGGATTTCGTCATCGGTGTGGGTGATGACCTTGGTGGAGATCTCCTTGATTTGCCCCAGAGCCTCCAGTGCGTTAAGCCGGCCTTGATAATAGACCTCGAGTACATCTTCAAGGAGGTTGGAAAATTTTTTGTAGAATGCCGGATCTTTGCCCATTTCCTGCTCGATGGTGTGGCGGGTGGCGGAGGCGATCATATCGGCCTTGGCACCAGCACTTTTGCCATTTTCTTCTATAATCCGCTGGCGGTCACTTTCATTCAACAAGTTGATGGGTACACAGAGCTGCTCCACTTCTCCGGCACCCACATGGGTATCGATCAATTTTTTGATTCTCGGTTCATATTCGGTAAAATCGACGACTTCCTGGTACCGGAGGGTGACAGCCGCCCGGAGATTCTGGAAAAATTTGAGATCTTTTTTGTACCGCTCGATGGTTTCCCGTTTGGTCATTTCCAAAAAGCTGCTCGATGACAACGCCAGTGCCAGTGTTCGTGCATACAGGCTGAACCGTTCATAAAACCGGTTTCGCAAATCGGCATCCCGCAAATGGATTTCATAGGCTTCGGGATCTTTGGATCCTCTCACTTGAGTGAAAAGCTCCCACAAATTAGAGTGCATCTGGGGCAGCCTTACAGCTTGATCGGCAATATAGGTCACCGTTTCCTCGAGATCGATGCGGTCATAATCCGCCAGTTGACTGCAGAAATCAATGGCTTCATCCAGGTTCTCAATCACGCCGCTGTAGTCCAAAATCAGCCCGTTTTCTTTGCCCTCGTGCAGACGATTAACCCGGGCGATGGCCTGCAGCAAGGTATGTTCTTTTAGTTTGCGTGCCAGATACAAAACCGTGTTGCACGGTGCATCGAAACCGGTCAGCAGCTTATCCACCACGATGATGATCTCAGGGGCTTCACCGTGTTTGAAGGCATTGATTACCTGCTTGTTGTATTTTTGCTCAGACCCATAGCGATCAATCATCGACTGCCAGAAATCTTTCTCCGTCTGCGAAGGCCCGGTGCCGGCATTTTCGCCCTCCCGCTGGGACGGTGCCGAAATCAAAACTTCGGTGGATACCAGATTGTACTCATCCATAATTTGCTTGTATGCAATCGCTGTGTTTTTATCCGGCGTTACCAGTTGTCCCTTTAGGCCGGTGTTCTGATAAAAGATACTGCAATGAAGGCCCACATCCCAGGCGATCATAGGCACTTTTTGTATCGCTTTGTTGAGTTGACGTTCCGTGGAAAATTTTCTCTTCAGATCGGCCTTCTGCTCATCGGTCAGGGCCGATGTAATTTTTTCGAACCAGCCGTCAATAGAGTTTTTATCAACTTCCTGCGGCACGTGGCGCGCCTCATACAACAGCGGCACCACGGCCCCGTCTTTTACGGCCCGTGTAATGGTATAGGCCGGCTGAAAAAGATCGCCGAACTGGGCAAAAGTATTCTTTTTAGCCGATTTAGCCAGGGGCGTACCGGTAAAGGCAATAAAACAAGCGCCCTTCAGCGCCAGTCTCATGCGGGCGTGCTGCTCGCTGTATTGGCTGCGATGCCCCTCATCCACGAGCACGAATGTGTTGCGGTCGGCCCGCAATTTCTTATTTGATGTGGCTACTGCGAATTTTTGAATGAGGGTTGTTATGATTTGAATCCGTGGGTCCTGCAGCAAATCAACCAGATGCTTGCCGGTATTGGCCTGCTCCGGTTCCAGGGTGCAGGCCCGAAAGGTGCCGCAGATCTGATCGTCCAGATCGATCCGGTCAGTTACCAGAATGACTTTGGGGTTGATAATATTCGGATGCAGGGCCAGGGATTTAGCCAGCATGACCATGGTTAAAGATTTGCCGCTGCCCTGGGTGTGCCAGACCACCCCACCTGGCCGGGGACCGGCTGAATGCTCACTCAGAACACGCTTAATGATTGAATGAACGGTAATATACTGCTGATAGCGGGCGATCTTTTTAGTGCCATTGTCAAACAGAATAAATTTATAGGAGAGCTCTAACAGGCGCTCGGGCCGGCACAAGGCAAAAAGGGCACGATCCTGTTCGTAGATTTCGCGCCCCTGATCGAGTATCTTGCGGTATTCGTTTTTTACATTTTCAAAGGGTCCGGATACCAATCTATCCATATCCGTTTGGCTTAAGGGCATTTCTACCAGATTGCTGATTGTCGCGTCAATTCGGTCTTCCTGCCAGGAAGTCCAAAACTGTCTACGGGTGCCGGTGGTGCCGTAGCAGGCCTTATCCCGCGCCAATGCCAGCAAAAGCTGGCTGTATAAAAAAAGCTGGGGAATGCCGCCCCGGGCCTGATAATCGGATAACTGGTCGATGGCAAGATCGATGGGCTTCTTTTTAACCTGGGTATAAGCGGAACGTTTGCATTCAATCACCACCAGCGGAATGCCGTTTACAAACAGGACAATATCCGGGTTGTAGTGCTTGTCGTGACCGACTCGCTCGACCTTGAACTCTGCTGTGCAATGATAAGCGTTGTTGGCCGGATTCTTCCAATCGATATAGTCGATAGTAAAGCTCTTGGTATCGCCTTCGACCGTCTGGGGTACACTGGTTCCCAGACACAGCAAGTCATAAAGTTGCTCGTTTTCGTGCAGTGCACCGGTCGCCCGAAAATTTTTTATTGCCTGCACCGCATTCTGAATGGCGTTTTCGGTAAAGGGGTGGACAGCCCCTTTGAACCGGTAGCGGCAATGTTCACGGATGTGATCAATCAGGATCGGCTCCAATACGACGGCACCCAACCGTCTGTTGCGCAGGTTGACAGTTTCCTCCGGAGTCAGGTACTGCCAGCCCATCTGCATCAACAGGTGCAAAGCCGGCAGCTGGGACTGGACTTTTTCCAGGTAACTGGGCAGCTCGTACTCAGGTTTTCCAAATGGGGTTTGGTTTTCCATGGGAGACTCCTATTCAACCACGAATTTAAACCACGAAACACACGAAATACACGAACAAAAATCAAAACAATCTTTTGCATTCAGCTTGTTTCGTGGTTTTGTCCTAGACTACATAACGATTCTTTCGACAGTCGCCTTGGGATAATGCCCAAAATTAGCCAGTAGTCCAAGTCTCAAACCCGTAGCCTCAAGGTAATTGAAAAGTTGGGCTCGATGGATGTCTTCGATTGTTTTCACAGACTTCAATTCTACGATTATCTTGCTGTAGCAAACGAAATCCGGCCTATAGGTTTGATTTAAGACGTCACCCTTGTAACTCAGCTTTAATTCTTTCTGAGATTCAAACGGAATCCCACGAAAATTTAGCTCCCTCGCAAGGCATTCCTGGTATACCGCTTCCAGAAAACCACAGCCCAATTCTCGATACACCTCGAAGACTGCGCCCTGAATGGCGTAAACCTCATCTTTGTATAGAATTTTACTCATGATCCGATTCAAATTATTACCACGAAACACACGAAATACACGAAAATTTTTCTCACTAGCGTCTATATTCTTTAGTGCTTATCATGTGGTTCATGGATCCTCTCATAGCTCGCCCACAACGCGATTCCATGGGGCACTCGAAATAAAAAAAATTTTGTTACTACTTTTTTACAATTTCCCATTTTTTCGCGTATTTCGTGTGTTTCGTGGTTCAGAAGCCCAACTCCTTCAAATAAGCATCCATCCTAGCCCGAGTCTCCACAAGCTCTGCTTCAATCTGCTCAATTTCTTTTTGCGTAGCGGCAATATCGATTTCAGGCTCCGGCTCGAAAGTATCCACATAGCGCGGTATATTCAGGTTGAACTCATTTTCCTCTATTTCTTTAAAAGAAGCCGGGTAAGCGTACTTTTCGACCTCCCGCCTTTTGCGATAGGTAGATACAATCTTTTCAATATCCTGCGGCCGCAGCTTGTTCTGATTGGTGCTCTGCTCGAATTCGCGGCTGGCATCGATAAAAAGTATGTCTTTGCCGGGCTTGCGGGATTTGTCGAATTTCATCAGGACTGCCGGGATACCAGTACCGTAAAACAAATTGGCGGGAATGCCGATGACGGCATCCAAGAGATTTTCCCGGATGACTGCCTCGCGAATTTTACCCTCCTGACCGCCGCGAAACAACACCCCGTGCGGAACGACCACTCCAACGCACCCCGTGCCTGCGACCGCTGTGGCCAGCATGTGGCTGATAAAGGCCCAGTCGCCCTTGCTCTTGGGTGGAATGCCGCGCTGGAAACGGGCATAGCGATCTTCGGCAGCCATTTCCTGGCCCCACTTATCAAGGGAAAAGGATGGATTGGCAATCACGATATCGAATTTCATCAGGGCGTCGTCTTCGATAAACTGCGGGTGCCGGATGGTGTCTTCCCACTCAATATGGGCGGAGTCGACTTCGTGCAAAAACATGTTCATTTTACAAAGGGCCCAGGTGCTGCCGTTCATTTCCTGGCCGTAAAGGGCAAAATCATCTGATCCTACCTGTTTGCCGGCCCGGATCATTAGAGAGCCGGAGCCGCATGCCGGATCGCAGATGCGGTCGCCTTTTTGTGGCGCCACCAACCTGGCCAGGGTTTCGGAGACCTCCGCCGGGGTATAAAACTCACCGGCCTTTTTTCCGGCACTGGCAGCAAATTTTTCAACCAGGTATTCATAAACATCTCCGATAATATCCATATCGCCATTATTGTCAGGCTTCAAATCCAGGGCCGCAAAATCTTCCAGCAGGGTTTTGAGGCGATTGTTGCGCTGGCGTGTCTGGCCCAAGTTGGCTTCGCTGTTGAAATCGATGTTGCGAAACACGTTGTGCAACTTGGACTTGTTGGCATCTTCAATACTTTCAAGAATGCTGTTGATCGTCTGCCCGATATCGCTGTCATTTCTGTGGGCATAAAGAAAATCAAAGGATGCGTCTTCATCGACAATAAAGCGCTCGCGCGCCATGGCCCGCTCGATTCGCAGCTTGTCACCGCCATACTTTTTGTCATATTCGGCCAGTTTATGATTTCTAATGTCGTTGAGATATTTCACGAACAGCATGGTCAGGATATAATCTTTGTACATGGCAGGGTCTATAACACCGCGGAAAGTATCGCAGGCCCGCCAGACCACATTGAAAATTTCTGCTGTTCTTTGCTGTTGGTTCATCTTCGTCATCCTCTTTTACCTGCTTTCCAGAATTGATTTGAGGCAGATTTCAGTCATCAGGTATTCTCGCTTTTGAGCCAGCTTTTTGTATAAGTCCTGCTCTTTCATCATCAGGGCAGTAATTTCCGCAACCTGCTTTTGAACCTTAAGCGGTGGCAGTGGAATATCGATACTTTCCAAGACCGACCGCCTGACCACCGGCATGTGAACTGCCCGGCCGCTGAAACGTTTGAGATATTGCTTTACACGCGACTGATTGAGGTACCAGCACAAATATTCCGGCGATATTTCAGCATTGGAAATCCGGACAACGAAAAAACAGGCGGCAGCCAAAACATTGTCTGGTAATTTTTCAATCAATACCGAAAAGTTCCGCGCACCGCGAGCCATGAACAAAATATCGCCAGATTCTAAAAACAAGTCCTTGCCGGACAATCTTGGCATGAAACGAACCAAAGCTTCTGTGCGATAGGAAAAGGTATCCGCATCAATATCCTTTGCCTGAAGTAAGAGACAGTTGCCGTTGTCACGAGGTTCGATTTTCCCCCGATTGATGAATCCACTACGGATTATAGCTAATGAATTGAGTTTCATAGTAAATTTTAATATCACAGTATACATTTAACTGCAATATTAATTCAGAATAATTATTGACATACTTAATTTTGTAGTGCAATATACGTTATCTTGCATTTAAAAGAGACTTGGGATAATTGGCGAGAAACGAAGAAAACGAATCTATTTTGTTGCGTGAGTGCTCTCTTCAAAAAATCGCTGAACGTATCTACAAACATCAGAATTCGCGGACGGCTGGGCTTATTATCTTAAAATGACTCAAGATCATCTTTTGATGCTTTTAAACCTGCTTCACAATTTAGACCTGATTGGGAAAAACAACGAACCGGTCCATGTAAGAGGGGGTAAGATGGGTGTGAATAGTGCAAAAAGTTGCCGAAGCAATTGGCAAATTGAAGAGACACAGACACAAAACGAAATAACTGATATACAGAAAAGCATTGATCCTATCCAGATAGTCGCCGACGACCGTGAACGCAAAAGCTATGTGATTGAATCACTATTGGAAATTGAAAACGTTGACGTAGTTATCCGGCGGCTGTCTCTTGGTGATTATCAGATCGATAGCCGTGTGATTATTGAAAGAAAGACCTTATACGATTTTGCAATATCGATAATTGACGGCAGACTTTTTAAACAAATTCTTCGTCTGACGCATTCTAATGCTAAAGGCGTTCTGATTCTTGAGGGCACGGCCAACGATACCGCCGATATCGGAGTGACCAGAGAAGCCATGCAGGGGGCCTTGATTACAGTTTCCCTAATATTCGGGATACCGGTTCTTCGATCAGCAGATCCCTCTGAAACCGCCAGACTAATTTTCTATCTTGGCCGTCAGGTCGAATCGATAGCCAGGGACGGCATCCAGCGGCACGGCTATCAGCCTAAAGGGATACGTTACAGGCAGCTTAATATTTTGCAGGGATTGCCTAAAGTCGGTCGTGAAAGGGCGGGTCGGCTTCTGGAGCGTTTTGGCAGTGTTGAAGCCGTCATAAATTCCAGCATTATCGATTTGCAATCCGTGGACGGCATCGGGAAAAACATTGCCGAAAAGATCAAATGGGCGGTAAGCGAACGTGTGCCATCAAATTCCCCCAAACCAATTGATTCTGAGCCGAAGTCAGCAGAAACAGTATTCGTAGGTTCACATTCCATTAATACCGATACATCATGGGGGCCCTAATTATGAAAAAACGTGACGGCTTTATCGATCCTCACGGCGGGTTTCGAAACCTCAAATCATACCAGATGTCCGAAATCGTTTATGATGCGACAGTTGTATTCTGTGACAGCTGGATCGGCCGCCGCTCCCGCACCCATGACCAAATGGTGCAGGCCGCCCGCAGCGGCAAGCAAAACATTGCCGAAGGCAGCATGGCCTCCGGCACATCGAAAAAATTCGAGTTAAGACTGGTCGGTGTGGCCCGCGCCAGCCTTGAGGAGCTATTGCTCGACTATCAGGATTTTTTGCGGCAGCGCAATCTGATGCTCTGGGGAAAGAACCATCCGAAAGCAAAAAAGATTAGAAGCCTCGCTTACGCGAGAAACAGATCCTATATGACCTATAGGACCTATATTGAAGACTCCCCTCCCGGAGTTGCAGCCAATACCCTGCTCTGTCTGATTCATCAGACCAACTTTCTGCTGGATCAACAACTGAGGCAACTGGAAAACCAGTTTCTAGAACAAGGCGGCTTCACCGAAAGGCTCTATCATACAAGGATAAGAGCGAGAAGAAGGCACTAAAGAAATCTTAGCAAACTTGCAAATCCGGCATCATAAATTTAAGTATGAGCACTATCACAGGAGGGCAAAGTATGTTGAAACAGGAGCTGAAAAAATATTTCGGATTTAATGCGTTCTTAAAGGGTCAGGAAGCTGTCATCCGCAAGGTTCTGGATCATCAATCAACCGCCGCCATATTCCCCACCGGCGCCGGCAAATCCCTATGCTATCAGCTGCCGGCCATGTTGCTGCCTGGCATAACGTTGGTCGTATCACCCCTGCTGTCCCTGATGAAAGATCAGCTGGATTTTCTGCTGGCCAAAAACATCCCGGCTGCACGACTGGATTCAACCCTTGCAAGAGACGAATATAATGCGATTCTCGAAAGCGCCAAAAACGGCGAACTAAAAATCCTGATGATCTCGGTCGAACGGTTTAAAAATGAGCGCTTTCGTTCCCATCTTGAAAAAATGAAAGTCAACTTGCTGGTGGTGGATGAGGCGCACTGCATCTCCGAGTGGGGGCACAATTTTCGACCTGAATATTTGAAACTGCCGGATTATCAGAAGGAATTCAACATCGCGCAGACGCTGTTGCTGACGGCAACCGCCACCGAGCGGGTAATTGACGACATGTGCGCCAAATTTGATATTGCTAAGCAAAATGTATTTGTCACGGGCTTTTATCGGAAAAACCTGTTTCTGCAGGTATCGCCGACATCGGCTTCTGAAAAGGAACATCGCCTGCTGCAAAGAATCCGTGAAGCGCCAGCGGAACCCACCATTGTCTATGTCACACTTCAGAAAACGGCCGAATCAGTCGCAAAATTCCTCTGCGCGAATGACGTCAACGCGCATCCGTATCATGCCGGCATGGACAGCGAGAAACGGGAACAGATTCAGAACCAATTTATGGACGGATCGCTGTTTTGCGTCGTGGCGACCATTGCCTTTGGCATGGGAATCGACAAAAAGGACATCCGCCGAATCATTCACTATGATTTGCCCAAATCCATTGAAAATTACAGCCAGGAAATCGGGCGGTCCGGCCGGGACGGCAGCCCTTCTTTGTGCGAAGTTCTCGCCAACCGGGATAGCGTTCATATATTAGAGAATTTCATCTATGGTGATACACCGGAAAAATCGTCGATATATGATTTGCTGCAGCTCATAAAGGAAAATGAAGGATTTATCTGGGAAATCAAAGTCGCGGCACTATCCTATGCTTTGAATATCAGGCTCCTTCCTTTAAAAACATTGCTGGTTTATCTCGCGATGGAAAAAATCATTCGACCCAAACTGACATATTTTGCCGAGTATTCCTTCAAGTATCATATAGAGCCAATTGAAATTATCAACCGCTTCGAAGGGGAAAGAAAGCAGTTTGTCAGGACGGTCATAGACCATTGCCATACCAAAAAAGTATGGACAACCGTTGATATCCCGGCAATTCTCAACAGCTGCAATACTGACCGGCAGCGGATTCTCGCGGCCCTGGATTACTTTGATGACAAGGGCTGGATCGAACTCCAATCCAAACAGGCAGTCGAAGTGCACGACATCCTGACCCAGGCATTCGATATCGATACGGTGGCTGAAAAAATGTATTCCCTGTTTAAGAAGAAAGAAGGACTAGAGATTCAAAGAATACAGCATATGGTGAACTTTTTTGAGAATGACGCTTGCATCAGCAAGCAATTGGCCGGATATTTTGGGGAACATCTGGCAAACCATAAGTGCGGACATTGCTCATTTTGTCAAAGCGGGAAAGCGGTTTTGCAAAAAACGACCGAGCTAAAACCGCTTTCAACGTTTGATTACGGCGACATTGCGGACGAGTTTATTCAGGCTGCCGCAGAACAGTTCAGCCAGGTGAATCTAACAAAATTTCTTTGCGGTATTTATTCGCCGGTTTTCTCAAAACTGAAAATTAAACAATTGCCCCATTTCGGCATGTTTGAAAGCTATCCATTTTTGGAGGTGAATAGCTGGATTAAAGATAACGCTGGGGAGCCCGGGTAGGCTGATAAAGACCCTCCATAGCTTGGCTTAGACTTTGTCCGGTTCTGAATAGCTAAGTAGGGTTGCAGAATGCGGATTTTTGGTATCGCTTTGCTCTATCTTTTTTATTAGCCTGTTATCTGCAAAAAAGTGCATTGGATTTTGTCGGACCGGTTCCTTTTAATCTAAGTTATAGCCAATTAAGCAATCAACAAATCAACCATTCAGTTTGTTAACGAGACCTCCGAGCAGTTGCGGGATAATCTCAGCCGCATCTTCGGGCTTATCATTTTCTTTAACCACAAACCCGGGGACATTGCCTTGAGTGATGCCGCAGATCATGGTCGACAGGTTGTTGGGCAGAAGTTTTTTTGATAAATCGCAAATACCGGAATAGCAGGCAGCCCGAATCTTGGGCTAAAATAGGAATGGGCAAATACGATGCCGTTGCCCAGACTAGGTGTAGAAACCTCGAATACGGCGGCATCGATGTCGTCTTCGATGAACTCGATCATTTTATTGCCTTTTTAATTCTGGTGGGTGTCATCGGCAGCTCGTAAAGGCGAACACCAATTGCATCGTAGACCGCATTGGCAATGACCGCCCCCATGGGGGTGATGGCAGGCTCACCGCATCCCTGCGGCGGCAAGGTGGGATTGTCTACCAATACCGTCTCAATTTCGGGCAGCCACGCGAAACGAGGCAGTTCATATGTGTCAAAGTTCTCATCGAGGATTTTACCGCCTTTGAAACGAATCTCTTCACTTAGGACATAACCCAGTCCCATGGTGATGCATCCTTCAATCTGCTGTCTGACGCCGTCAGGGTTGATCACTTCACCCGTATCCTGCGCGCATACAACCCTTTGCACCTGAACCACTCCTGACTCCACGTCAACCTTGACGGTAGCAATGGTAGCGACGTAGGTTCCTTTGTAATCCGTACAGGCTATGCCGAATCCCCTTTTGGAAGGAGCTCTGACGAACCGGTGTCCGAATTTTTCGGCGGCGGCGACGAGTACGTTGCGCATGCGTTTATCCGTCAGATGGTTGAGGCGAAATGTCAGCGGGCCCATACCTGCTGCTGCGGCCATGATATCGACCTGCGACTCCATGGCGAAGACATTGGTGTTACTGCCCGGCCCCCGCCAGGCGCCGACAGGAAAGGGATGAGCGCGGCTGCCGCCCCCCATCCATCCACCGCGGGCCGCAACACGCAGGTGGGGAATGTCGTAAAAAGGTTTCGAGCTTCTTGAACCTGCAAAATAATTGTCATAATCCCAAAAAGCGATGCGATGGTCACGGTCCAGACCGGATCTGACTTTGATCACCGCTGCCGGCCGAAAGGTATCGTAGAAAAACTCCTCTTTACGCGTCCAGGCCACCTGCACCGGTTTTCCCGCCATCCTTGCCAGGCGGGCAGCCTCGATCACCTGTTGATTGCGGGTCTTGCCACCGAATCCTCCGCCCACAAAAGGCGTTATGACGCGCACGTCCTGATGTGAAAGCCCCAGTGTCCTGGCGACCTCCTGCTGCGCCCAAAATGGCGTCTGCGTGGAGGCCCAAACTGTAGCCCTTTGGCCCCGAACTTCTACAACAGCCGTATGGGGTTCCATTGGCGCATGGGCAACATAATGATTCAAATAGGTGGCATCAAACTTCTGCTCGGCAAGATCCCGCCCGGCGATGATGCTGCCCCTCTCGGTTATATTTTCGGCAGGCGGGGCGGAATTTATAAGATGCTCGAATATAGTGTTGTGGTTAACTTTCGGTTCCGGCTGTTCCCATTCGGCTTGTATCATATCCAGGGCTTTTTGGGCATCGTCCGGATAAATATGCAGGGCGGCAACCAGATCCCCGTCCCGGATGACTTTAACGCCTTTTATTTTTTTGGCCGGCTCAAGGTCTATACTTTTCAGGATGGCATCATGGGCCGGAGGTCGCAGAATTTTGGCATACTGCATTCCGGGCAAACGGATGTCCCCTGAGAAGCGGGCTTCACCCGTCACCTTTTGACGCGCATCTATCCGGCCGGTTGCTTTTCCGGAAAGGGTGTGCCGGGAAGCGGGCAGGGGAGCCACACTTCGTTTCAATTGACGCTCAATTATTTTCCCCCCGGTGAGTTGGGCGTACGTCACCCTTCGGCTCGGATTTTTTAAATCGCTGACTTGCCCGTCACTAACTGTTAGCTGCGAAGACGGCACCTTCAACTTTTCGGCAGCCATTTGAATCAGCGCCGATCGTGCTTCGGCCGCTGCTCGCCGCAGGGTCGCACCAAAATATGGTGTAGTCAGAGAACCGAAGGTACCCCTGTCATACGGGCACAGCAGCGTATCCCCCATAATCATGTCCACCGACGCCAGCGGCACGACGAGTTCATCCGCCAGCATTTGGGCCAGAGAGGTGATAACCCCCTGGCCCATTTCAATTTTCCCGGTAAAACAGGAAATTCGACCATCTGCGCCGATTCTGAAAAACGCATTGAAGTCCGAGAGCCGCTGGGCCCAGGACGAAATATCACCGGCAGATACATAAACAGCGATGCCGCTTCCCAGCATGGCCATACGCTTGAGGAATTCCCTGCGGGTGACCGGGTGTGAATACGGAAAAATGTCGGGCGGTTTGACATGTTTTTCGTTCTTCATCGATGATCGCCTTTTTGCATCAGTTTCGCCGCGGTTTGGACGGCCTGGACAATTCTGATATGTGACCCGCAGCGGCAAAGGTTGTCATCCATGGCCGAGATGATTTCATCCTGCGTCGGCTGGGGGCTTTCAACCAATAGATCGTATGCTTTCAATATCATCCCCGGGGTGCAAAAGCCGCATTGCAGGGCATCATGATCAACAAATGCCTGTTGGATCGGATGCAGGTTTCCATTTTGGGCCAGGCCTTCAATCGTAACGATCTCGGCACCGCTCACATCCTTAACCGGAGTCTGACATGCAAGCACTGCCTTCCCGTTGACAAGCACCGTGCAGGCACCGCACAATCCCTCGCCGCAACCATATTTAACCCCGGTCAATGCCAGATCTGTTCGCAGCATCCACAGAAGCATGCGGTCCTCATCGCCTGTCAAGGAGACAGTTTCACCGTTGAGATCGAAGTGAACGGTCGCCATGGGATCTAACCTCCTATTTCAAAGTTTCCGCTAGGAATTCCGTGAAACGTGTCCAGGACTTTTTATCGGCAGTTTCTTGATAACGACTACCGCCAAAAACGGTAAACGCATGTCGAGCGCCACCATAGGTAATCATTTCATGGGCAACACCGGCCGACTCCAGTTCATTGGCCAAGCCAGCGAATTGGTCCATGCTAATCGCTTTATCCGCTGAACCATGCATAATCAGGATTTTACCACGGGCATTGACATAATCTTGTCCTTGGGGGGTTTTCAGACCTCCATGAAAAGTGGCAAAACTCTTCAGATCTGCCCCCGATCTCGCCAATTCAAGTACGGCTGCGCCGCCGAAACAATAGCCGAAAGCAGCGGCATTGCCGGTGTTGGCACCTTTTTTCCTGGCAGTATCCAAAGCTCCCATCATCAAGGCCCGCATTTTCTCTCTATCTTTGTATAGTTCACCGGTATGCTGGCGTTTGTCTTTTACTTCAGTGGGTCGCACTCCGGCTCCAAACAAATCCAAAGCAAAAACAGCATAACCCAAATCAGCCAGCATATCGGCACGCTTGACCTCATAATCTGTCAAGCCATCCCAATCGTGGATCAACAGCAGGAAAGGCGCTCGATCAGAGGGGCTAACGTAATATCCCTCATAAGCTTGGCCATTGACCTCGTAGGTCACTGCAGCGCCGGTGGCACCAAAGGCAGCAGTCGAAACTATCAACAGCATGCAGATATATACAAAATGTCGCATGAAAAGATCCTCCTTTATTGTTCATCTTTTACTTTTCTTATTCCACAATCATTTGATGCTTCGTGACAATTTTCAGGAAGCATTAAGATACAAAATTAAGATTAATGCACCATGTTCTCCTAGTCCAGTGGCGGCAGCATTAAATTCTATAAAATTTCGTCTACCAAAAGTAAAAGATGCGGACTCTAAGCATTGAAGCTTGCAATTGTGGCTTGCGGGATCAATTACGGGGACCGCCGGCAGGCTGAGTCTGGGATGCTAAAGAGCATGTGTAGGTTGACAACCAAGAAAGTTTTTACTAGATAACCATATGCACTACCCGAAAATATCAAGCTATAGCTGGTGTGGGAGCGGCTTGTGTTTGCATCCCGCTGCTTTTCAAGCGGGGCAGCCGCGATCATTTAAACTCGCGGCTACAAGCCGCTCCCACAATGCTCCCATAGGAGTCTTTTATCGTAACTTGAGCTTTCCAGTTAGGCATAAAAAAAAATGAAATATTCCCAATTGCATCAAACCATCCAAAAAATACTTGAGGTCGATTTGCCGTCAAGTGCATCGATAACCGGTGATAGCCGCAAGATCGCCGGAGACATTAAAATCGGCCGCACGACATTTATGGCTGAAATGGGCGTTGATTCGGAGCTGGCATATAAAAAGCAATGCATCAAAGACGGCAGCATCATGTTCCACGCCCACATCGGCTTGAGTTCATGGGAGGCAACTGCCGAAGCGCTGATCTATATAAACAATGCCGTCCGCGGCGGCAACCGGATCGTCGACCGGGCCGGTATCTGTTTGGACCGCCGGATGGGTCTTCCTAAAAAGTACCGCGACAGATCTCCGGCTGAAACCGGTCCCATGCTGGAATCCGCAATGGAATGGATCAATGTGGGCCGCGCGGCTCCAATTCAACCCCATATGGGCGATTTTATGATCGGTTTTCCCGCGTCGGTGGAAAATACAATTTACGCCCTTAAATCCGGTGTGACGACCATCGGTAATTTGTCGCAGTTTTTTTCCCATGAGGTCCCCGGTTGGCAGGACACGGCTGCCACAACCGTCGCAACCGCCAAAGCGATTTCCCTGATGGGGGTGCTGCGGAAGCAGGGGACTTTGATGCACTCATACCTCGAGGATGGTTACGGTGCCCTTTTTTGTGACTGTGCCACCACGGCCGGCTGGGCCTATCTGGAGAAATACATTGTCGAAGATCTGCTGGGTGCCAAATTGGCGCATTGCATCGGCGGGCTGACCACCGATCCGGTTAAACGGTCCGGATGGGTTTTTGCCCTTCATGAAATTCATGAACGGCAAGGCATCGGTTCCATGATCTATGGCGACACCCTGTCTTTTACCTCCGATTATAATGTTAATCGCGGTTTGATCGCTGAATACTTGCTGTGGGATATCATGACCCAGCTGAAATGCCCAACGGGACACGCCGTACAACCACTTCCGGTGACGGAGTCCCTGCGGGTGCCTTCGGCCGAGGAAATCGCCGAGGCACAGATATTCGGCCGCCGGATTGAAGAAACGGCCCGCAGACTGGAACCCCGCATAAATTTCAGTGCCGCGTACGACTTTTCGGATAAGTTGGTTGCCGCTGGCAAAAAGATCTTTGATAATGCACTGCACGGTTTAAAAGAGGCGGGGGTCGATGTTAAAGACCCAATCCAATTGCTATTTGTGCTAAAACAACTGGGACCGGCTCGTTTTGAAGAAATGTTTGGTGCCGGAAAGCCCAATCCCATGCATGCGCGGGGCCGGGAGCCTCTAATTCCAACCGATGTTTTCAATTTATCGAATGCGCATGTTGAAAAATACCGCGCACTGTTTACGAACTCCAAATCCAGACACATGCTGCATGGCCGTCGAATCCTGATTGCCTCGACCGATGTTCACGAACACGCGATTATGGTGATCCACCAGCTGCTGGCTGCCGCCGGTGCCGAGATGGTAAATTTGGGAGCGGAAATCAATCCGGACCAGATAGTGGAGGCGGCCCGCGACAATAAAGTTGAAGCCGTTCTGATCAGCACCCACAATGGGATGGCGTTGGACTATGCCAAGCGCCTCAAAGACGAAATGGCTCAACAGGGGATTAACGTTCCGGTAGTCATGGGAGGTATCCTGAACCAAAAGGTAGCGGATCAGGCATTGCCGGTAGATGTTTCCGGCAGTATCAAAAAATTGGATATTTTGCCATGTCCGAAGCTGGAGAACAATTTCGGCAGATTGCTGGAGCATAAATTAGATGAAACAAATCGGTGATTAGCCTCTAACGAATTTTTTGCTGTAAAGGAACAATCATAATGTCATTAAAAAACCGCACCATCGCATTGATCGGAGCCGGCCATATCACGGAAATTATTGTCACCAACCTGGCCAAGGCGGATTACATTGCCCCGCACCGCCTGATTGCCAGTGATCCCAATCACAAAAGTCTGGAGAAACTTCACAACGAATACGGGATCTCAACGGCAAAAAACAACATGGACGCCGTCAACAGGGCCGATTTCGTGTTTATCAATGTACTGCCAAACATTGTGAATGAGGTGGTAAAAGAATTTCGGACAAAAGGATTTCCCCGGGGCAAAGTCATCATCTCCGTGGCCGGCGGCATTCCCATGGCTACCTATGACACAATCGGGGAAGGCCTGCCGGTCGTCAGAGCCTTGCCGAATCCGCCCAGCCAGATCGGCAAGGGCATTGCGGCCCTGGCCTTTAATCCGCATGTCACCAAAAATCAGAAAAAGGATATTTTTGAGCTGTTTGCCTGTTTCGGTGACCATGTGGTGGTGCGGGAAGATCTGGTCGACGTGGTGATGGCGCTCAGTAGTCCCGCCATCACTTACATGCTGTTTCAATCGTTGATCGATGCCGGAATCCGGGCCGGCATCGACCAGGCGACGGCTGCCAAAATTGTGTCCCGAACCATAACCGGGTCGATGGCGGTGTGGGAACAGCGTGATACAACACCGCACGAGCTGCTGACCGAAGCCAGCACTCCGGGCGGAATCTCCATCGAAAGCCTGTTCACCCTTGAAAAATATGCCTTCAAAGCCGCCCTGATGGAGGCAATTGACAGCGCCATCAAACGGGCCGGCGAGCTGAGTCGCTTAGTATGATTAATCCACTCATAAAAACGAAAACCAAAATAGTTTCTCGCAAAGATTCAAAGCCGCAAAGTTTAGTTTGTCGGAATCAGCATACCCAAATTTTTAATTAAGAAAAAATCCCAAATCTCAAGCACCAAAATACAAATAAATCTCAAATTTCAATCTACAATGTTCAAAACATTCCCTTCATTGCATGATATCGGTTCACGGGTCGAAGTCAGCCAGTGATGATCCTAATAGGCAAACGACTAGCGGACTCTTGGTTTGGAATTTTGAAATTGGATAATTGGGATTTGTTTGAGTTTTGGTTTTTGGTGCTTGGAATTTTGATGATTTCCATTAAGGCAGCACAACTTCAATAATCATACCGTGTCAGCTAAACCACGTGCCCCTCTTGGGGTACGATACAAATAAATCGAAACATTCCGCTGCCTTCATTTTTGTATTGATGCAAACTGCCGGCCGGGACATAGGCATAGGATCCGGCTTCTAGGGCGGTGTCTTTGCCGTTGATGTGCAGTGAACCACTGCCTTCGAGAACATAATTGATGTGAGGCCAGTCATGCGTGTGCTTGGGTGAATATCCGCCCTCGCCCAGCTCGATTACCCGCATGACATAGCCATCCCATCCCTCCTGGGGTGAAATCAAGGCTTTCATGGCGGCCGCCTTCACCTCCGGGCTTTCCATCACCATCGCATGCACGTCTTTTTCATGAGCAACAATCATAGTTTAACTCCTTTTCTAGTGAATTATTCAATAATGTGTAACCGACTATTGAAATTGTCAAAATAAATACCGGTTATCAACCGCATATATATTATTGTTAATTTTGGATATCTAACCGGCGGCATCGCTTCCGGGCTTCATAGTCACCTCTGCGACATGGACTCGCCGGATCCATTTATAAAACGGACAGAATACCTTAAATCCAAAATCCGCATTCCAAAATCCAAAATCAAATCACTGCTCATCATCCATAGCAAATCTCGCCCTATGCGAATGGCAATTAGGAAAATTTCCGAATTATCTACCCTCCAGGGATCGCGGAGCGGATCGCGCCGGAATGAAAATACTGAAAAACAGGCACAGCAGCGAGGAAAAAAATGCTATCCAGAACACCGTCAAAACACCCCGCGCAACTGCTGCCTGCATTGTCTGTTGAATCTCCGGCGACAGCAGGGCCTGGACCTCCGGCCGGAAGATGTTCTCAATATTCTGCTTGATCTCGTTGCTCAATGACGCCGGCAAATTTATCGATTCGGTTTTCATCAAGGATTCCATTACAGTGGAAAGCGTCATAGTTACGAAGCTGCCGGATATGCCGACACCGATGGTCCCCCCGAGAGTTCGGGCAAACTGATGGGAGGAAGTCGCCACCCCCAGATTCGAAACATCCAGGCTGTCCTGTACCACAAGCAGGGTTGCCATGGATACAAAGCCCATCCCCACCCCGACAATTCCCAAAACGATGGAACAGTTGGTTAATGAGGTGTCGGCGGAATACGTCAGCAAAATGCCGCCGCCGACAACCAGGCACAGACAGCCGAAGATCGTCGATGGTTTCTGGCCGAAGCGATTGACTGTTTGGCCGCACACCAAAGCGCCGAGCGACCAGCCCAGGCTCATGGTTAACATCGCCACACTCATCTCCAACGGGGTTTTACCTAACGCGCCCTGGATAAATAGCGGACTATAGGCAAACAGAGCAAAGATGGTAAAACTGGCAAAAAAAGCGGAGCCGTTGCCGACACTAAACCCACGGCTGCTGAAAAAATCCAGCGAAAGAATCGGCTCCCGGGCTTTTTTTTCAGCATAGTAAAACGCAATGCCGGCCGCAATGGTAGTCAGGGACAGGCCTATGATTTCGGGGGATACCCAGGCGTAGGAGCGTCCGGCCAACAGAAATACGGTCAGCAATCCCAGTATCGCAGTCGATAGAGAAATTGCACCCCAATAGTCGATGGCAGCCTCTTTCTTTTTCTCACGTACCTCGACCAGATACAGGGCGATACCCAACAATGAAACAGCGCCCAGCGGCACGTTTATAAAGAAAATCCAGCGCCAGGAGAAGTAAGTCACAACAAAACCGCCGAACGTCGGCCCCAGCACGCTGGCCAGTCCCCAGATAAAGCTTCCCAGAGACAAGGTCTTGCCGCGCTGCTCTGGGGAAGAGACATCCGCCAATACGATGTAAACCAGGGCGAAGTTTCCTCCGGCACCAATACCCTGCAGCACCCGGGAGACAATCAGCTGCATCATGCTCTGGGCAAATCCGGCCAGAACGGAACCCAGGATGAAAATACAGATGGATATAATGAAGAGTCGGCGCGATCGGAAGATATCGGCCAGCTTGCCGAATACCGGCAGCGCCACCGCGCGGGCCAGAAAGTAAGCCGAATACACCCAGCTGTACAGGTGGAGTCCACCCAGATCGGCAACAATGGTGGGCGTGGCGGCCGACATTACCAGCGCATCCAGGGCACCCAAAAAAAGGGCCAGCAACGAAGCTATGATTATAAAATTTCTTCGGCGCGGACCTAGTATTAATTCCGGCCGGCGGAGATCCACGCCTTCCGCGTATGATTTGTCATCCATTTTAGTGTGTTGCCTAAAGGGTGCTGGATATCACCTGAACGTTGTCCCTGATAGCCTCTAGCCCGTGTAAAATTCAGGCATCAATTGGCCTCATGGAAATATTGACATTGTGTTTAGGGTTCTGATACATTTTTTTCGATATTCATCGTCGCAGGCGTGGAGTAAATCACGGATTGTGCATTTAATCAATCACCACTTCAGTCATTACTGAAATTGAAGGGAAAAACATGAAAACCTATCCGATTCCCATGGTGCCGGGGCCGGTAAAAGTGGCTCAAGAAGTTCTGGAGGCTTATCAAATCAATTATGGTTCAGCCGACATGGAGACTGAATTTCTCACATTGTATAATCAGGCCGAAGCCAATCTGAAAACGATAATGAGTACGAAAAACCAGGTGGTCATTCAATCCGGCGAGGGTATGCTGGCCTTATGGGGCGCTTTGAAAAGCTGCCTGGTGCCGGGCGACCGGGTGCTGTCCATCGCCACCGGCGTATTTGGCGACGGCATCGGGGATATGGCGGCCTCCATCGGCGCCGAGGTCCGCAAGATCAGCCTGCCGTATAATAAAACAATTTTTGATATGGACGGGATCCAACAGGCAATAGAGACTTTTAAACCAAAGATGATTACCGTGGTGCACTGCGAAACTCCGTCCGGCACTTTGAACCCGATCGCAGATCTGGGCCGGATGAAAAAGGAGCTTGGGGTGCCCCTGCTCTACGTGGATGCCGTTTCCAGCATCGGCGGGGCGCCGGTGCTCACGGACGCATGGCATATAGATCTTTGCCTGGGCGGCTCGCAAAAATGCCTGTCTTCACTGCCGGATATGGCCTTTTTGTCGGTCAGCGATGCTGCCTGGGACATCATCGATCAGATCGGCTATGTCGGCTACAGCGCCCTGCAGCCGTTTCGCACGGCCCAGGCCGAGCATTATTTTCCCTGCACCCCCAACTGGCACGGAGTTGCCGGTCTCAATGCCGGGGCGGAACTGCTGTTAAAAGAAGGACTATCCAACAGCTTTGCCCGCCATGCAGAAGCTGCGCAATTATGCTGCACTAAAATCAATGAAATTGGTTTGGAACTTTTCCCGGCGGCCGATGCCATAGCCGCCCCCACCGTCACTGCCGTCAACGTCCCACAGGAGACATCCTGGCAGGAATTCGATGCCAAATTGCGCCGGGAAGGGCTGGTGGTCGCCGGAAGTTACGGGCCGCTGACGAACAAAGTGTTTCGATTGGGACACATGGGAACCCAGGCGGATATCGATCTTGTTAGTCAAGCTATAGAGGCAATTAAAAATGCATTACCTTAGAGCGTTTGTCATAAAGGCGTCCCCCTAGCGGTGATTTCGCAAAGCCTTTTTCTCCATCATATACGCGTCGGCTTTGATTCAAACGCTCTATATACGCTAATCTTTTTTCGCAGTTAATTTCTTGAGCCTGCGGCGAAGGTCAATTTTCGTTTTCAAAGTATTCTGCAAGTTTTCTTTTTTAACCAGATCTTGTAGCTTCGACCACTGGAAGCTTTTGATTTTTTCCAGATTGTCTTTATATAGCGCTAACGCTTTGATATTCGCAAGCTCAGTGATATCGTGCGTTAATCGCCGGGCTTGCTTGGGCATTTTAAAAGGTTTGCTTTGCAAATAGACGGTGCCGCTGCCGGACAATTTTGATTGAAAATAGGAATTGGTATCGGATCGATTCAGCTTGGAAAGGCCGGCGGTTCCCCAATCACAGGTGATCCCGCCGGTAAACCCGATAATTGCGCGTCGATCACCTTCCATTTTCTGTTTTTTCAGGTCTATTTTTCTTGTTGCTCCGCCGACATGGGCAAAAAGAGTTCCATTGCCGCGAAATTCCAGCCAGTCAGATTTTCCCATTCCTTTGAAATTAGATTTGGACCTGCTGCCGTATTCGGAAAATAGCTCAATTCCGGCTTCGGCACAGATAAAGGCATCTTTATGACAGAAAAAATTTCGATCTTGCTCCGATACCGAAATGGGTAAGATCTGTCGCCCGGAAGGAGCCCCAAATGCGATATTTTGGCTGTTATTGACCGAATTGGTAAGATAAATTACCGGGTGATCATCGCGGCCCAGCTTCTTTATTCCGGAATCCAAAAGCTTGCCGAACCCACTCTTATCCAGACTACCGGTACGATTCGCCTTCTCTTCAAAGCAAATGCCATCATCAAACCACTTGCTAAAAATAATCCCGGCAGAGACTGTTTGGCCGGGAGCAATCACCAACTGGATGATTTGTGCCGTTTCGCTACAGAGGAACACCTCATGATTCAGTCGTTCTTTTCCCATATAAACAAATAGTTTAATCTAGACGCGTAAAACTCAAAGCTTAAATTAGCACCGATAGATATGAAACTTGACGATAGAAACGAATCCCTGTCGCCGACACAGACACTAAACAGACTTTTTTATATTGGACTAAAGGTATCGGGAATATCGCTATTTTCTAAAGAAGTGTTTGGCTCTCCCTAGGATTAGGTGCATTAATCGTCCTCGTTCTCGTCCTCCTAATCGGAAGCGCTGCCGATACGTTTAAGCCGAAAATGATTTGAATTTAAGCATTGACACAAATAGTCTGATAGACTATTTAAACTATTTAGACCATAGTAATAAAAAAAACGGTGAGGGTTACAATGCATCAGATATATTCCCTGACAGAAGCCAAATCGAAATTTTCCGAAATAATAAACCGGGTTCATTTCAGAAAGGAAAAGTTTACGATTACCAAAAAGGGGCGGGCAGTGGCCGTGGTTGCTCCTTTAGAAGAAAAACCTGGGAGCGAGGGACTGATTCTTGCTAAAGGTGCGCTTGACCAAACGGATCGCGTTATCGAAGAGATGGTAGAGGATATTTACCGAGCCCGCAAAGAGGAGACTGATCGAAAGGTTAATTTGTGATGTTTCTCTTCGACACCGATACGTTGAGCAATGTCGTGAAACGAAAACCATCCGAAAAGCTGCTGCAAAAACTGGAAGAAACGCCCATAGCATTTCAGTACACTAGTGCCATTAACGTTGGAGAAATCTATTACGGCGCCAACAGAAGTTCGAGAAAAGTACAAATATTGAAGGCCTTTGAGGAGATGGTATTTCCGAACGTGAATATCTTACCGTTTGACAGGCAAAGTGGTCAGGTTTTCGGTATGCTGAAAGCCGAACTTAGAATACGTGGTATTGGTTGCAGTGAACCTGATCTTCGAATTGCTGCCGTCGCCATTCAGCATGGCTTTGTTCTAGTCACCGGCAACACCGGGCATTTTAAGAATATTCCGGGATTGCGCATTGAGGACTGGATTACATGATGCCACTTTAAACCATCGCTGGAGGATCAAACCTTCCTACCCTCAAAGACCATCTTCGTTCCCGACATATTCAGTAGAAACTGATCCGGCATTTCTTTTTCCAAATGCATGGTTGCTTTACGACCGGTGCAGTGGGTTGGAATAACAAAATCAGGCTTCAGGGCTTTCAAGGCGTCGGTGGTCGGCGCAATGATCGGTTCGAAATCAGCTCCCGTGAGATGAAAACCGCCCATTACGGCAAATATATCGTAAATGCCGGTAACCTTTTGCGCGTATTTTACGGTGTTGATGACCCCCGAATGGGCACAGCCTGAAAGGACCACCAACCCTTTGCCCCTGACATTGGCCACGATAGCGGTATCATCTTCAATCGGATCCCAATGCGAGTGCCCGTCTTCGTCATAGTGCATGCGCGGAAAGCCTTTCTCAAAATCGGACTCCTTGGGCACTTCCCCTAAAAATAGCATCAGACCGTCCAATATCATCCGGGGTTCCTTGGTTTCGACGATCGAAATGCCGGTGCCGGACAGCTTCTCTTTATCCAAGGGAGGCAGGGAGATGTTAAAATCATCGGTAACTTTGATATAGCGCGGTTTTCTAAATACCGTTGGGTGGAGCACAAGATCGAGGTTTTTATTGCCGACCTTTTCAAACAGGGACAGCAGACCGCCAAAATGGTCCATATGTCCGTGAGAGAGAACCAGGGTCTCAACCTCTGATAAATCGGCGTTCAACGCATCCGCGTTGGTTGCTGCACCGTGTTCGGAGAACCCAAAATCAAACAGGATGCAGCGGGTATCACCGCCCGCGGTAACGGAAACCAGCGCGGAAAAACCATGTTCGGCCAGAATACTGTTCTTGATCTCCCCATCCTTAAGAGGCAATGCGCGCTGAACCATATCCGTGCTGTCCATCGCCGCGACATCGATGTAGTTGTCCTGCAGGGTCAGTATTTCCAGTTTGTCCACCGCTTCAAGATTGATCGTCATGCTCCCCTCCTTAATTCGGTAATTTTTTCCCTCTCGGAATACCGGCCGAAACGACCATTTCATTATATTGGACTTATCATTGAATTCCGATAATGAACTACAAATAACCAATAACCTGTAACTACAGACCTCGGAAATTCGTTTGAAAAAATGACTGTGAACCTTTGTACGTAAAGGAATTGCATGAAAATTGGACACGGGTTCAATTTAGGGATTCAGGGATTTAGGAATTTAGGAATTGAAGGAATTCTATCTTTTTTAATTTATTGATTTTATCCTTTAATCCCCCAATCCCTCAATTCCTAAATCCCTCAATTTTTCGCAAATTGACCTAAATCGTGTCCAAAAAAGTTGCCTCATTTTAAAAGTAAGTTACGATATCTGAACTAATAACCAGTAGTTACCCGTCCATCGCTTTTTTCAGCCAGCGGTGCAGTGGCAGCATTTTATGATAATGAGCAAAGGCATAATCAATAATTGCACCGCTGAAAAACGCATCCGGTAAGGGCTCTTCAAATCGGGCCGTCAACCCATTGTACATGAGAAATTCAGCATTCGGATGATCGGCATCATAACCGCGGGGGACTTTCTTGTAATGTCTGCCGTCGACCAAATACCCTTGATCGGAAACTTTTTTAACCGCTCTTTTCAGCTCTGTTCCCGATTTTTTATCCACCACCGCCTGGCGGTAGCGATCCAAAAGCGGCTTTGGAAACATTTTGATCCCAACGCCGACGAATAGGTCTTCATTTTCGACATGCAGATAAAACCCGGTCGATTCCATGCGTTTGCCATGGCCGTCCCACAGCCAGATCCCCATGTAGGTTTTATAGGGGCTTTTGTCCTTGCTGAAACGAACGTCCCGGTTGATTTTAAACAGACTTTTATTTATTTTGGGAATGGCATTGATCTCCGGGGCAATTCGCCGCAGCCGCCGGCCCATCTCGATGACAAATTCCCGGGATGGATGCAGTACATATTTTTCATAGTCATCGCGATTGCTTTCAAACCATTGTTTTGAATTATTTTTTTTCAGGTTATCAAAGTAAGAGATGAATTCCCTGGGAAAGCCACTAAAATTAGACATCATTCCCTCCTCATTTTTCTCGTATTTGTCAGCTCTGAAAATGCTGAGATAAATGGCAATGGCCTGCCACTAAATTCCCCTAACAAGAATGACATTATAAAGTCAAGGCGACGATTGCCAAATGCCGGTTTACAGGTGAAAATCAACCTACTGTCCCTTTATTTAGTTTTTTAGTGGCACTCAGAACACCAAGCCATCAAAAGAATATTTTTCTTGACTTTAATAAAAAATAAGAATATTTTTCTAAATTTTTAGGAAATATCAGAATGATTGATAATATTAGCTTACAAATTCTGAAAATATTACAGAAAAAAGCCCGCATCCCGAATGTCGAGGTGGCGCGCCAGGTGGGATTGGCTCCGTCGGCCGTTCTGGAAAGAATCCGCAAGCTGGAAAAGCAGGGAATTATAAAAGGGTATGAAGTCCGGCTCAATCCGAAATTTTTTGATAGAGGGCTGGTCGCGTTTCTGACTGTAAAAACCAGTGAAAGTGCAAATGATGCCGCGATCGGTAAAAAAATAGCCCATCGCCCCAAAGTCCAGGAGGTCCATTATGTTGCAGGCGACGACGCCTTTTTGGTCAAAGTTCGCGGATCCGACCCGGAAGAACTGGATCGCCTGATTCGGGAAAAAATCAAATCCATCGACGGGGTCCAATCCATTAAAACTTCCATCGTATTTTCAACCTACAAAGAAAGTTCACATATACCAATCGAAAAAAACGGTGAGGAAACCTAACCTATAGAATTGAAGATTTATGGTTGTCGCTTCGCTCCATCCTAATTTATAAGGAACTTTTATGTTTATAACTTAGCTATCTATATTTTATTCTGAACGAAACAGGGGGATCAAAATGATTAAAATCAACGAAAATTATCGCAAGCTTCAAGCGTCGTATTTGTTTGCTGAAATAAAAAACCGCACGACGGCTTTTCAGAAAGCCTACCCGGACCGGGAAATTATCAAGCTCGGCATTGGTGATGTCACCCGGCCGCTTCCGGAAGCCTGCATTCAAGCTTTTCACCGGGCAGTAGACGATATGTCGGATAGCAAAACCTTTCACGGATACGGTCCCGAGCAAGGCTATGAATTCTTGCGCGAGAAAATCGCCGGGCATGATTTCCAGGCCAGAGGTGCCGATATCGCCGCGGATGAAATATTTGTCAGCGACGGTGCCAAGTGTGACAATGGCAATGTCCAGGAAATTTTTTCAGAGGACATCAAGGTTGCCATTCCGGATCCGGTATACCCGGTGTACGTCGACACCAATGTCATGGCCGGCCGAACCGGATCGTATGACAACGGCCGTTATGATGGCATTGTTTATTTGGAAGGAACCCGGGAAAATGGTTTTATCCCGGCCCTGCCGGCTGAAAAAGTTGATCTCATCTACCTGTGCTTTCCCAACAATCCCAGCGGCGCCGCCATATCAAAATCACAGCTCAAAGAATGGGTCGACTTTGCCAGGGACAACAAAGCCATCATTTTATATGATGCGGCCTATGAGTCGTTTATTCGAGATGATGAACTGCCCAGATCGATATATGAGGTTGAAGGCGCCCGGGAAGTTGCGATCGAGTTTCGCAGCTTTTCTAAAACAGCCGGATTTACCGGCATCCGCTGCGCCTTTACGGTGGTTCCGAAAACCTGCGTCGCCTATACCGCTGACGGCGAAAAGCAACCCTTGCATGCCCTCTGGTATCGCCGCCAATCGACCAAGTTTAACGGAGTCTCCTATCCGGTCCAAAAAGCGGCCGCCGCAGCCTACAGTAAAGAAGGTAAAGATCAAATCAAGGCGTTGATCGACTACTACCTGAAAAATGCCGCCCTGATACGCCGCGAGATGTCGGCCCTGGGCTTTGATTGTATTGGCGGGGAAAATTCCCCCTACATCTGGATCGATGGAAAATCCGACTCGTGGGAATTTTTTGACCGTCTGCTGGAAAAAGCCGGCGTGGTTTGCACACCTGGTGCCGGTTTCGGCAAATGCGGTGAAGGCTATATCCGCATCAGCGCATTTAATGATTACGAAAACGTTGAGAAGGCCATGGCCAGAATTAAAGATGCTCTGAAGTAGGTTCGGGGTAAGGGCAGAAGGCAGAGGGCATGGGGCGAGGGGCAGAGCGCAAGGAGCATGGAGCAGAGGGCTTAGCGCAGAGGGTAGGGAGCTAATCGTATAAGGGTTAAATATCCAACTTCGACAAATGGTTGAATTTGCAATAAAGAAACTTAGATCCGGTGGGTTGATCACCAACTACTTTTGCTCTTCCAGTTGCAAACACTGTCTGTATAACTGCAGCCCACAGTGGCAAAAGCGGTATATCGACACGGATACGGCTGAACTGAACCTAATGAAAATTCGGCAATTGGGATGCCGGTCCGTTCACATCGGCGGCGGCGAGCCTTTGCTGAGGCCCGCAAAACTTGTCACCGTTCTTGAGGTCGCTGTCAAAGTCGGGCTGACCGTCGAATATGTCGAGACCAACTCCTCCTGGTTCAAGGACATGGATTCCGCCCAAAAACTGCTTTCAGAACTACGCGAAAAGGGGCTGAATACCCTGCTGGTATCCATCAGTCCGTTTCATAACGAACAGATTCCATTTGCCCGGGTCCAGGGGGTAATCGGGGCTGCCCGGCAAGCCGGGATAGGGATATTTCCCTGGATTGCCGATTTTGAATCGGATCTGTCACAATTCGATCCGGCCATTCCCCACTCCCTGGATGAATATCGCCAAACTTTTGGTGACAACTACCTGATTCAAATCATGCAGCGCTACTGGATTCACCTGGGCGGACGAGCTCTGACAACATTTCGCCCCCTGTTGGGCAAAAAATCCTGGCAGCAAATACTTCTTGAAAATCCGGCTGGATGCGCGGCCGAACTGGCCGATACCAGCCATTTTCATATCGATCTTTTCGGCAATTACATCCCGGGGCTGTGCGCGGGATTGGCAGTATCCGGAGATGATTTGGGTACCCCGCTGATCGCAGATCGGTACCCGATTCTGATCGATCTTTTCAACAACGGCATAACGGGGCTTTTCGAATATGCCAAAGAAAATTTTGATTTCGCTCCCCGGAGGACCCGTTATATCAACAAATGTGACCTGTGCACGGAAATCCGCACGTATTTGGTAAATAGTGATTATTGTAGTTCAAAGGAGTTGAAGCCGGAGGAGTTTTACTTGAGAAGCTGATAGGCTCGAAAGCTGGAAAGCTTGGAGGCCGGGAGGCTAGGAAGCTAAGAGGGCTTTCAAGCCTTCCAGCTTCTCGGCCTTCCGGCCACCAATAAAGGAGAACCAACCGTCATGTATGAAATAGAAGTCAATGAAATCGAACATATGATTCAAAAACAAAACCGCTGGCGCGAAAAATGTATCAACCTGATTGCCAGTGAAAACGTGCTCAGCCAACGAGCAAGAGTCCAGGCCGGCTCGGATTTCGCCCATCGCTATGCCGAAGGTCATCCCGGTGAAAGATATTACCGGGGCACCTCCTTCATCGATGACATCGAAAACCAGCTTAAAACCAATTTAAAGATTCTGTTTGAATGCAATCACTCCGAAGTCAGACCCATTAGCGGGACCAACGCCAATGAAGCCTTTTTCAGCCGCTTTGTCACACCGGGCGCAGTGGTGATGGTCAATTCAACGCCGGCCGGCGGTCACATCAGTCATCACCGGGAGGGTTCGTTGGGTAAATTCACTAAAAACATCATCGATATTCCCCTGACCGCCGATGGCTACCACATGGATGTGGCCAAAACGACATATTTAATCGAAAAAGCCAAACCCAAACTGATTGTACTCGGCAAAAGCCTTTTTCTATTTCCGGAGCCAATCGTCGAAATTGCCGAGGTCTGTGAGAAATACAACACCAAAATCATGTACGATGCCGCCCATGTCCTGGGTCTGATAGCTGGCAAGCGCTTTCAAAGACCGCTGTTGGAAAGCGCCTATTTGATGACGGCCAGCACTCACAAAACGTATTTCGGCAGCCAGCGCGGCATCATATTGAGCAACATGGAAGAGGACCAGTGGCGCCGCATCGACCGCGGCGCATTTCCGGGATCCTCCAGCAACCACCACCTGGACACCCTGGCCCAGATGGCCATTTGCACCTATGAATTCATGGAATTCGGTGAACAGTATGCCGCCGACACCATCCAAAACGCCAAGGCGCTGGCCGCCGAATTGGATCGGCACGGATTCGATGTCCAGGGCAAAGAGTTTGGATTCACTGAAACCCACCAGGTTGCCGTTAATGTCAGAGAATTCCGGGGCGGCGAAAAGGTTTCCAAGACCCTGGAAATCAATGACATCATCCTGAACATGAACATGCTGCCCCACGAACCCCTTAAAAAACACGATCGCCCGGACGGCATCAGGATCGGCGTGCAGGAGATGACGCGCGTCGGCATGGGTACGCAGGAGATGGGCCGCATCGCCGAGCTGATCAAAGAATGTATTATCGACAACAAAACGGTCAAAGAGGAAGTGAACCGGTTCCGGTCCGAATTCCAGGCGGTAAATTACAGCTACGACAACAGGGAAGCCCAGCAACCTCTGCCGGCAAAATCGGAAGCATTAAAAAACTGAATGAAGAATCCGCTCTGGAAAATGCTAGGTTCAAAAACTGGGTTAAAGGTCACTGACAACAGCAGCCAATCGCTCTTCTTGTTTTTTCAGATACTGTTTTAGCTCACTTAACAGCCGCGTCCGGCCGGGAACCAGCGCAGAAATGGCCGTCAAATATTCATGCATATCTGCTAGATACGTTTCAGCCTTTTCGGCAGACTGCGAATTGTTGCCTTCTGCCTGCAGCCGCAGGCAGATTTCATAAACGCTGTAATAGGCGTCATTGAAATGTAGAAGCTGTTCGGCGGCCTTGCGTCCGTAGGCATTGGTCAAGGCTTTCCACAGGGCAAGCTCCGGATTGTAGGCCGCCGTGTTCCATTGATAGTCGGCAACGGTCGCATATTTGATTTTGTATACTTCGCTGTAGGCAGCGCCATTGGTGTACATCTGGCGCCCATCGCTGTATTTATGAAACCCTTGAGGCCGGAGGGTATCATAGGGTTCAAACAGGTTGCACAGGCGCACCTTGCCCGGGTAATGGGCCGGAAATCCGCCGTAACTTGGTGACTCGAGGCTTCTGGCATACAGGGTGTTGTCCCACATCATGGGCCATCTTCCGATCAGGGCTTTATACCGGAACAGGTCGGCCATATCGACCGACAAAGATCTCACCGTCGGCCCGGTCCAGATGATGGCAACATCGGGCGGGATCTGAAAAATTAATTCATTGAAATAGTTTTCAGCTTTGCCGTTGCTGCGATCAATATATTCATTGGCATACCAGGGAGGGCAAAACTCCAACCGGGTTCCCGGATAGTCGCTCTCAAGCCACTGCTTCAATCCATTGATGATATGGGCCTGGGCGTTTTGCAGCGTCCCGAAGCGATTTTTATCTTCGGCCGTGTACAGCGAATAATTTTTCCGGTTATTCCCGGTATGGGGAACGGAGTCATCCGCCAGCAACATTATCGTCTCGGCACCGGCGGTCAATGCCGGCTTGTAGATCTCTTTGAGTACCTCCAGGCTTTGCGGGTTGCTATGGGTCCAGTTGTATCTCAATTGATCGCTGAGGTCCTGGATGGCGGGTTCGAACCCCAGATGGGAATAAGGATTTACCATCATGGCCAGTGTCATCACGCCGCTGTCACGGCACCACCGCCCTGCATCCACGACACCCCTGAAATATAGATCGTCCAATTGAAACCACTGGGCACCTCGTCGGTTGTAGCCCGCATAGACTTTATTTAATTTGTATCGGCTCAATCGCGGCATGGAATCGAGATCATTTTGCAGTTGTGTATTGTTGGTCCAATTTTTAAAGGTGTAGGAGCGGCCCAGAAAGTCCGGGTAATCGACAACAGTGGCATTGTGGTATACCGCTTTATCCGCTTCAAAGAGCTGAATAGCCGTTGTGGCGGCATAGTATCTGCCAAGCGGTGTGTCTCCGATTAAAAATACGATGCGGGTTTGACCGGTCTGTAAAGCTTTTATAACGTACCCCTGCGGTTTGTCCAGCACTGCGGCCAGGGGAAGGCGCGGCTGCAAATTTTGGTAGAGTTTATTGTTGCCGATACTGAAAACCAGCCTGGCTTTTAAGATGTCATTAAGGGAATAGTCTTTCTCTAAAATTCTAATACGGTTGCTGGCGAATTCCGGGCCCGGCATCACGCGGCCTAAAACCTGGCTGATTTTTTCCTGTAGTGTTTTGGCGGCGGTAACATCAGCCGATACCGGATTTTGCGGCAGGACGATTAGCGGCGGATGGAAGTTCGGCAGCGCGGAATCGTAAAAAACAATATCATCTATATGTTGAAAACTTTGCGGAGTGGGAAGAATGCGTGCTTTCAGGGCAAGCGGCCTGGCAAGGTACGGCTTCATGCGCTCGAGCGCCGTGAAATTCCATTTGGAGTAACGGTAAACGACATCGTCAATCCACATGGCCCCGGTGCCCTTTAGACCGAGGAACAAACGAACATAACGCGTGCCGTCGGGGATTTCACCCTCGGAGAATGGATAGTTGTAGGTTCTACCCCGCACTTCAGCCCAGGGAAATTCATCGATGGCCCAATAGTTGGAAAACGAATAGCCCTTGTCTGAGTTATCAATCAGTGATTGGCTGACCGGATTCAAAATAGCCGGGTCAATCGGCCGCTTATCTTCATCGAAATACAATGTTTTTATTTCAATGGCATCATACAGTTGAACACCCAGCCGGTGTTTGTTGCTGGCGACATTTTCTAACCTTACATGATAGGAAAAATAATAGTTTCCCGGAAGCACATCGATAAAATCGCTGATAATTCCTTCGGCCTCATCCAGTTCATTGGCGTTTTCCCTTGATATTTTAACGGCATGCCGGCCTGAATTTGTATCTTTTTTGGTGAAACCGGCTGCTTCATGATCGACCCAGCTGACGTTCGAGCCGATTTTTTCCCAGCCTGAGATTTCACGACTTTTGCGACCGGGAATGACTACGGCCGACCGATCCTCAAAAGACGAGTTGGCAACCAGGTTGCCCTTCTCAAAATGGATCAATCGTGCGTCATACGGGATGCTCAATACTTCTGAACCATACCATGAGGAGGAATGGAATTTTATCCGATCATGCTCCAACTTTGAGCACGCAGTCAGAATCATGAGAGCGGACAGCAGACAAAAACAGATAAATCTCATAGTCAGTTACCGGTATAAACTTTACAATCAGAATTCGGACGTAAAACCAATAATAGGGCAATATTAAATTTCAAGATGTTATTAAACAATCTCGATCGTGGATCAACAAAACCACCTTTGTATTTTAGCACAAGATGATATTTGTTTCAAAATTCGGAAGATTAGGCGCTTATGATTGGAAACTCAGGTGAGCTGCTTCCCAACCCAGAATAGCCTTCTTGCGGGCTTTTCCGCCGCCGTAGTTGCCGAAGTCGGCCGTCTTACGGATCACCCGATGGCAGGGAATGATGAAAGATATGGGATTTTTGCCGACGGCACTGCCCACCGCCCGGGTGGCGCCGGGGATGCCCACTTGAATCGCCACATCTTCGTAGGAAACCACCGCACCAAACGGAATTTTGATCAAAGCTTCCCAGACCTTGATCTGAAAATTGGTCCCATTTAAAATCAAATGCAGCGGTTGGCCGGTGTCGCTAAATGAAGGGTTGAATATCCGGTCCACAAGCGCAAGGGATGCACGTGGATCTTCTACGATATCGGCTTGTTGCCAGAAATACCGCAGTTCGGTGAGCGGGTCTTTGCGGTCCCTGTTCTTCACGAAGAAAAAACCGCAGATCCCCCGTTCGGTGGTCGCCAGCAGGCATTCGCCGAACGGGCTGGGATGAAAGCCATATTTAATCGTGAGCCCCTCACCTTTGCTTTTGTATTCTCCCGGCGTAACCGCCTCGCAGGTGACAAACAGATCGTGCAGCCGGCTCGGGCTTGTCAAGCCCGCCTCATAGGTTACATCCAGCAGATTATTGTGGCTTTCCAGCAGGGTCTTGGCATACTCCTTGGTTAAAAATTGCAAAAATCGCTTGGGGCTGATCCCCACCCAGCGGCTGAAAAGACGCTGAAAATGGAACTCGCTCAGACCGATGTGCTCGGCGATTTCTTTTAAGCCGGGTTGCGCGGAAAAGTTATCCTCAAGAAATTTGATGGCTTTTTCAATGCGCTCGTAGTCCTCATTGGCCTGTAATAAGGCATCCGTTTTCATGGCCGGTTTCCTTTCTATGAGTTTATGAGAATATAGGCCGTTTATCATCAACGCGCCACCCGATTCTTGCGTTATTACGATTAAATCACCGAATATGCGATGAGATATTGCCTTTTATAGTTATTGGAACTAAATACTTTTGGCATAACAGCCCTGGGTCTTTGGCTAAGATAGTGCGGCGCAAAACAAAATAAAAGTATGAAAAAAAATCCCCGAATCGATCTAACTGAAGGTCCGTTGTTTCGAACCTTGATCAGGCTGGCGGTTCCCGTCACGATCTCCATGGTGATGTTTACCGTCTACCTGATGGCGGATCTGTATTTTGTGGGACGGCTGGGTCCGGATGCTGTAGCGGCGGTTTCCATAGCCGGCAATGCCTTTTTCATTCACCTGGGATTTTCCACGATTTTGGGTACGGGCGGCATGGCCTTGATCGCCCAGGCCTTCGGCCGCAAAGACTACGATCATGCAGCTATGGTATTCAAGCAAAGTATTCTACTGGCATTGCTTGTGGGTATTATCGAAGCGGCGACCGGATTGATGGTCGCACCGGTCTATATAGAATATTTTGGCGGAAGCGGCCAATCCCTCGAATGGGGCATCCAGTACTTTCAAATCTTTGTCATTTCGTTTTTGTTCATGATAATGCTGTACACCATCGGCAATTGCTACCGGGGCATGGGCAATACCAAGACGCCCATGATCATCATGCTGCAGGCCAATCTGATGAATATCGCACTGGACCCCGTTCTCATCTTCGGTTGGCTGGGTTTACCGGCCCTCGGTGTGCGGGGCGCGGCCCTGGCATCGGTCATTTCGCAAATTTATGCGCTGGCAATTTATGGATACCTTATCTTCATCAAGGGTGATCACATCAACATAAAAGGAAAATGGCGACTGAATCCCGGCATCATCCGCCAGAGTCTTTACATTGGTGTCCCATCCGGCCTGAATCATTTCCTGCTGGCGGCCAATTTGCTGATCTCGTTTCGGGTTATCAGCAATTACGGAACCGCTGCTTTGGCTTCGATCGGCATCGGATTTCGTATTTTGCAGGCAATTTACATACCGGTCATTGCGGTTGCGTCGGCCATGGCCGCCATTGTCGGCCAGAATTTCGGCGCCCAAAAATACCAGCGAATAACCGGTACCTTCGCCAGAGCATGGTTGATAGGCACGCTATTTATGGTTTGTTGCACAGTTGTCTGCCGGGCGATTCCCGGGTATTTGATCGCAATATTCAGCGATGATCCTTCGGTCATCGAATTTGGTATCATATATCTGAAAATCTTTTCGCTGGGATTTGTCATGGTCGGAACCATCATGGTTTTCAATGCCGTTTTTCAAGGGTTGGGAAAAACCTATCCCAGCCTGATCGGCGCGGTAGTGGACAATGCCCTTTTTGCGGGGTTGGTATTTACCTTGCCTGTTTACTTCAGCTGGGGTATTCAGTCCGTCTGGTGGATAAAATTAACAACAGCCGTGGTCGAAACCGCAGTGATAGCAGTATGGCTAAAAGGTGAGTTGCAGCGCACCCGCTTGAAAATATCCGGGGCTCTACAACCGGCAGGGTAGACACCAGAGGCTCAATATTGTTTGAATAGATAGTTCTAGATATACTAAAATCCCAAATGACAAGCACCAAAATTCAAATAAATCTCAAACAACAAACTTCAATGTCCAAAACAATTCGCGCTGTCGCATTTTATCGTTTCGTAGACCCAGGTCATCCGATAATTATGCAATTGTAATTACAGATCTCGCAACTTACTTTTAAAATGAGTCAAATTTTTTGGACACTAACTATTTCTATTTGCGCCAAATTTAGGGATTTAGGAATTGAGGAATTGAGGGATTAAAGGATAAAATCAATAAATTAACAGAGATAGAATTCATTCAATTCCTAAAACCCTAAATTCCTGAATTCCTGAATTAGACCCGTGTCCAATTTTCATGCAATTAAGCGGCGTACAAAGGCTCACAGCCATTATTGCAAACTTAATGACAAGGTCTGAATTATGGACTATCGGTACATAGGTTTGATATTTTGAATTTGGGTCATTGGGATTTGCCCTTCTATCAGGCTCAGTGGTGAGCTTGTCGAACCATTTGAGTTTTGATTTTTGGTGCTTGGAATTTCCATGATTTCCACTAATCCACTGAGCTAATTTATTTTGAAATGTCATTTTTCATTTATGAAAATTAGGAGAGCAGATTATATGCATCTAAAAACAGTCAGCTTAAATCCTGATTTATATCCCACGACAGATCACTATCCATTCAATCTGGAGCTCTTTCAAAAAAGCCAGAAAATCACTTTTGAATCACCGGTAACTTTCTTTGTCGGTGAAAACGGCTCCGGCAAATCAACCCTGCTGGAAGCCATTACCCGCAAGAGCGGCATCTATATCTGGCAGGGCATGCATCGCCCACGCTTCAACGCCAGTCCTTATGAAAAAGGTCTTTTCAAAACCATTGCCATAGAATGGAGAGACGGCAAAAAAATGTCCGGCTCATTTTTCGGCTCTCAGATATTTAACAATTTTGCCCAGATACTGGATGAATGGCTGACCATGGATCCGGGCCTGGTCGAGTATTTCGGTGGTAAATCCCTGATGGCCCAATCACACGGCCAATCCCTGATGGCTTTTTTTGAGTCGCGCCTGAAAATAAAGGGGCTCTATTTATTGGATGAACCGGAAACCGCGCTTTCGCCTAAAACGCAACTGGCATTATTGGCTTTACTCAAAGAGATCAGCCAAACCGGCATTGCCCAATTTGTCATTGCAACGCACTCACCGATATTGCTGGCCTGTCCCGGCGCCCGGATTCTTTCGTTTGATGATATTCCGGTGCAGCCGATCGACTACCAAGACACGAATCATTATCGGGTCTATAAATACTTTATGCAAGATCCCTTAAAATATTTGCAGGAGAACTAGGTGCAAGTTTTAAAAAGACTATTTCTGCTTCTATCCCCCTATTGGAAGACTATTATTATCAGCGCGCTGCTGCTGATCGGTCGGGCCGCCCTGGAACTGGTGCCGCCGCTGTTTCAAAGGGAAATTATCGATGAAATCATAACCGCCCGCAATCTGTCCTATTTAGTGCCTGAACGAAAAGTGGCCGTTTTTCCAGTTAGCCCGGCCGCTAATTATCACTCATTAAATTACTGCCGTTCAAAACGATGGCGAACAATAGCAAATCAATATTTAGCAGCGTTTTCTCTAAA
>Ga0209786_1000035_pt1 | contig 57656 bp, 5 predicted proteins | sample WorMetilvaeELBA2_FD_187405 | JGI IMG/M metagenome (GOLD analysis project Ga0209786, IMG submission 187405) | Marine gutless worms symbiont microbial communities from Max Planck institute for Marine Microbiology, Germany - Olavius ilvae ELBA.2... ...
AGGACCGGGATTGCAGGGCCGCCTCCGCACCATTGCCGGCATTGACGGCGCCATGGAGCACGATGTCGCCATAGCGGGTCTTGATCTTTACATCCTCACCCGCCGTCAGTGAAGCCCCGGGGTGGGTTGAGGTCAGATCATATTTCGCATACAGGTCTATTTCTCCGCCGGCCTCCATGGCCGCGGAAATAAGAAGATCTTCGCCGGCGTAAACATCGATATCGTCTCCGGCGTCGATGACGCCGTCAATAAGGACAGCTCCATGACAGGAAGTAATCCGGACATCGTCTCCGGCAAAAACCGGAGCACCGATGCTCACGGTCCCTTTTGCATGGATCGAAATGTCACCGCCGGCTTCCGCCAACCCATCGATGATCATCTCCGTTCCGGCAGACAGCTGAAGATCGCTCCCGGCACTCAAGGCACTGTTGATACCGATGGCCAGTTCTCCGCAGGTAGAAAAGCGGATGTGATCTTCGGCCAGAATCGGGGCGTCGATGAAAATCCCGTCACGGGCCCACACCTCGACATCGTCCAGGGAGGTGATGAATTCAAAGACATCCAGCCAGCCGCCGGACTGGATCAGCACATCCGGTGAGCATGTCTGGCCATTGCCGGACTGAACCGGGCCCATCAGGATGATATCCCCGCATCGGGTCTCGAGCTCCACGTCCACGCCGGCGGTCAGAGACGCCTCCGGGCCGATGATCATCAATTGTTCGGCATACAGATCCAGGTCACCTTCCGCGATCATCGCCGCGTGCACTGTGAGATTTCCGTCAGCCAAGATATCGATGTTGCCGGGTGACGTGACATCACCGCGTATCATCACATCGAAATCCTCCGACGTGATTCGGATATCGCCGCCGCCGGTTACCGGTGCGCCGATGGTCAGGCGATGCTTTGCCCAGAGGGTCATATGATCACCGGCGTTCAACGGAGCGTCCGCGGTGGTGGTCAGATCGCCGCACGTTCGGATCTCGATCTCGTCCTCAGCCGAAACAGCATCGGCGATCAGGATGCCGTCATCGGCCCGGATCTCCACATCGTCCAGAGAAGTGATTGGGGCGAAGATGCCGAGCCAGCCGCCCGAATCGATCAGGACATCCGGAGAACAGGTCTGGCCGTTGCCGGACTGGACAGCACCCAGAAGTTCGATATCCCCGTAGCGGCTTTTGATCCCCACATCGACCCCGGCGGTCAGGGTGGCCTGCTCGTCTGTCGACATCAGCTCGTATGTGGCGTACAGATCCAGATCTCCGCCGGCTGTGATGGCGGCGGAGATCACCAGAGCGTCGCCCGAATAAATGTCGATGTCATCCAGTGCATAAATGGGTTCTTCGATAAACAAGAAGCCATCTTCCGTTTCGATCCGGACATCGTCCCCGGAAATCACCTCAGCGGAGAGAATAATGGCTCCCGCAGCATACAGGTGGATGTCTCCGGCGGCTTCCAGCGGCGCATTGCAGGTCGTCTCCACATCGCCGCAGGTCCGGATCTCGATCTCGTCTTCGGCCGTAACCGGCGCGTCGATGAATATCCCGTCATCCGCCCGGATCTTTACGTCGTCCAGGGAAGTGATATCGGCGTAGATACCGAGCCGGCCGCCCGAGTCGATCAGAACATCCGGCGAGTAAGTGTGCCCGTTGCCGGAGGTGACGGCACCCCATATTTCGATGTCGCCCCACCGGGTCTCGAGTTCTACATCCACTCCGGCGGTGAGTGTCGCCTCCTCGTGTGTCGACACCAGATCATACTTTGCATAGAGATCCAGGTCGCTTCCGGCTTCCAGAGGGCCGCGGATAAAGAGGCTTTCGCCGGCGTGGATGTCGATCCGGTCTTCCGCCAGGACCGGGCCGTTGATCAGAACATCCGCTTTCTCCGATGTGATCCGGACATCGTCCCCTTCAGTGATGTCCGCGTCGAGATTGATGAACTGCTTTGCGAAGAGTTCCACGTCGCCACCGGCGGTCAAAGAACCGTTTTCCGTGGTGATGATCGCGCCGCAGGTGCCGAGCTCAATGTCGTCGCCGGCAGAAATAGGCGCATCGACCAGGACACCTTCGTCGGCCCAGATCTCCACGTCATCCTGGGCGAAGATGGCCCCATGGATGAAGACTTCAGATTCGGAGTCGATCGTCACATCAGGACTTTGCTTTTTCCACCAGCAGTGCTTTTTCTTCTTTACAGCAGCGGCATCCTTTCCGGCGGTGACAGTTCCGAAAAGCTGCACATCACCGTCGGCGGCAATGTCGATATCGTCTCCTGCCAAAATCTGCCCGATAGCTCCGGAGTAAAGTTCTCCGGCCAGGTGGACATCGCCTTTTGCCCTGAGTTCGACATCCCCCGTTTCAGATCCTGTTTCGAGATGGCCCACGAAGATGTCGCCGCACTTGGACCTGAGCGTAATATCGTGACCGTTGCTGTTGAGATGGGCGACATGAATGTCGCCGAAGACAGAGACATACACCCTGTTTTCGAGATGGACAAAGAGTTCCACATCCCCTTTGACGCTGTGGAGATTCAACGCCCGTCCCCGATCGAATTCATACAGGGCGGTTTTCTTCGACCACTTGTGGACCCGTTTGAAACTCCGGTCCATTCCTCGATCGATCTTACCCTTGGCACACAGGATACCCATAGCCCCGTGGAGATCCATATCCGGATCCGTGCCGTCTACTTCCAGAATATGCCCGGCGGAGCTAAGCGACACCTGGCAATGTTCGGATCCCACTCCGACGTGGTCCACGAGAATATCGCCGCTTAAAGTCATGAGGCCGACGTTGTTGCCCTGTTCATCCGCCAGGCATTCCACGTGGGTGGCTGTTAGTTCGCCGCCGGCTATCACATGGATCGGCCCGTCCGCATTGGTCACATCCTGCAGAGCAATGGCATCGAATTCGTGGATTTCGATCTTGCCTGCAATCGCAACGTGCGCATCGAGCAGCGCGACCTTGGTATGGAGGAATATGCCGGAATGCGCGAACACTTCCAGCAGGTGGGTTGTTGCCGGGTCGCTTCCTGTCATGTACAACTCTTTGGACGTCTCGAGCCGGATGTGCCCAGCAATTTCGCCGGTGCTGACAGTACCACTGATCAGGATTCGGCCGCCGGCCGTTATCACGATCTCGCCGCCGGGTGCATTCAAGGAAACAAGGTCGATGTCGTCCGCTTCATTCAGGTAGATCGTACTGCCGAGTACTTCCGCAGACAGGGTGTCGACTTGTATCTCCAGATGATGATCTTCTTCGGGTCCGCCGATGCTCACCCCAGCTGTGAGATAAGCCACTGAGGCGACCAGATCGATGTCGGGGTCTGCAGGATCCGTCTCGAGGATCGATCCGAAGGCGGAAAGACTAACAACTCCGTCATCGGCTCCGGCATCCATGTAATCAAGAACGATGTCGCCGCCGGTCGATGTCAGACGGATATCACCTTCCCCCGATGCCATTGAAAGTGCAGTTATGGTGCCGGTCGCACTCACATGGATGACACCGGGTACATCCGCTGATATCGTTACATCTCCGATGAACTCCTGGATCAGGTTTTCGCCGGTGAAGATGAGCTCCCTCAGGTTCATCTCGAGGTCCAGAGTGGGATCAACCGTGCTCCCCAGCTCGCCGCCCGGCGCCATGCTGGCATGGTGGCCCTGAACATCAATATCCGGGTCGGGGCTAGGCGCCAGGCCGTACTCCCGGATATTGCCCAGCGCCTGCACCGAAATCCCACCGTACACCATCCCTACCTCGACATAGTCGATGAGTACGTCGCCGCTTGCCGCGGTTAGACTGGTGTCGTTCCCCTCGACATCGGTTTGCGATACTACCCTGATCGCTGTAATCGTCCCGCCGGCGGTCACCGTGATCGAACCATCGGCGGCTGTCACATCGGCCAGCGTGATCGCATCGGTCTCGGTCACTGTGATATCGCCGGAACCGGTGCTTTCAGCGGTCAGGACATTGACGGCCATGACCAGCGTGACTGAACCGGTAGCCGTGACCGTCAGCGCATCGGCTGTGATCAGTGTGGCGATGTCGATGATCGCGCCGGCGGCCGTCAGGATGACATCGCCCTCGGTCCCGGCATCGATGGTACCAATCTCGATATCGCCGAAGGTGGTTGTAAGGGCGATGTCGTTGGCGTCTTCGTCGTTCCCGGATACTACGCTCAGAGCCGTTATGGTCCCGCCGGCAGTCACCGTAATCGTACCGTCGGCGGTGGTCACATTGGCCAGGGTGATGGCATCGGTCTCGGTGACGGTGATATCGCCGGAACCGGTGCTTGCGGCGGTCAGGGCATTGACGGTCGTGACCAGCGTGATGGAGCCGGCTGCTGTGGCAGTCAATTCATCGGCGGTGATCAGCGTGGCAATATCGATGATGTCTCCATAAGCCGTCAGGACGACGTCGCCTTCGGTCCCGGCGTCGATGGTACCAACCTCGATATCCCCTGTGTCGGCCACAAGTGCGATATCGTTGTCATCCAAACCGGACGGGGATGCCACAAGATGTGCCGTCATGGACCCGCCGGCGGTCACCGTAATCGAACCGTCGGCGGCGGTCACGTTGGCCAGCGTGATCCCATCGGTCTCGAACACCGCGATATCGCCGGAACCGGTGCTTGCGGTGGTCAGGGCATTAACGGTCGTAATCAGCGTTATGGAACCGGCGGCCGTGACCGTCAGCTCATCGGCAGTGATCATTGTGGAAAGATCGATGATGTCTCCAGCGGCCGTCAGGATGACGTCGCCTTCGGCACCGGCATCGATGCTGCCGACCTCGATATTTCCGACGGTGGTTGTAAGGGCAATGTCATTGGCGTCGCTGTCGGTCTGCGAGATCACACTTGCCGCGGTGATGGTGCCGCCGGCCAAGACAGTGATGGGGCCGTTTTGCGTGCTCAAATTCATCAAGGTGATGGCGTCGGTTTCAGCCACGTCTATCTCACCGACTGCGGTGGTGACGGCGATCAGGTCGGCAATCCCGGTATTCAGGATCAAGGCCCCATCGGCGGTTGCCGCCAGAACATCGGCAGCTACCGTCGCTGTGATCATTCCGCCGGCTGACAGGGTCACGTCGCCGGACGTGCCGGCAACGATACTCCCGGCAGTGATGCTGCCGGCAGTTGCCGTGAGCGAGATATCGTTGCTGTCGGCATCGGTCTGTGATGCTACCGATGTTGCCGTGATCGCTTCACCGGCGGTCACCGTAATCGAACCTTCAGCGGCGCCCACGTTCATCAACGTGATGGCGTCGGTTTCGATAACGTCTATATCACCGGAACCGGTGGTGACGGCGATCAGGTCGGCAACGCCGGTATTCAGGATCAAGGCCCCATCGGCGGTTGCCGCCAGAACATCGGCGGTTACCGTGGCCGTGATCGCTCCGCCGGCTGACAGGGTCACGTCCCCGAACGCGCCGGCATAGATAGTTGCAGCGGTGATGCTGCCGGCAGTTGCCGTGAGCGAGATATCATTGGTGTCGGCATCGGTCTGTGATGCTACCGACATCACCGTGATCGCTTCACCTGCGGTTACGCGGATTGAACCGTCGGTGGTGGTCACATCGGCCAGGGTGATGGCATCGGTCTCGATCACCGTGATATCGCCGGAACCGGTACTTGTGGCGGTCAGGGCATTGACGGTTGTAACCAGTGTGATGGAGCCGGCTGCTGTTGCAGTCAATTCATCGGCGGTGATCAGCGTGGCAAGATCGATGATGTCTCCGGAGGCCGTCAGGATGACGTCGCCCTCGGCACCGGCATCGATACTGCCGACCCCGATATCACCGATGGTTGCTGTCAGAGCGATATCGTTGGCATCGGCATCGGTCTGTGAAGCCACCGATGTCGCCGTGATCGTACCGTCGGCCGTCACGCGGATCGGACCGTTGTGCGTGCTCACGTTCATCAACGTGATGGCGTCGGTTTCGATAACGTCTATATCACCGGAACCGGTGGTGACGGCGTTCAGGTCGGCAACGCCGGTACTCAGGATCAAGGCCCCATCCGCAGTTGCCGTCAGCTCATCGGCGGTTACCGTGGCCGTGATCGCTCCGCCGGCTGACAGGGTCGCGTCCCCGAACGTGCCGGCATTGATATTCGCGGCAGTGATGCTGCCGGCAGTTGCCGTGAGCGAGATATCGTTGGTGTCGGCATCGGTCTGTGATGCTACAGACAGGGCACTGATCGTATCGCCTGCGGTCACCGTAATCGAACCGTCGGCGGCGGTCACATCGGTCAGCGTAATGGCATCGGCCTCAATCACCGTGATATCGCCGGACCCGATGCTTGCGGCGGTCAGGGCATTGACGGTCGTAACCAGTGTGATGGAGCCGGTGGCCGTAGCAGTCAATTCATCGGCGGTGATCAGCGTGGCAAGATCGAAGATGTCTCCAGAGGCCGTCAGGATGACGTCGCCCTCGGTGCCGGCATCGATGTCGCCGACCCCGATATCGCCGGCGGTTGCCGTAATGGCGATATCGTTGGTGTCGTCATCGTTTCCGGATAGCACGTTCAGAGCGGCAATGGTCCCACCTGCGGTCATCGTAATCGAACCGTCGGTGGTGGTCACATTGGCCAGGGTGATGGCATCGGTCTCGGTGACGGTGATATCGCCGGAACCGGTACTTGTAGCGGTAAGGGCATTGACGGTTGTACCCAGTGTGATGGAGCCGGCTGCTGTGGCAGTCAATTCATCGGCGGTGATCATCGTGGCAAGATCGATGATGTCTCCATAAGCCGTCAGGACGACGTCGCCTTCGGTCCCGGCGTCGATGGTACCAACCTCGATATCCCCTGTGTCGGCCACAAGTGCGATATCGTTGTCATCCAAACCGGACGGGGATGCCACAAGATGTGCCGTCATGGACCCGCCGGCGGTCACCGTAATCGAACCGGCGGCGGCGGTCACGTTGGCCAGCGTGATCCCATCGGTCTCGAACACCGCGATATCGCCGGAACCGGTGCTTGCGGTGGTCAGGGCATTGACGGTCGTAGTCAGCGTTATGGAACCGGCGGCCGTGACCGTCAGCTCATCGGCAGTGATCATTGTGGAAAGATCGATGATGTCTCCAGCGGCGGTCAGGATGACGTCGCCTTCGGCACCGGCATCGATGCTGCCGACCTCGATATTTCCGACGGTGGTTGTAAGGGCAATGTCATTGGCGTCGCTGTCGGTCTGCGAGATCACACTTGCCGTGGTGATGGTGCCGCCGGCCAAGACAGTGATGGGGCCGTTTTGCGTGCTCAAATTCATCAAGGTGATGGCGTCGGTTTCAGCCACATCTATCTCACCGACCGCGGTGGTGACGGCGATCAGATCGGCAACGCCGGTATTCAGGATCAAGGCCCCATCCGCGGTTGCCGCTAGCTCATCGGCGGTTACCGTCGCCGTGATCGCTCCCCCGGCTGTCAGGGTCACGTCGCCGGACGTACCGGTTACGATACTTGTCGCAGTAATGCTGCCGGCAGTTGCCGTGAGCGAGATATCGTTGGTGTCGGCATCGGTCTGTGATGCTACCGACGTCGCTGTGATCGCTTCACCGGCGGTCACCGTGATCGAACCATCGGCGGCGGTCACATCGGTCAGCGTAATGGCATCGGTCTCGATCACCGTGATATCGCTGGAACCGGTACTTGTGGCGGTCAGGGCATTGACGGTCGTAACCAGTGTGATGGAGCCGGCTGCTGTTGCAGTCAATTCATCGGCAGTGATCAGCGTGGCAAGATCGAAGATGTCTCCAGAGGCCGTCAGGATGACGTCGCCCTCGGTGCCGGCATCGATGTCGCCGACCCCGATATCGCCGGCGGTTGCTGTAATGGCGATATCGTTGGTGTCGTCATCGTTTCCGGATAGCACGTTCAGAGCGGCAATGGTCCCACCTGCGGTCACCGTGATCGAACCGTCGGTGGTGGTCACATTGGCCAGGGTGATGGCATCGGTCTCGGTGACGGTGATATCGCCGGAACCGGTGCTTGCGGCGGTCAGGGCATTGACGGTCGTGACCAGCGTGATGGAGCCGGCTGCTGTGGCAGTCAATTCATCGGCGGTGATCAGCGTGGCAAGATCGATGATGGCTCCGGAGGCCGTCAGGATGACGTCACCTTCGACACCGGCATCGATGCTGCCGACCCCGATATCACCGATGGTTGCTGTCAGAGCGATATCGTTGGCATCGGCATCGGTCTGTGAAGCCACCGATGTCGCCGTGATCGTACCGTCGGCCGTCACGCGGATCGGACCGCTGTATGTGCCCACGTTCATCAACGTGATGGCGTCGGCTTCGGCCACATCTATCTCACCGGAAGCGGTGGTGACGGCGATCAGGTCGGCAACGCTGGTACTCAGGATCAAGGCCCCATCCGCGGTTGCCGTCAGCTCATCGGCGGTTACCGTGGCCGTGATCGCTCCGCCGGCTGACAGGGTCGCGTCCCCGGACGTGCCGGCATTGATATTCGCGGTAGTGATGCTGCCGGCAGTTGCCGTGAGCGAGATATCGTTGGCGTCGTCATCGGTCTGTGATGCTACAGACAGGGCACTGATCGCATCGCCTGCGGTCACCGTAATCGAACCGTCGGCGGCGGTCACATCGGTCAGCGTAATGGCATCGGTCTCGATCACCGTGATATCGCCGGACCCGATGCTTGCGGCGGTCAGGGCATTGACGGTCGTAACCAGTGTCATGGAGCCGGTCGCCGTAGCAGTCAATTCATCGGCGGTGATCAGCGTGGCAAGATCGATGATCGCGCGAGAGGCCGTCAGGATGACGTCGCCTTCGGTGCCGGCATCGATGGTACCGACCCCGATATCCCCTGTGTCGGCCACAAGCACAATATCGTCATCGTCCATACCGGACTGGGATGCCACAAACCGTGCGGTTATGGTATCGCCTGCGGTCACCGTAATCGAACCGTCGGCGGCGGTCACATTGGCCAGCGTGATCCCATCGGTCTCGGTGACGGTGATATCGCCGGAACCGGTACTTGTGGCGGTCAGGGCATTGACGGTCGTGACCAGCGTGATGGAGCCGGCTGCTGTGGCAGTCAATTCATCGGCGGTGATGAGCGTGGCAATATCGATGATGTCTCCATAAGCCGTCAGGATGACATCGCCTTCGGCACCGGCATCGATGCTGCCGACCTCGATATCGCCGGCGGTTGCCGTAATGGCGATATCGTTGGTATCGTCATCGTTTCCGGATAGCACGTTCAGTGCGGCAATGGTCCCACCTACGGTCACCGTAATCGAACCGTCGGCGGCGGTCACGTTGGCCAGCGTGATCGCATCGGTCTCGGTCACGGTGATATCGCCGGGACCGGTGCTTGCGGCAGTCAGGACATTGACGGTCGTAACGAGCGTGATCGGGCCGGGGGCCGTAACCGTCAGCTCATCCGCGGTGATCAGGGTGGCTATGTCGATGACTTCGCCTGCTGTCGCCGTGAGGGTGACGTCGCCTTCGCTTCCGGCATTAATATCACCTATCTCGATGTCGCCGACAGTGGCCGTTAAGGCAATGTCATTGGCGTCGCTGTCAGTCTGCGAGATTACACTGGCCGCTGTGATGGTGCCGCCGGCGGTTGCAGTGATTGAACCATCAGCGGTGGCAATCGTGGTCAAGGTGACGGCATCGTTTTCCTCAATCACGATGCTACCGGCGTCAGTGGTCTGGCCGGTGATTGTCTCGGCGGCGGTGTTGGCATCGATGGCCGTTGCCGCAGTTAGGGCCAGGGCGGCAGTGTCGACCAGCGAACCATCAGCCATAAGCAGGGTCGTGGCAGACACGATATCCACGGCTGCGGCAGTAATAATGCCGGTCACACTGACGATCTCGGCGCTAAGGCTCAAGTTGCCATCAGCCACGGTGATATCCCCCAGGCCGATGCCGTTGGACTCGCCAATCACCACGTCGCCCGCGGCTTCGGTAGTCAGATCCAGGGTCCCGATCTCGCTGAAGATAGTCACGGCGTCGGTCTCGGCAATGACCACGCCGCCATGGTTGAGAAGACCCATGCTGGCAACGGCAGTGTTCAGTAACACCGAACCATCGGCGGTCAACGATATATGGTCGGCCGTGACCTTGCTGCCTATAGAGCTCACGTCGGTAGCCGATGACACGCTGACGTCGCCGAGGATGCCGGCATTGATCTCGCCAAGGGCCACATCGCCCAGGTTCGATACCAGGGTGATATCGTTTTCGTCAGCGTCCCTGGTGATGGCGGCCTGTTCCACCCGCAGGGTACCGGCCTGCTCCAGACGCACCAGGATCGATCCATCGTAGACGCTGATTGATTTCACATCGATGCCGTCGGCTTCGAAAATCTCCACGTCGCCGCTATCGGTCACCGTCACTCTGAGGGTATCGACCGCCGTATATAAGGTCAGGTCAGCACCGGTAGTCACCACAAGAGACCCGGCGCTGAGCAGGCCCGTCTCCTCCATCAACACCTCGCCGGTAGTATTCAGGGTGAGACTGTTAACCGACAGATCGCTTCTAATAAACAATGATGCTGCCGTCACATCCAGGGCCCCGTCGGCGATGGTGATCGTCTCAAGGAGCAGGGAGCCGTCCTCGACGATAACGACATCACCAGCAGCTTCAGTGGTCAACGTCAGCGCAGCGATGTCGCCGTCAACGGTAACGGCATCGGCCTCGGTAAGGATAAGCTCGTCGTCGTTGGTGATATCGAGCAGGGTAACCGTGGTGACCAGTTCGGCGGTACCGGCGGCAATCACGGTAAGGGTATCGGCTGCTATGCGGCCGCTGCCATAGAGGATGCTTCCGGCAGCAGCATTCAGTGTGACATCGCCCTCGCTGCCTGCAAAGATCTCTCCGGTAACGATATCGGCGGCAGCCGTACTCAGGGTGATGTCATTGTCGTCGGAATCTGTAGTTGAGGTTATCGAGGTGACGGTTATCGTAGCGCCGGCTTCAATCAAGGCCCTACCGTCAGCCAGTCTGATATCGGTAAGGATGACGCTGTCATATTCATTGACGGTCAGGTCACCGGCAGTGGTCAGGAAAACGCTCAGCTCACCTATGGTGGTGTCTATGGTCACATCTCCGGCAGCGCTCACATTGAGCCCATCGGCCTGCACGCTGGCCTCTAGTCCGTCTGAGGAAATAATGGTGACCGTACTGTGAGCGACAATGCTATCGGCCTCAAGGGTTGCCGACTCGATGTAGATATCGCCGTTGGCTGTCTCAAGGGAGATGATATCCAGATCGTCGCTTTCGGTGACCGTCAGGTTTCCAGTACCGCTAATCGCTGCGTCCAGTGTCTGGACCGTGGTGTCCAGAGTCATGGCTTCGGCAGAGCGGGCAATCAGGGATTCGGCACGCATCTTGCCCGGGCTGTCGGTGATGCTGCCGGCAGATGTCAGGTTGACCTCGCCCCCCATGCCGGCGTCGATGGTCCCGACATTGAGCGTCCCCTGGCCGGTCATGCTCAGGGTCACATCGTTATCGGCAGAGGTCAGCTGTGTAATCGTAAGAGTGCCGCCGGCGGTTATGGCAATGGGACCGTTGGCGCTGGTCACCGAGGTCAGGGTGAGGGCACCGCTTTCTCCGAAAAGTACCGCCGAGCTTCCGTCAAAGGTTCCTGGAGCGTTGGCCGTGATGGTGTTCAGGCTGGTCTCCAGGTTCAACGCGCTGTTGGTCATGCTGCCGATATAGCGGCCTGCAGTCAGCATTGCCTCACTGGCCACCAGATCGACGGCGGGGTCACCGCTGCCGGGTTCGCGGATGTCCCGCCCGGCCGTCGCGTTAAATTCCCCGGTTGTGCCGGCATCGGTAAAACCGATCAGGATATCCTCCCCGGCGTTGAGCGTTATCGAGCCCCCGCCGGAGGTCAGATGAACCACCGTTATCGTCCCGGTAGCGGTGACGTCGGCGATTCCGAGCAGATCGACGTTGAGGGTGATATCTCCATCGACTGTTACGATCAGGTCGAACGCGTCGATATCAAAAGAGTCGAGGTCGAATTCCAGGTTCAGATTCGGGTTCTCGCTGCTGCCAACCAGCAGGTAGGCCTTGAGATAGGCGTAATGACCAGTGAGGTCGGCATCGGGGTCAACGAAGGTGGTGTGTTCCAGGATCGAGCCCTGCACCGACTCGACATGGATCGTGCCGTGGGTGTGGCCCACGTTAATATCGTTAATGGCAATATCACCAGTCTGGGCGATGACGGTGACGTCGTTACCCTCGGCGTCGGTGACCGAAACCACGGTATCCAAGGTGATCGCCCCGCCGGCTGTGATGGCGATCTCACCGTCGGCGGCAGCGATCAGGGAGATGTCCAGTTCATCGGTCTCGTTGACGGTGATGTCACCCTGGCCGCTGACTACGATGGACAGAGTGTCGACGTCTGTGGCAAGCAGGACGCGGCCGCCGGCAGTCACATCGAGGTCCGGCGTGATCAGGAACTGACCGCCGGCACTGATGATGGTGCCGCCAGCTTCAAGGATAATGAGTGTGGACGCCGCCAGATTCGCATCCAGAGCGATGTCTCCGGCGGCAGTGATAACGATCTCCTCAAGATCCCGTTCCGGATCACTGCTTTCCAGCGTGCCGGAGACCGCAACATTACCGCCTACCGGAGAACCGTCAAGAGCGATGAAGCCGGTGGATGCCAGGGCGATGCGGTGATTAGCGGCAACCCCGCCGTCGATGAACAGATCGGCTCCGGTGGACAGGTCGAGTACGCCGCTGTCACCGGTGACCTGAAGATTGAGGCTCAACCCTTGGATCTCGCCCAGAGCGTGAAGCTGTACCAGATCTCGGGCGATGGTCAGGGTGTCGCCGACGATGATGATGTTGCCGGAAGAATTCTCGACCACCACCGGTTCCAACCCCGCTATGATCAGCTCATCGGTCACTTCCATGTACTGTGGTAACAATCCAAGGGTTTCAGGATCATCGATGACGGCACCGCTGCTATCGGTGGCAGCCCCTTCCCCGAGCACCTGGGTGGAGGAATAGAAGATCTCGGTCAGGCCGCTCACCGGATGGACGCCGGTAAAGGAGTAGCTGCCGTCGGCCTGCTGCCAGCGATAGAAGGTTTCTGTCTGGGCGTCACGGTAGAATACGGCGTTTGCGGCATCCTTATACAGGACAAGCCCCGTATCATTGAGGACCAGTTCGTTACCGTCGATGATCGTTGTGGGCTGATCCTCGGTCAGGACCAGATCGAGCACGTTTTCCTCGATGCTCTGGGCCACCGGGACCAGGTCGAGAGCGGAAATATCAGCCACCGGGTCAAGCCCTGAGCCGCGGTAGTACTCGCCGGCCGCGTCGCGGTAGTACCGGACGCCTGCGGCCTCGTACTCGTAGAAACCGGTCAGGGCGCCTTCGGTGATCAGGTTACCACGGGCGTACAGGGAAACCTGCTGGAGGTCTTCGGTGTCTGTGCCGCCGATGCTGCCCAGGATGATCAGGTTGCCGCCGTTGGACACCAGCTCGACCAGATCGACCGCCTCGATCGCCCCGTCAATGGTGATGGACAGGCCGGCCTCGATGATCACGGTACGGGCGCTGGCTTCGATCTCTCTTCCCGGAGTGTCGAAACTCGAACCGGCCCGGAACTCGAGTAGATCGGGAGCGGATACGTTGGCCCGCATGACGATATCTCCTGCGGCCCGGACTTCGATACCGCGCGCGGCCGTCATGGTCGCCGAATCGTCAGCGCGCTCGTAGATGATGATACTGCCCGCAGCGGCCTCCAGGATAATGCTGCCCTGAGACCCTGCAGCGGTCATGGTACCTTCGGCGAGGTTATCGTTCTCATCGAAATAGCCCACGCTGATGCCGTTGGCGGCATTGATATCGATCCAGCCGTCGGCGCTGGTGGCACCGAGGATCACCACGCCCTGGGAAAGCTCGGAGATCCCGTCGTGATCGATGATGCTGATATTGCCGGCTGCTGTAGTGTTGATATTGCTGATGGTGTTGACGGCGACGTGCACGGGTCCGATAACGCCGCCAGCAACTGCGCTCAGGTCACCGGCGACAATGACCGGCGCCTGGCTGGCCGGTGCGATCTGAAGGATCTCGCCGGCGGCATCGAGACTCACGCCGCCTAACGAGGTAAGGTCGGAACTGAGGCTCAGGATCTTATCGGCCTCGGCAGTGGCTTCCTCGAATGAAAGACCGGTGGTCGTATCGAGAATCTGCTGGCTAAGCAGATCAAGCAATCCCTGGTATTCGGCAGGGGTGAGCGCGGCCAGCATATCGGGGGTAAGATAATCGTCAAGCGCCGCCTGCAGTACCGAGAAAATCTCGTAGAGGTCGCCGGCATAGGCGCTGTCGATGATCATGTCCTTGGGCGCAAACAGCAGGAGGAAAGCATCCTGGATACGATTCTGATCGTCGAGGTAACCGTTCACCTTCAGGTCGGCAAGCAGGGCAGCGGGATCCTCAACGATACCGATGAAACTGTCGGCATTGACCACCCCCTGCTCCAGACCCAGCAGCAGGAGCGCGTTGGGATCGAGAGCACCCAGGGCGGCATTGAGCCGTTCCAGCTGTATGGCGGCCGCTTCCATCACATCGGCGGCGTAGATGCCGGCGATGAGCTCACCCAGAAGGATATCGCCGGCAGAATCGGTGATAAGGTTGATGCTTTGGTCTTCGCTGTTGGTCAGCAGGGTAACCTGGGTGGCGGTGATGGTGCCGCCGGCGTTCACAGTCAAGGAGCCGTCATAGACCCGCACGTCGACCAGCTCGATATCGTCGACTTCGTGGATGACCACGTCGCCGGGCTCGGCCTTGTAGAAGTACAGCTCTTCGACGTCGGTATACAGCTCGCTCACGCAGGGGGCCACGATCTTGAGGCGCTTGGCTCGGATTGGCTCCTTGTGTTCCTGGCCGATGGTCCCGTCGAGGGTGAAGCTGACAGTGCCGCCGTTGGCGTTGATGCTGTCCGGTCCTGTAAGGTCCACCCGGGCGGTATCTTTGCCGCCCCGGTCCTTGGTGATAATGGTTATATCGTGCCCGTAGGTCACCACGCTGACAGCCGTGACCAGATCAAGCGCGTAAATGTCTATGGGCCCGTCGCTGTTTTCTACTGAAGTCAGGATAACTTCAGTACCTGCGGTCAGCTTTATGGAACCGGCGTTTGTGAACAACGCCACCCTGCCAACCGAGGTGTTCGCTACGATGCCGGTTTTGGCCGTGGCAACAAAAGAAGCACTCTGTATACCTACCCGACCGCCGAGATGGCTGATACTGCCGCCGGAGGCGGTCAGCGTCACTTCCTGCGTCGCCCATAGATCGGTATTGTTTAAGGTAATGTCATCGGCCGCGGTGAGTGAGATCTCACCGTGAGCTGCCTTTGCGTGGAGCCATCCTTCCAGCGTGCCGGTCAGCGTGCCGACATTGGCGGTAATCGCTTCGTCCGCGGTGATCGCGCCCTGTAATGCCAGGATGCCGGAAGTGGTCAGGGAAACTGCGCCGCTGGAAATGATCTTGCCTTCGACAAGAACATCGCTGTCGGCCGTGAACACAATCTCCGCTGCGTCCGGATCGCCGATAGTCTTTAGTGTGCCGGTCTCGTCCAGGGTGATACTCCCAGTACTGATGAGTTCGATCCGGTCGGCAGCATGGATCTGCACGTTGGCAGCCAAGAGACTATGGTCCTGCAGCACGCCCACGATTTGCTCGATCTCTGTGTCACTGAATCGGAACAGCGAGGTGCGCAGGTGTTCGTCAGCGCCTTTGAACTGGGCCGCCACCGTACCGGTGCTATCGAGGTATCCCCTGCCGACCAGGAAATTAAACAGTACCGGGCCGTTCAAGCCCAGGGCGTTGAACTCGTCCGGCGTGACAACGCCCACGGTGCCACCCAGCCATGGGTTGCCCACATGAACGTTGAGGCCGGCATCGACAATCACTTCGGCGCCGGTACCCTCCGCACTGAGTAATGCTCGGACCACGGCAGCATTGCCGGCCACGATCCGGATGCTGCCCTGATCGGCCCGCACCGAGTCGTTATCGATGGCAAGATAATCCATCTGGCGGGTGGTCTCGGTGACTTCGGTGTACTCGGTGACTACCTGTTCCTGGTAGACGGTCTCGGTCTTCCAATTGGTCTTTTCTACGTACTCGGTCTTGGAGCGGGTCTCGGTGACTTCCTGGTACTTGGGCCGGTCTTCCCAGACCGCCCGGGTGTCGCTGACCACCCGGTAATTCAGATGCTGGCGGGGATCCAAGACATCGTGCCAGTTGTAATCCAGATGATAGGCGTAGTGGTAACGATCCTCGAATTCATCCACCCGGAAATAGGCGTCGCCGGGCCGGTGTTCGTACTGCCAGCTGCTGCGGTCCCAGGGAGTGTAGTTTGCCGGGGCGCCGCTGAGGTCGCCGACCCATTTCAGATCCTTTATCCACTCGTCGTTATCGGAAGTCCTGCTCACGCGCTGGTCGACATGTCCGAAATCGTGAACATGCCCGCGGTACTGCCAGTGATAATCGACCGCCACCTGGTCCCATTGCCGCTCGGCAGCGGCCGGCTCCCAGGCCACGTGGTCCCATCTGGAATCAAAATCACGATAATCTCCGTAATGGGCCACCTCGGGACCATAGTATTTGACATAATACCTTGTCCGCCAATAGACTAAATAGAACTCGAAATCTTCCTGAGTGATCTCAATATCGTCAGTGATCCATCCCACATTATAGGGATCAGAGTACTCAAACCAGTCGGACCATCCCTGAGCTAGTACATCCCGCCAGTGATCAAGGTATTCTTTCTGCCGGGTCATGTGTTCGGTGACGTTATGGGCGACCCGCATGTGGTTTATTGGAATGCGCTTGGTGGCGGTGTTGCCGTCGCCGTCAAAGTCCACGTAATGGGGATAGGCCGGGGTTTCCCAGTAGAGATTGTCATAGTGGATGTAAGAACCCTGGCCCCCATAGCCGAAGCCGACTTTACCGGAGGCGAACTGTCCGTCACTGACGGTGACCTGCCAGCCCGGCTCGGCCTGCCCCGCACGCCAGGCCTTGGCCCGGATGGTGGTGCCCTCGATCTGGACTTCTATGTTGTACCACACACTATTGCTGAGCGAGATGGCCGTGCTTCCCAGTTCGGCCCAGGATCCGTTCAGGCGGCGGTATACCCGCAGGCGGTCGTTCTGCAGAAGGGCGGCATAAAAATTACGGCGGTCTATGTAGCGGAATACCACGCCGCCCCAGTTCCAGCCGGCCCATTTGTTGTTGGACACGTCGGCCTCCAGGGTGAGGTCGTCGCCGGTCCACTCATAGTAGATCGAATACCCGCTGTAGTCGCCCTGAGCACTATAGCGCTCGCTCTCGGTGTCCGTATACCAGTTGACCCTATTGATGTCGCCGTCTGGCTGCGTCACGAAGACGTCGTCACCATGGCTGAAATCCCAGGCGAACACGTCGGGGTCGGTGCCCAGGGGCTCGGTGCGGGCGCTGAATTGATAATCGCCCTCATGCCAGTTGATGCCGTAGAGGTCCTCGGTCTTGCGGCTCTGGGAGCTGGCCGAAGTCCAGTCGATATCCTGGTCGGCGTCGCCGTTGAGCCAGTCGGTGACCGGCACCTGGACGTAGGTGTCTTCGTAATGGTCGTAGGGAGCGGAGTAGTTATGGAAGACGTAGCGGTAAAACCGTCCTTCTCTTCTTTCAGAGGCGCAGTAGCTGTTACCGTACCACTGGCCCGGAATAAAGCGGCGATCTGGAGATTTGGTGGTGTGCTTTCCCTCAAAATCGCGGTAATTGCCGAGGTACCTCTGGATCACGCGGATAACGTCTACGCCATTAAGCTTTCCGTCAGAGTCGCCGGGCGAAGGCCGTTGAGCATAGACCCACACCGGGATGCCTTCGTTGTCGGCGTCGGTGCCGTCAAAAGCGTCGGTGTAAACGTATGCTTTGGCCGGGGTACCGTCGGGCAGGATCACGTCGATGGCGTCGTACCCGCGGGCAGCATAATCGGTGAGCACGGTCTGGCGGTTGCCGGACACGAACTCGTAATGGTACAGCGGCTCATATCCTCGTTCGGCCTGGAACTCGGCGCCGGTCTGGAAATACTGGGACCGTGGATCGTCGGGGTTGTTCACCTCCGTACGCGGATCGAGCAGGGTGTCACCGGAAGAAGGATTATACCAGCCGATCTGGTGCAGGATGACTTCGGTGGTCAGGCGGGTGTCACCGATATCTTCGTAGTCGACTGGGTCCTCGCTGACGTAAATCGAGCGGTTGATGGCGTCGCGGATCTCGTCTTCGCTGCCGGCCTTGATCTTGATGTAGAAATCGGGCCGCTCGTATAGAGGCAATTCGTCGTAGATGGTGCCGAGAAAATCTTCGGCGTCCAGGATGACGGAAACGCTCTGCTGGGTCCAGCCGGGAATGTACTCGTGCTCGATGAGGCGGTCATGGACATCATCTTCGAGCACAGCGGCTATCGCTTCGGCGCTGCCGCTTAGGGAAATAAACACATCCTCGCCCATGAAACCGAGCCCGTTGCGGAACTCGTCGGTCAGGCCCTGGTATGCCGGCTGTATTTGGCCGGTATCGTCGATCCAGCCGCCTTCGAGCAGAGCCCGCCAGACATCCCCGGGATCCTCGCCGACATTCTGGAAATCGCCAGGCGTGACCGCACCGCGGCGGAAATCTTCGTAATCGGTGCGCTCGATGTAACGGCAATTGGCGAACAGCTCGCAGGGGTAACTTTCTTCGATCTCACCGCTGTCCAGCAAAGCTTGCAGGGCGTCGTTATGCTCAACCACCACCAGGTCTTTGCCGTACTTGACGGTATAGACCCGGCCGGTGCCTTCTTTATAAGTGACTTCGAACAGTTTCTTGAGCGGCAGGTCCTCAACGCTGTTGTCAGTAAGGATCTGGGCGATCTCACCCTGCTGCTCAGGAGTGTAGGCGGCCAGGTCGGCGCGGAACTCGTCGTTGAGGCCTCGGTAGGCAAACAGGATCACGCCGTCGGTGCTGATGTAACCCTGCTGGATCAGATCATCCCAGATGACATCTCCCCCTTCGATATCGACCAGGATGTCAATCATATCACCGTCGTTGAGGAGGGCCTTAATGTCCGCAGCAAGATCGTACCGGGACTGGTTTTCACTGGTTAATGCCGGTGTTATCTCGAAATCCTCGGTAGCGCCCTGATAGGCGACCCGCCAGGATACCGGCTCAGACAGGACACCGTTTACCGCCGTTGGTTCGGAGGCGGCAACAATGACAGACTGTTTGCTTTCGCTGTCGTAAACAGACGATACCTGGGACTGGTTCAATCCCAGCAGAGCCAGCTTGCTGAGATTGGTGATGGTGAAGGGATCCTCACTGCTGAAACGCAGCACGCCGGCCAAATCGAAATGCCGGAAGTCAGACGTCCTCGCCATCCCGTACTGCAGGGCGAAATCGCCGGCCTTGCTGGACGTATCGGCGTACTTGTCCAGGTATGGTGCGCCGTAGACCCCGGCTTCATACTCGGTTCTGCTGTCAGGGTCGTACCAGCCGATCTGGTCGACATCGACGTCGATCACCGTGTACCAGCTGCCCACCTGGACTTCCACAGTGCCGACTGGGCGCATGTAGGTGGTCTCGTAATAAACAGTCTCGGGAACCATGATGGTGGGCTCATTGGGATCGACCATCTGGCGGGTTCCCACGGGAACGGTGACGGTACGCCGGGTGGGTACCAGGTATGGCGAAGCCACCTCTACCGTTCCGGCGGCGCCGGTATCCGCGATGATCTCCACGTTATTGGCGGCGGCAAGGATGATGCTGTCCTCGCTGCCGGTGGTGGAGTTGCCCTTGGCCAGGACCTGGGCGCTTTGCAGGATTCGGATATTGCCGCGCACCTGGCCTTCACCGTCCTGGGCATAGGTAAAGGTACCGTCGGGATTGCGCTCGCCGGCGTAAAGTGCCAGGCGGTTGGGCGTGGTTATCGTACCGGTAGCGTTGACGACAATATCATCAAACGCTGCTATGGTGATGAACGAGGTATCGCTTTCGGTCCAGATCCAGCCGCCCACGAACACGTTGGCGGCGCTGATCTCTACTTCCTCTACCGCCGCTACCAACGTACGATCCAGGGTGATGGTGCTGTCGTGGACATGAACATCGTTGTCGGCCGTAATCTCGACCCGTGATCCCACGCCCCGGGCGATGATCACGCCGTCAAGCACGTTGGCTGCGTCGGTAGCCAGGATAACGTCGGCAGCATCGAGAATGACCTCGTCTCTGGCATTGACAAGGTTGGTAGCGATGATCGCGCCGTCTGCGCTCATCTCCACCGTGGCGGTGTCTACGGTGGCAACGAACACCCGGTCGGCGCCGGGAATGGGATCGGCGCCCGGTGGCAGGAGTGCGCTGCCTTCGTCGACAAAGTTGCCGTCACCATCGACCAGGAAACCGTCTGCGTCGATCAGGCGGCCGTTGGTATCGGTCTGGTTATCGAGCTGGTAGAGCTTGCCGACCAGGCCGGCGACCTCAATGTTCTCATCGGCATGGATCGCGATACGACCGCCGGGTGCGGTCTCGAGTACGCCGCCGCTTTCGATCATGCGGTTGCCGGCAGCGTCATAGGCGAACATTCCCGCCTCCACGGTAATGTCGGAGAATCCGGCCGCATTGAGTGCTTCCTGGACAGCGACAGCGAAATCATCCGTGTCCTGATCGAGGGCGATGGTGACGGTATCCTCCACCCGTCCGGTATCGCGCTCCAGGGCGATCTTTAAGACAACGTCGGTAAAAACCGTACCGGCCTCATCAGGCGGATTGGCTTCGGTTATGATTTTCTGCTGTCCCGAGGGAGCGTCAAAAAAGGATTCCCGGCTGGGGTGGGTAAACCCTAACGCCCCGGCGTTGGTTTCGGCAGTAATGGTAAAGCTTTGGTCGCTGAAGAATAGGAGCCTGTCGGGGGCAGTTTCACCGGTGACCGGGTCGGTCTGATAGGTGACCATGTTGACGATGACGCTGGCGTCGGAGGTGTCATCGCTGCCGCCTTCGATGACGAGCTCGTCATCGGCGTAGAGCAGGCCGCTGACCAGAATCTGCTGGTCGGAGCGGATACGCAGATCGGCCAGGCCGGTTACCTCGTCTTCGGCAAACACGCTGCCGGTGATAACGATGTCGCGGTCGGCAAAGATATCGATCTCGTACTGGTCGTCGCTGTCGCGGTCGGCGCGCAGGAAACTGCCGTTGCCAATGGCCAGGGCCGTAGCCTCGCTGCCATCTCTGACATCGATCATAACCTGGCCGCTGGCCTGAACCGAACCAAAGCCGGTACCATTAACCACGGCGCTTTCCACCGCGTGCAGTTCGACCCGGGCATTGTCGGCGACCACGCTGCGAATGAAGGTGCCGTGATTGGTGGGATCTTCCGACACATCGATACCGGCCAGAACCGCGCCATACACCTGTACGGTGTCGCCGCGCAGGACGATCGTGCTGTCGTCACCGGTGGTCTTAACCTCACCGGCAAGATTTATGATGAGGTCGGTGCCGGCGACCAGCTCGATAGAGTCGCTTATCTCGAGCAGGGCGCCGGTATCAAAGAGGATTTCGAAGGTGGCATCTGCTGTTAACACCCCGGTAGCGGGAAGCGGGCCGTCGTCGGCCAGCAGCCGCACCGGGAAGACGCCGGAAGATGTAGTAACCCCTTCGGCCAGTCCCAAATGTAGGGCACTGGCATCGGCATCAATGGAGAAGTTGTAATCGCTGGTAAAGAGAAGTTGATCGCCCCGGAGACTGGCAGTGACATCGACCATGCCGGCCGCAGTCAGGGCGTCCCGGATGTCGGCAAGGAGGTCTTCGATGCCGGTATTGAGGGTGGTGCTGTCGGCGGTGACGGTTATCTCGGTGGGAGCGCGAGGCGCGCCGCCAACCAGGAGCCGTCCGCCGGCCACAATCCTGACTTCCGCACCGCTGGGGATGACGAACAAATCGATATCCTGCAATACGCTGATACTCAAACCGGCTTCGATGGCCAGGGAACCGGTAAGCTCGACATTTTCGTGGCCGATGATATCGACTTCATACACCAGCGGACCAAGATCGACGCTGCTGGTGATGCTGCCGGTCATGTATACCACATCGCCTTCCAGCTTGAGGTATCCTTTGGCGTTGATGATGCCGGAATCGCGGTCGATGTACAGGTCGCCGTGCTGGGAGGTGATATCGATGCTGCTGCCGGCGCCGGTGGTGGTGATGCGAGTATCGATGATCACGTCGTTGTAGCCGGTGACGATGATCACGGCATCGTCGCCGGTGGCATCGTTACCGGCTTGCAGGGAAGCGAGAGGGTTCAGCAAGATGCTCCATTGCCCCGGCTCCTCTACCGTACCGGCGGTGAGCTCGATCTCGTTGCTGGCAGTGATGCTGCCGGAAAGCTGCAGGGTGTGCTCGGAGTGGATGCGCACGTCGGAACCGGCACCGCCGGCGATCAATCGGCCGCGGATGTTGCCATCGGCACCGGGGGACAGCACGATGGAATCGTTGATGGTCTCGATCAGGGCCTGGATACCGATCACCACGTCGCTGCCGGTAGCATTACCGAGATCGACCATGCTGTCGGAACGGATATGGCCGCCGAGATAGATCTCGCCGCCTGAATCGAGGGTGACGGTAGCGCCTTCTTCCACCGCGCTGATCGTGGGCGCCGGTGCAACCGAATCCTCCGGATCCGGTCCGATTCCGAGGTATTCGCTGCCGGTCTCGCCCTCGACGGTAAACGCATAGCCGCTTGACGTGAACAGCAACTTGCCGTTGCGCAGCTCCACCTGCACCAGACCGTTGGAATCATCGTCGGTAAAATCGTCAAAAGAATCGATAGCAGCCTGGATGTCGTCGCGGATGCCGGCGATGGTCCGGCCGCTGCTGCCGGGAACGACGGTGACCAGGTGGGTGTACTGGGCCATACCGGTATCGAGGGTAAGATTGAATGTGGCCGTACCGGCAAGCACGCCGTTGGCATGATCGGCCCAGCCTTCGGGCTCGACTTCCATAAAATGGGGCTGGCCGAAGATGTCGATAGTACCGGCGCCGCCCATGTAGATCGAAGCACCGGGCGAACGCGCCTCAACTCTTGCCGAACCCAGCACCCGGATGCCGTCGGAAGCGGGATCGTCACCGCCGCGAATGTCGATACCAGCCCCGGAAAACAGGTCCATGCCCACGCGCACCTGGCCGTCGGCGTCGATAGCAAGAGAGCTTCGCGAATGCTCACCGCCGAAATCATCCTGATCGAACAGATCAAGGGTGCGGCCCAGATAGCGGGCGGTAACCTGATCGTATTCCTGGATAACCTTGCCGCCGGCAAGAAGCACACCGAGCAGTTCTACGTCGCCGCCGGAGTTGACCTGAATATGACTGCCGATCTCCGATGTGGTCACTTCACTGGGCGCGTAGATATACACGCCGATGCCGGAATCGTCGATGCCGCCGCCCAGGGTGATCTGATCGGACGCCTCGACGTAACAGGGAGTTTCCACCAGAACGTTGCTGCGACCGGGTGACAGGCCGCCGATGCTGAGCCGGCCTTCGGACACCAGGGACACGTCGCTGCCGGCGCCGCGGGCTTCGATATTGGTGATCAGCAACAGATCGTCGACACCGTAGATGTCGATCCGGCTGTTGTCGCCCCGGGTGAGCAGGCCGCTCTCCAGGGTCGACATCAGAACACTGACGCCCTCGCTGTCGTCGCCGCCGCGGATGATGATGCCGCCGTCGGCTTCCAGGGCGGTGTTGATCCAGACCCGGTCCTCCGACGCGATGAACATCTCGGCGTCGTCACCGGGCGCTCTGACCACGCCCTGCAGCTCTACCCGATTGAGGCCATCGATGGTGATCTGATACGGATTATTGGTCTGCGGCGGATTGGTGGCGTCAGGGAGTACGTCCTGGAAGCTCTCTAACCGGGCGGTTTTGGCCACGACCACGCTGTTACCGGACTCGTCGTCTCCGCCGATGATGTGTATCTGGTCCTGTACGTTCAGGAATCCTTCGATATGCACCTGGCTGGCCGACTCCACCCGCAGGTCGGAGTTCGTACCGTCGACATGGACCTCGCCGAAAATGCGGATATCGTCAGGCCCTTCGATCACCAGTTCGCTGTCTTCGGCAAGTGAGGTGAGCACGCCGCCGACAAAGATACTCACCCCCGAGACGTCGGAATCGGCGGTCAATCCCATATTACGTGAGGTGCTGATCGCTCCCGCCACATCCAGGCGATGGCCGGAAGTGATGTAAGCGTCGGCCCGGTCGCCGGTGGCGTAATAGTCATCGCGATCTATGGCCTCGCCGTCGTCGGGACCGGTGAAAACGCCGGCGATCACGCTGCCGTAGATACCCACCCATACCGGAGCGGCCACATTGATCGTGCTGTCGTCAGCGTAGGTCTTGATCCGGGCGCCGACCTCAAGATAGAATTCGGTACCGGCGCCGGCGTTAATCACTGCGCCTTTCCCCCGGCCGAGTATCCAGCCGGCCACTTCCACCCGCTCGGTGCCGCCGGTGGTAATGATGGCGCCCTCGCCCGTCGTTTCGATGGTGCTGGGCACGGAAACGTAAATACTGATGTCGCTTTCGTCGTCGCCGCCGGTAATCGTGATATCGCCGGCAGCTTTGATAGAATTGCCGACCACACCGTTACCGACCTGGACCCGTTCCCCGAAATCGATGGTGACGCCGGCGCCCCATTCGCCCATGTCGATCAGACCATAGATCCAGGCGTCGTTGGGACCGCTGATCCTGGCCGTGCCTTCGGTACTGCCGCCGATCAGGGTGCCGGTGGTGGTCAGCTCGAAGCTGGTGCCGGCATCGTCGTCGCCGGCTGCTCCGGCCTGGATATCGGTCCCGCCGCGGGTCAGGATCCTGCCGGCCACGGTGACCTTCTGTTCGGACACGATGCGCATGCCCGAACCGGCGCCCATGACATAAACATTAGCCAGAATATCCACGTCGTTAGGCGCTTGAATCGCCAGATCGCGCTCGACGCCCTTGGTGAAGAGCACGCCGGTAGCCAGGAGCACGAAGCTGACCCCGGCCACGGGATCATCGAGGTTGAGGCCGGAAACGAATAGCAGCTCGGCAATGGAGGCGACCACGCCGCCGATACTGATATCGTGCTCGGACACGATCTCGATATTGGTGCCTTCTGCAGTGGCATGGAAAGTGGCGTGGCAGAGATACTGCTGCTGGTTCAGGGTGACATTTTCATGGGATTCCACGGTTACCGGGAACACGCCCAAAAGATGGGGCGCTGCCGTGCCGGTAAGGCTGAACTTCTCAACCGTGAGAAATCGCAGGGCGTTATCGTAGTAATCCACGCTGATCTCATCCAGATCGGCGGCGATCAATGCGTCCTGGACGTCCTGAACCAGGTCATCGATACTGCTGTTATTCTCGGTGCTCTCGGCAGTAACGGTCACCTCGACAGGATCGCTGCTGTCGGCCATCAACACGGCAAACGATACCGCTTCGGTCAGTGCCAGGTCCGGTCCAATCTCCACGCCGGCGTATATCCGACCATTGACGTCGGCGCCGTCATGGGCGTCGATCACGATGCTGGAAGTACCTTCGACATCGTTGCCGTCCCAGGCACGGATCATGCCCTCATGCTGGAGAAACCAGGTCTGGGTGGTGATGTTGATCGCCGAATTCTGACCATGGACTTCAATTGTGCCGCGGGTCTCAATAGCGTCGGCGGCGGTGATCTCGATCAGGGCCTGCGGCACTCTGATTTCGTTGTACGCCTCATTGTGCCAGTCCGAGCGCCAGAGCCCGGCCTGCAACAGGCCGAACATCTCGATGGCAATGGAAACGTCGCTGTTGGGATCGTCGTTGATGTCAACGTCGATGCTCAGCAGGGTGGCGGCCCGCAGCCAGCCGTTGACGCTGAGATGGTCTTCGATGTCCAGGGAAATGACTTTTGCTGTAATACCGGAATCGAAATCGCCGGTAGGCGTACGCAGATGTTGGCTGATCACCGTCATGGTATCGGCGCTGAATATCAACTCGTTACCGAAATCGTCTACGGCATCATTCACTGCCTCCACTTCGCCGCGAATCGTGATGTCTTGGGCCAGGAAGGTCACCTGGTCACGGAACGCCGAGTGGCCGAAAACCATCACGTTGCCGTCTTCCCTCCGGCCGATGGTAATCTTGGCAAACCCATCGCGGATCGCTGCCAGATCACGCGTGGGCAGTTCCAGGGCGGAGAAGGTAAACCCGAAGGCGGGATCCAGGACCGTATCGTGGTTCGTGGGCTGGGCCGTGCCGCCATCCTCGGCAGCGGTGCCGAACGTGTAGGTCCAGACCATCTGTGTGGACTTGACCCGCAGCTCACCGGCACCCACAATGACGCCCGTCTCGAAGAGCTCTTCGATGTCCTCCCCGTTCTCGTCGAGGCCGACCACCCGGCTCACCGTGTGCAGCATGACATCGACATCGTCCGCGGTAATGGTGATGTCGTCACTCGAGAAGCTGCTCTTGATCTTTCCTGAGACCAGGCTGAACCGGGCGTTTAGGGCCAGCAGCGTAATATCAATGTCTCCGCCGGCGACGGCCAGCCCCTGGAGCACGCTGTCGTCGATCAACTCTCTAATCCACAATGGGGTATCGGTGGCCGCGCGCACCGTAAAGTTGTCCATCTCATAGACGGGCGAATCGCCCGCGTCGACAATGTTGAGATCATCATCCTCCACCAGCACGATATCACCGGCGGCGGTTTCATTGATGGCGGCCGTCAGGGTATGGATACGCGTCAGAATCGGGGTGGCAAAGCTTCCGATACCGCCTTGAACCGCCAGGATAAGGTGCGCTCCCGTGCCGATGATCTTAACCGGTCCGGTGCGAATCAGCGATCCTGTGGGAATGGTCATGCGGATCCACCCGGACCCATTGCCGTCATCGCTGTCATCGGCCGAAATCCGCAGGTCCGCCTCAAGCAGGATATCAATATCGCTGGGCGCGTCCCGCATCGTGTTAAAAATATCACCCTTAGTGTCCTCAAAGGCCGCATCCAGCTCCAGGTCGCCGGCGCCGGCGGTGCGGCTGAACTTCTGGCGCAGCACGCCGCGGTCATCGCAGTAGCCGGTCTCGATCAGGTGCAGGAACAGCGTATCGGGATCGATAACAACCCCGTCAAAGTCCTCGACCGCAATCGTACCCTGGGAATAGGTGCGCAGATCGAGGTAGCCGTCATTGAGCGCGGTGAGCGGATGGGTTACGATGATGGGACCGAGCGAATCCAGAATGATATGCGCGGCTTTGATATCGCTCTGCAGGTCGATGTCGGAAGCAATGATCCGCACGCCCGTCTCGCCCAGATCGCTCACACCCGACGGGGCGGTCGTCGTAACAGAGACACTGCCTCCGAAATTCTCTATGGATGCATCGTGGGTGCTGGCATGCAACCCGGTGAACGCCGCACCCGCTCCCAGGATGGTTTCCCGTTCGATACCCGAGAACTCGATTCGCTCGATGCCGTTGGTGATCTGCTGCTGGTTCAGATGCAGGGGCTGTGCTGCGAAGAGCTGTTCGACAATCACCTCGTCAAAACTGCCCTCGGCATCGTCGATCGTCACCCGGCTGTTGAGGCCTGAGACGTGTGCTTCGTCGAACCCGGGTAGCGCCTCCTCCAGGGCAAACCAGTACACGTCATTGCCGCCCGTATCCTCAAGGGTCAGCGTGTAGGCGGGGAAACTCTGAACGGTGATCTCATCATCGGAATCCGGCAGGATGACCGTGCCCACAGTGACGTTTTCGGTTGCCACCTCCGCTTCGCCGATCTCAAAGACCAGCTCATTCGTGTTGACCGTGCCGATGACCGCATCGCTCACGTTCTCGAAATCAAGCGTTTCCCTGCCGGCGGTATCGGTGATGGTGTCATCTCCGAATCCGTCGAAGAAGCGGTATGTGTCGTCGCCCGTACCGCCGTTTAGTGCATCATCACCATGCCCGCCGAACAGGCTGTCTTCGCCGTTATCGCCGTTCAGGATATCGTTGCCGCCATTGCCCCGCAGGATGTCGTTTCCGTCGCCGCCATTCAGTATATCATCGAACGGGGAGCCCACCAGTTCATCATCGCCGCCTTCACCGTCGATGCTGACCACCGCGTCGTCAATCAGGGAAACCATCCCGCTGATATCGAGGAAATCTTTGCCGGTGCCTCCGTCGAGGGTGGCGCTTCCCGAACCGTTATGCACGATATAATCATCACCGGCACCACCATCCACGGTAACGGTGGCGCTGGTGTTACCGATCTCGATATAATCGTTGCCGCCGCCGCCGATGATAGTGCAATCACCGCTGCCTTCAAACACGATATGGTCGCCGTTCTCGTTCTCACCCTCCGCTGCCGGCGGCTCGTTTCCGCCGCGGATCACGACCGGCGCCTTTACGCCCGGCCGCACGTAGATCTGGTCGTTGCCGTTGCCCCCGTCCACGACGATGCTCGTGACACCCTCGTAGATCTTGCTGCGGCCACCGATCGTGATCTTGATCGCTTCACCCTCGGGATCATCCGGCGATCCCGAGACGTGATCGATGATCACACCCTCGTTGATCTGATCCTCCGCAAGCTCCCGCCACTGGGCCCGTTCCCCCACATTCACGTGCAGCTCGCCGCCGTTCCAGTCCTGAGCCGCCTCCTCTGTATCACCCTCGTCACCCGCAAGGTACACCACACCGGGTATCTCGAGATAGCCGATATCAAAGTTGGCGGTCTTGCTTACTTTAAGGAACAGTATCTTGATTGTCACCGTGACCGAAAGGGTGACGTGCGCCCGGTCGCCCTGGCCGCCGGTACGCGTTGCGGTAAATGTCCCGTCGATACCAAAGGCCGCAAGGGTTATGCCGAAAAGCTTCGCCTTGACCCATGCGCTCAGCGTCAGGCCGAACTCGGCGTCATTCAGCCAGACGCGGAAGCTGAAATCACCGTAGAGGCCGGTGCCGCCGGCACCGAGGTTCAAGTACCCGTTCAGGCCGATATCGAAGTGGCCGTCGGAGTTAATCCAGCCGTTTGCCGCCAGCTTGGCCAGTCCGAAGAAATCCATGGTGGCCGAAAAATCGATGCGCCAGGCGCCTTCCTGTACATCCATCTTGAAGCTGCCGTCCATCACCAGAACCTTGAGCACCTCCAGGCTCCCGGTGAGCTCCAGGTAGAAGGAGTGTGGCGCGATGCCTTCGATCAGAACGCCGGTGGTGTTCAGCTTCAGCCAGCCGCCGGCCTGGATATAGACAATGCTGGCGAGATCGAGCTCGATGTTGACCATCAACTCCAGGACAAAACCGTGGGCGCCTAAATCGTTGTCGCCCGTGTAAACACCGGCAAACCCCTTGGCCTGCACCGTGAGCGGCCCCAGCGTGATATCCACGTCGAACCTGAGTTCGAACTTGCCCTTGACCGCAACGATGTCGACCACACCGCTCGCGGATGCAAATCCGATAAAATCAACGCTCCCTTCAATGTGAATCTTCAACCCCGATTCGATGGGAATGGGTTGACCGGCGTTGGGACCGTCCTTGTAGACGTAGTCCTCAAAATACTTGGTCTGCGAGGTGGTATTGAGCTCAAGGGTGAACGCCGCCGAGAATTCCAGGCCAATGGCCTTGCCGAATTCTTCATCGATCCCCGCGGATATATCGATAGCCGCGAAAATACCGTGCCTGTTCACCTGCAGCACCCCGAAGACATCGATCTCACCGATCCCCTTCAGGCTGACCCGCGCCTCTGCCAGGATGAACAGCTCCAGGGTCCCGTCGGCAATCGTGCCGGAGAGGGAGAAGATGAACCGCCCCTTCATCACGAACACGTCGGCAATGTTCAGCTCGCCGCCGAGGGTGAACAGGATCTGGTTGGGGCCGATCTCCGTGTCCGTGGCCACGTCGGAAACGATACCGGTGGTGGGATCGATGGCAAAGGTCTGGATGATCTTGGTGTCGGAGGTGGTATTGATCTGCAGAAACATCCTGCCGTTGAGCGTCACCCCGGGGATGGTGCCGTTGGTGGCGATCACCATCTCGGCCTGTCCCCATAGACCGCCTCCCGAGCCGATCAGGGCGGTCATGGAAATCGTTCCGGACATGGCCCCCAGGAAGGCGACCTCGGCGCTGGCATAGCCGGTGATTTCGATGCGCAGGCCGTTATCCACCGCGCCCACGATCTGGAACATGCCCTTGAGCTTGATCTGGTCCAGGATGTTCAGCGACCCCTGGATGCGCAGGACCATGTAGATCTCGCCCGGTAACGCCGGGTCCACGTAGCCGTTGGCGTCGGGCGCACGCTTGTTCACCAGGAGGGTGCGCGGATCGTCGTCATGGAGGAGATGATGCAGGGATGAGGGGATTTCGTACTCGAAATCCGCCTTCATGGTGTTGAACATCAACAGCAGGCTGCCGCTGAAGGAAATGCCCGTGATATCGCCGATGCTGAAGCCGGCCTCCGCGGTCACGGTCAGGAGACCCGCAATACCGAAGGGATTGAAGTTCAGGTATAGCATGCCCCGGACATCGACGTCGGCAAGGCTGAGGAAATTGGCCTTGCCCAGGCAGAACATCTCAAAGTGGGTTGACGCCAGTCTGAGAAAGAAGGCGCCCCGGATCGTGGCCCATTCGATATCCCGGTTCTGCGGATGGGCGATGGTCGCCTCACCCAGTATCTGGAACATCAAGGACAGCGGCGCCAGCTCGAAGGTCTGATTCTCCCAGAGGACTTCCAGGTAGTCATCGGTGGGATCGCCCCCGGTCCCGTTGGCGTTGATGTTTATGAAGTATTGCTTGCCCCGTTCTTTATCCAGGACCTTCCACTTCCGGCCCGGGGTGACCTCCTGGACCATGGCGCTCTGGGAGACCGTTACCTTGCCAAGAAGCGCAAAGCGGTTCAGCCAGGTTGTGGGTAGGGGACTCCCGGCTTCCAGCTCGTTCACGGCGTTTTCAAAGTCCAGCGGGTCTTTCAAGGAAAACAGCTCATCTCCGGGGATGCCCTCGAGCCAGATGGTCTCGGTCTTGGTCTCCAGGCAGGTGTTGATCTGGAGCATGGCCTCTCCGTTGACGAACATGCCGAACCGTTCCAGGAACTCGAAGTTGGTCTGGAACTTGGCCACGCTTCAGAACTTCGGCATGAGATCGAAATCACCGTCCCGGGCGATCAGGCCGCCCAGATCCAGCACAAACTTTCCGGCGCAGGAGGCCACGTTGCCGATGTAGATAATCTTGGCCGTACCGCTGAACTGCAGGTCGATGACGAAATCGGTGATATTGAAGGTGAGAACCGCCTTGCCGCGAACCTCCAAAATCGGTTCGTCAAACAGGAAATCGGTGGCCCAAAGCTCAAACCCCGCCGGAGATCTCGAAGAACAGGGAGGCAGAGAAGGCCGTCACGTAGAAGACCTGGGTGTCGGCCAGGTTGGTATTCCCCTTAGAATCCTGCCAACTGCCCTCGATGAACTCGATCTTCACCATGCCCTGTTCGAACGCGCCGTTCAGATGATACCGGAAGGTGGTGTCATCGAGCTGCTCCACCCTGGCCACGCTCAACCCGCTGCCGCTCTCGACCACAATATCGAACTCGGCCCCGGGATCGGTGACGGACCCGGCATCCACGCTGTTGCCGTTGACCGGTGTGAAGCTTACATCGATATAGCTCTTTCCGTTGTTACGGTCGTTCAGTTCATCCCGGTCGATCTGGGCGCCGGCCAGCGGGTCGGCAAGAGCGGTTGTCGGCACGGCAATGGAAAATTCCATGGTCGAGCCCAGGTTCTTGAGGTCCGGGTAATCGGCCAGGGATACCTGCCCGGCAACGAATTCGACACTCACATCTCCGGCTTCAAAGGCACCGGTGAGGTAATAGCGATACGTGTTGGAGCCGGGGATCCGTGTGGGCGATCGGGTCGGATCCAGGGCCGCCGTGCCCATGCCGCTGCCGCTGAGGATGAACTCGTCTTCTTCATCCAGCACCGAATCCGGATCGATCCGGTAGCCTTCGGCGGGACGGAACACCACGTCCAGATACATCAGGTTGGCCGTGGACGGGTCGGAGACAGTAATATTGTCTGCCGCGTTCTGGACCTCGGTGCCCGAGGCGTCGGTGTAGAAAAAGCTGAGCGCAATGAGGGAAACCCCGGCCGCTCCGGACGCATAGGTTCCCTTGACGAAATAGCGGTACAGATAGGTGTTGGTGGACGCGTTGACCCCCAGGAGAATCGGCGCCCGGTCGGCATCCAGAGAAACCCCGCTCAACCCGCCGGTCAGAGTGAACTCCGCTTCAAGGTCGGTCACCGACTCCTGGTCGAGCACCCCACCCGAGGGTATCTTGATGGGCACATCGATGAATCCCCGGTGCACGTTCAGGTTGCTCAGGCCGGCGATCTTGCCCGGCTGGGGGCTCTCCAGGGCCACGCCGATGGCTTCGACCGTAAAGGTCCGGGTGAAGGCAAAGTTCGTCCTGCCGGCATCGTCGTCGATGCTGCCCTCGGCAAAGACAACCTCCGCCTGTCCTGCCGCGAACTCGCCCGTAAAATAATAGCGGAAGCTGTTGGTGTTGATGGTGGTGGGATTGTCGATGGACTCCGTGGCCGCGCTAGCCGGGTTGTCCTCGATGCTGCCGTCGGAGTCGGTATATGCCCAGGTGTTCTCAACGAAACGGATTCCTGCGATGCCGGATTCGTAGTGGCCCGTGACCCAGTACCGGTAGGTATAGGTATTTGCCGCTTCATCGTGTTCTATCAACTCGGGCGCAGTCGTATCATCGAGCGAGACCTTATGCTCTTCGCGAATGAGCGCGCCGTCGGCGTCATATTCCCTGATCACCAGCCCGGCGCCCTCAAGTGTGAATTCGGCCTCGAGATCGGTTATCGAACCCTCATCCAGAACGGCGCCCTCCGGCAGCGCGTAGGTAATATCGATATAACCCCGCTCGTTCACCGCTTCGGGCGAACGGCTGGTATCCAGCACGGCGGTGGAACCCGGCGGACCGTTAAAGCTCAGCTCATCACCATCGATGGAGTCCAGGTCCAGGGAGTTGCCGTAGGACGGGTAGAAACTGATCTCCACGTACCCCTGGCCGTTGATCTGGGTAATGCTCACGGTCGCACCCTCTTGGGGCGAGGCCAGGACCGCGGTGGTTCCCATGACCGTAAACGTCTGGGTCTTCTGATCGTTGGTCATCTCGTCGGAAGCGGCGAACCCGCCGGCGGCAAAAATGACCTCCACTTCCCCGATCTCATATCCGGTGAACGCGGCATCATCCACCGTGTACCGGAAATTCTGAATCCCCTCTCCCGACAGCCGGGCGTAATAGGCGTCGTCGCTTTCGCCCTCGTTTCGTTCCACCGTGGTGATAGTCGGTAGGCCGTTTTCGTCGGGGGCAAGGGTCACCGGCACGGGGGTCCCCGACAGGGTGTAGGTATTTCCGCCCGCTTTAATGCTGACCTCCCGGTCGCTGTCCATGATGCTGGCATAATCGAGGGTCTTGCCCGGGCCGGGGTTGAAGGTCACGTCCAGATAATGGCTGTCGTCGTATGTTCTGTCGTTAAAGACGCCGATATCGACTTCCGCTTCCTCAGCCGGGTCGATCAGGCCGGCTTCCGGCTTGATGCTGGTGTCCACCGGCGCGTGGTGAGAGGCGTAGACCACCGGGATGTCGAAATCATCGCCGTTGGACATCTTGAACCCGATCTGAAGCTTCCCATACAGGGTCAACAGGCGTATCTGTTCGGGAACCTCAACCAGGAACAGCACCGTGACCTGGCCCGATGCAACCTTGGAGATGTCGGCGTAGAGCTTGCCGGACACGCTGATGTTATCGGCGGCGAAGTTGAGCTTACCGTTTATCAGGAACTTGCCGTCGGTGGAGAACATGACCGTGACCTGGCCGTTGAAGGTGGCATCGGAGGCGTAGGCGGTGTAAATCTTGGCGCTTCCGGTAATCAGCATGGGTGCCTTGAACGCTGCAAAGAAGCCCAGACCCGGCGGCATGCCCTTCATTAGATTGTACTGTTTGACGACCTGCTGTTTGACCTCATCGAGCCATGTCACAGCCGTTGTTTCGGTGGGCAGTTTGAACGCCGGCAGTCTCAGCTGGCGGGCATCCTCTATGGACGGCAGGGATTTGAAGAACTCCACACCCGCGGAAAAGTCGTTGATGGCCAGGCCGGTGTGCGGTTCCAGGATCACCCCGCCGGGGACCTGAATATTGAGGAACACCCCCAGCGGCCCCAGCTCGGAGATCGCAAATCGGATGTTCATGCCACCGATGCCCGGGAACTCGAACCCGCCCTGCACGCCCAGGAACAGCACCCGGTCAGCCACCGGCGTCACGGTGTCGGTGGGCTGGATCATCTGTCCGTTGGCATCCAGCTTGAGGATGCCGCCGATGAGCGCGCCGCTGATCGAGCCGCCGAAGACCTCACCCTCGACACTGATGCCGATGGACGTGATATCGATAATGGGGAACTTGCCCTGGAGCAGGAGCATGGGCCGGATTTTCAGGCCTTCAATGACGCCGGAGAACTTCAGGCCCGGCACACCTTTCATCTCCGTTATGGATGCCGAGAGCGAAAGGGTGAAATCTTCCGGATGATTGTTGATGTCTTCCCACTCAATGCCGAACTGGGAGATCTGGATGGGCAGGAACGACGGGAAGCCCATGCTGTCGCCACTGGCATCCAGGCTCAGGAACACACCGAAGCCCTTTTTGGTCACGAAGGTGCCGTCGCCCAGGAAGGCAAAGTTGCGCGCCTCGCCGCCAACGGAGATGGGGCCGACGTTGAGTTCGGCTCCGATGGACCTGAAGGAGACCAGTTCTTCATGGGCAGCAGCGCCCGTGTTCAGCCTGAAGTCCTGTGCCTTCAGGACCAGGAAGCCGGCGAAGTCGACCTCGAAGGTATCGACCTCGAAGACAAAGCCGTCGACTTTGCCGTCGGTGAAGGTGATGGCGGCGTAGAGCGCCAGGTCATCCTCGACCGGCTCGCCGGTGGTGCGGTCGCTGATGGTGGCATTGATGGGCAGGTTGGGGAAGAAGCGCGCCCCGCCGGAAGCAAAGTAGATCTCGCCGTCGAACTGGATGCCGGTGCGGAAGTCCACACCGAAGTTGGTGACCCCGACGCGGATGTCGTCGAACTCGACGATACCGAGCAGGTTGATAGCGCCGGTTGGCTCAGGCGTCGCGTTGGGATCGTTGGGATCGGTCACCGTCGGATCAGTCACAGCCGGACTGCTCGCAGCCGGATCCTTGGCCACGCACCCGAAGCAAAGTTCTGCCACGCCCAGCTTGAAGCCCGTGGTGCGGATAACCAGGCCGGGAATGGTCACATCCTGGCCAAGGCCGGAATCGAAATAGGTGTAAGGTTTGAGCGAGCCGGTGAGCTTGAGCGGAATGATGGTCAGGCTGGCGCTGTCGATGACCACCAGTTCCTGGCCCAACCCGTCGTGCTCAGCCGGATCGTAGCCCGGATCGTAGCCGATCTTGATGCCGGTGGCCTTTGCCTTCAGCAGGTTGGGCACCTCGACGAACAGGGACGCCACGCTGAAGGTGAATCCGCCCGCCGAGCTGATCGCCGGCCCGCCGCCGCCGGAGCCCATGAGGGCCATGACATCCACCGCGATATCGAAGGTCCCCATCACGCCCTGCAGCTCTGCCGTGATGCCGCTGGAGGACTGGCCTTCGCCGCCGCCGAACTGCAGGCCCGCGGTCTCGACACCGATACCGATGGTGACGTTGAGTTTCTTGTCCTTGAAGGAGAAATTGCTGAATCCGATGCTTGGGCCGTTCAGGTAAAGGGGCCCGAGCTTGATGCCCTCGGTGGTGGAGCTGGAGCCCGAAGTCTCCGCCTTGATCGTGAACTTCTCGCTACCCGCTTTATTCAGGGTGCCCTGGTTATCGGCCCAGGTTCCGACCTTGTAGTTGACGATGACATCGCCGTTGGCAAAGAGTCCGGTGGTATTGGTGGGGTCTTTATCGGTAAGGTAGTATCGGTATGTGGAGCCTGAAACGAGCGTGGGTTTGACCACCGCGCCGTTGATATCGAGGATCTCGCCCAGTGGCCCTAACTTGATGTCTCCAAGTCCCGGTCCGCTTAGGGTAAATTCGGCGTCCGGATCGCTTTCAATGGTCTGTTTGTTGAGGCCCTTTCCGCTCCGGTCGGTGAAGGTGACGTCGATGTACTTGCGGGCGTTCAGCATCTTGGCATCGATGATGGCGCCGTTGGTTGGATTCGCCAGGTTCGCCCCCGGAGGCGCACGGGCCGCACCGACCGAGTAGAAGGTCTGGGAATAGCCCAGGCTGCGGTTGCCGCCGTAATCGGAGACGCCGCCTTCGGAGAAGGCCATCAGGACCTCGCCTTCCTTGAAGAAGCCGTCGAAATAATAGCGGTAGGTGGTGCCGAGCACATGGTCCACCCGGCCCGTTAGCGTCACGCCGGTGGCTCCCGGGCCGCTCAGGGTGAACTCGTTGCCGTCCACCGTATCGCTGTTGATGCCCAGCTCGTTGGGATCGGAGTACACCACATCGATATAGCGGTTGGTGTTGAGGGTGGCCAGGTCGGCCTTGCCGTTTTGGGCGCTGAGCAGGTTGGACTCGGGCTGCTCGGGCACGTTCGACGTTGAGGTAGAGCCGACCGTGACGCCGAAGAGAGAGAAACCGTTGATCCGGAAGTTGTCGAGTGAGAATCCCCGGGTGCCTCCTATGGTGAAGGCGGCGGCACCGCTGATGGCAAAGACTTCCTTCCCCGACACGGTAATGGAAAGGGCGACCTGCCTGATGTTTATCTTGAGCTCCTTGGTGGTCGGCAGACGGGTTATCTTCACCGTACCGGAAAGGCTGAAAATGCCGAAGACGGAGATTTTCAGGCTGCCCTCGATGCTTTCAATCTTCTGCGCGGTCGGGAAATTAACGATCACCTCGCGTGCTTCGGGGGTACCCTCGCCGATGGTGACCTTCTCGTCAACGATCCCGCCGGTCATGTTCACGCGCGCGCTGAGGCTTCCCTCTATCTGCAGACCGTCTATACCGACCAGCCCGATCTGGTCGGCGTCGGCAACAAAGGCGTATTTGTCGGCAGTGTAGAAGAGCACTGCCAGGTCCGCCCCTTTCATCAGCAGGCCGATGGCATCGGGATTCAGGGACCCATCCTCCAGCTCATAGGGGCCGGCGCCGATGAAGAGGTCCACGTTGGCAGCGGCAATGATCTTGACCGGCTGCGCCACCCCGTTCCCGTCTATCCTTGTCTCGCTTCTGACGCTGTAGCTGCCGGAGAGCGTGAGAAAATCGCCTATCTTGATGGTGGCATCCAGCAGCTCGAAAGCGAAGAATTGACCTTCGTCGATACCGGTCCCCGGGTCGACCACGAACAATATGTGCAGCTCCTGGCCGTTGACCGAGATCTTCTGGTCGACCGGGCCGCCCGTGGTATTGATGCGCAGGGCGGCATCACCCTCCCCTGCCAGTGGACCGGCTGTTATGCTGGCAGACCCCTTCAGCCAGCCTGCAACACCGGCGGAGGTAAAAAGGAAGGCGCCCCGGCCGTTCGTTAGCTCACCCTGGTCCGCGAGGTTGGCATAGATATCGGTGGCCGCCACCCGGATATAGACGACCTCGTCGATCTTTATATATTCGAACTGCAGATTGCCGTGCAGGTCGCTATCGATGCGCTTTCCTTGCGCGTTGACGCGATCGTCTCCTATTCCCGTGATATCGATATCAATGTCATAGACGCCTATCCGGAAATACGGGCCCGCGGGCAGGTCCAGGATCTCGACTTCGCCCTGTATCTCGATCTCCTCATAGACAGCGATGTCGGCGGTACTGAAGGCAAGCTCCGGCTCGGCGTCTATGGCGATAATGTCGGCGTCGAACGCGGCCTCCACGGAAAGCCGTCCGGCCAGGCCGCCGGGCGTGATGACCAGCATGCCCTCGCCGTTGGTAATGCTGATAATATCCGATTCCAGGAAGGAGAAGTTGACCTGGGTGACCGCGATGATGATGATATTGCCGCCGGCCTCGTTGGTGGTCTGCTGGAAGGCGAAGTTGGCGCTCATGGTCTGCTCGAGGATGGTCATCTCAAGCCTGCCGTCGAGCTTGATGATGTCCTCGGTCATATCCATATACACGAAGGTGTCCTGCTGGGTGTCTGGGTCTATGCCGGTGAGGACGGCGAGCGAGCCTTCGATGTTGCCGTCATCGTTGAAATCGCTGTTCTGGAAATCGACGACGGGCATGACCGCGCCTTCTGCGCCGCCGCTGCCTTTATTGACGAAAAGGCCGAAATTCTGGACCGATATCTGGACCTCTTCTATACCTACTAAAGAAGCCTCTCTTATGGTTCCCTGCATGCCGATCCAGCTTCTCTCGTCCGGAGGCTCCGTTGATGCAGGGTCCGCCTTCTTTTTTATGACGGCCAGGCCGAAATCAAGGTCGCCGATGTAGAGGCCTATGGACTCTTCATTAAGTTCGGCGGTCTCATTGGCATCCACCACGCCGTCGCCGTCCTCGTCCGCCTGCATCGCAGTCAGCGTGTTTCCTTCTGCATCGGTCCAGGAGGGCACTCCGTCACCGTCAAGGTCCGTAAAATAGGGGCCGTTAATCCCGGCAAAGGCCTCGACGTTGCCCGCGCCGATGGTCAGGACCTCGGCCTTGAACCGCTCGTTATTCGTCAGGGTGATGTGCTTGTTGGTCTTCTCGATGGCGAAATTGCCCGAGAGATAGACGAACCCGAAGAGGTTAATCTCGATGTTGCCCTTGACCTGCAGGAGTTCTTCCCTGAAGCCGAGATCTATGGAGCTCGACGGCCCGGTATTGACCGTCATGTACCGTTCGGGAACGGTGATCACCCCGGTAGCCGCTGCTTCAGCCGCTGTGGCGGTGAATTGTGGAACGCCGTCCATGAGCCCGATAATTTCCGACGCCCTGGTCACACCGGAGACGACCGTAACGGTCAGTTTTTTTGCCGCGGCATCATAGTTCACGCCAGGCGCCACGCCGCTGACGTACTCAACGGTCACATCGTTGAAAGCCGTTCCGGGTGTCACGGCGGTAAAGGTCAGGTCATTATTCTCACCGGGATTCGGTACCGTGACATTCGCGGCGACGGCTTCTGCTGCGGGCGGGGCATCCACGCCTGTATCGCCCGTTGACCACTTACCGCTTCCGTCGGGGTCATACCTGCCGAAATCCACCACCGTTGTGTTTTTAACGCCGGCGGCATCGGTGCCCGATCCCTGGTTGATGGAGACATTGAGGCTCCTCACGGCAAGCGTCAGGCCGTCGACGCCGATAAAGGAGGCCTCTCCGACCCTTGCCCTGAGAGCTGTCCAGGAGCGCTTGTCGGTCGGCGCCTCGGGATCGGCGCCCGACGGCACCTTGGCCTTCATCAGCGCCAGGCCGAAATCAACGTCCTCCAGGTTCAGGCCCACCGCGTCCTCCTGGTCCCCCGGCCCGTTCATACCGGCAAACGCGTTTACGTTACCGGCTCCCAGGGTGATCAGGTCGACGTCGACCTCCTCTCCCGTATCCAGGGTAATGGTGGTCGTGCTCTTCTCGAAGGCGAAGTCGCCTTCCACGAAGAAGAACCCGAACACCGAAAGCTTGATGTTACCTTCGGCAACGATCAGCGCCTTCTGGAAATCGAGGCCGATGGACGTGCCGCCGCCGATGTTCACCGGCAAGGCCTGGCCCGTGAAATCGACCACCGTATCCGTGTCTTTCACGCCGTTGTTGGTCCCGCTGCCCTGATTGATCTTTACGGAGAACTCATTGAGCTCGATGGTCAGGCCGTCGATGCCGACGAACGCCGCCTGGCCCACAGAGGCCTTCATCGCTATCCAGGAGCGCTTGTCGGTCTGCTCCACGTTGGGATCGGCGGGAGCCGTGGGCTTCATCAACGCCAGGCCGAATTTGACCTGTGTCAGGGACAGGCCCATGGCCTCCTCGGACAGCTCGGCGGTCTCGTTGGCGTCCACCTTACCGTCCTCGTTGATGTCGCCGTACTGCTTCCCGTCATCATGGGTCACGACGTCAACGAAGGTATCGGCGTCATTGCCGTCCGTCAGCACGGTCCGGTCCTCGTCCGGCAGGACCCAGTTGATGTCATCGTCACCGTCCAGGTCCGTCCAGTACGGGCCGTTGACCCCGGCAAAGGCATTTTTCACCGATGCGCCGATGGTCAGCAGCTCCACCTTCTTGGTCGTTCCGTCGCTCAGATTCACCGTGGTCTGGGTCTTTTCAAAGGCGAAGCTGCCCGAGACATAGAAAAAGTCGAACACGCCGATCTCGACCTCGCCTTCCACCCGCAGGTACGGCTTGGTAAAATCCATCTTCTGGGACTTACCGCCGCCGGTGTTGACCTTCATGTATCCATCGGCAACGTTGTCGCCGTCATTGTCGTAGGTGGTGTAATCGACCACCGTGCGGTTGACCGCCCCGTTGTTCCGGCCCGAGCCCATGTTGATGTCCACGGCCAGGTTCCGAACGGCGATGGTGAGGCCGTCCACGCCCACAAACTCGGCGCCGGTCACCGATGCTTTCAACGAGAGCCACGACCGCTTATCGGTCACTTCAACATCGGGATCCAATGGTGCCTTGGGGCTCATGATCGCCACGCCAAAATTAACCCCGGTCAGCGCCAGCCCCATGGCGTCTTCGGACAGTTCGGCACTCTCGTTGGCGTCCACGACACCGTCCCGGTCGATATCGCCGTACTGCTTCCCGTCATGGGTCACGACGTCCACATACTTATCGGCGTCACTGCCGTCCGTCAGCACGGTCCGGTCCTCGTCCGGCAGGACCCAGTTCACGCTATTGTTTTCGTCCAGATCGGTCCAGTAGGGACCGTTGACCCCGGCAAAAGCCTGGGACACGCTGCCGCCGAAGGCGAGCCGCTCCACATCGAGGGACGTGCCGTCATCGAGGGTGATGGTCGTGCTGGATTTTTCGAAGGCAAAGCTGCCGGAGGCGAAGAAAAATCCGAAGATGTTGATGTCCACCTGGGCTTCGGCCTTGATGAACAGGTCCGGATAGGTGGCATTGGTGATATTGACCGTGTTTCCCCCGCCGGTATTGATGGCAAGGCCGTTGTCGGGCTGTCCGTTGAGATCGAAATCGCTGGCGTTAAAATCGATGATGTCTTCGTTCGTTAACCCGCCGTTGGTCCCTCCGGCCTGATTGACCTTGACGTACAGCTCGCTGATGGAAAGGGTCAGGTCGTCGACACCGATAAAGGCGGCTTCCGCAACATACGCCTGGACCACCATCCAGGACCGCAGGTCCGTATTTGCCGCGTCGGGATCTGCCGGCGCTGTTGTCTTGATCATCGCCATGGCCAGGTTGGCATCTTCGATGGAAATGCCGATGGCGTTTTCGTTATCCACCATCTCCCCATCGTCGTTCTCGACCTTTGCCGGGCCGTTTACACCGGCAAAGGCATCGACGCCGCTGGCGCCCACCGTCAGCATGTCGACGTCCACCGGCTCGGTCTGGCCGACAATCCGGAGGGAGGCTCTCTTCTTTTCGAAGGCGAAGTTGCCGCTTAAATAGACAAAGCCGAACAGGCCTATGGACACGGAACCCTCTGCCCGCAGAAGTTCGGAAACGAAATCGAAGACCACGGAGTTGCCGCCGCCCACGTTTACTTCCAGAGACTTTTGGCTGTAGTCGATGACCGTGTCGTTATCACTGCCGTCGGCGTAGGTGCCGCCGCCCTGATTGACGGCAACGGCAAAGTTGGTGACGGACAAGGTGAGCCCTTCGATGCCGATGATGCTCGCCTCGCCGACCGACGCCTGCAGGGAGATCCAGGAAAGCTTGTCCTCGCTGGGGTTGTCGGGGTCTTGCTGGGGTTTGACCAGCGCCATGGCCACATCGACATCGTCCAGCATGAAGCCCATGGCGCCGTCCCGATCGGCCGGGCCGTTCACCCCGGCAAAGGCGCTGACGTCACTGGCGCCCAGCGTCAGAAGCTCGACATCGACCTCGGTATGTTCGGCATCGCTGAGTATCAGTGTATCGGTGCGCTTTTCGAAGGCGAAGTTGCCGGAGAGGAAGAAGAAATCGAAGATTTCGATGGTCAGCGTCCCCTCCGCCTAGAGGAGCTTGATCGCGAAATCGAAGATCAGGGAGTTGCCGCCGCCGGTGTTGACTTCCAGCGGATTGACGGAGAAGTCGATGACGGTACCGTTGGGCACCCCACCGTTGTTGCCGGAACCCTGGTTGATGGAGACAGCGAAATCCGTGACCGACAGGGTGATCCCGTCAATACCCACCAGCGCGGCTTCCGCCGTGCTCGCCTTGAGGGCGATCCAGGTGCGCTTATCCGACTGCTCCTCGCCGGGGATCTTGGGCGCTTTGGGTTTAATTAACGCCAGGGCAAAATCGAGCTGAATCAGCGAAAAGCCCATCGCATCTTCTGAAAGCTCGGCGGTCTCGTTGGCGTCCACCTTGCCGTCCTTGTCGATGTCCCCGGACTGCTTGCCGTCATGATCCACCACGTCGACGATATCGTCATCGCCGGTATCGGTTACAGGCGTCCCGTCCGGCAAAGCCCAGCTGATTTCCCCGTCTTCGTCCAGGTCCTCTATCCAATAGGGGCCGTTGACGCCGGCAAAGGCATCAACGTTGCTGGCGCCGATGGTCATGATTTCCGTCTGGACCAGGGAATTGTCCGAAAGCACGAACTCGGCGTCCTTCTTCTCGAAGGCAAAACTGCCCGATACGTAGAAGAATCCGAACAGGTTGATCTTGACCGTGGCCTCGGCCATGAGGAAGGCTGAGTCCCATTCGTTGAAAACGACGTCTTCGGCACCCGCATCGACGGTCAACGGGCTCTGCGTAAAATCGACCACTGTTTTGTTTTTAACCCCGTTCAGGGTCCCGCCGCCCTGGTTGATGGCCACGGCGATGCCGCTGACCTCCAGGGTTAGCCCTTCGATATCAAGACCCACGAATTCGACCCCGCCGACGCTGGCCTTGAGTGCGGTCCAGCTGCGCAGGTCCTTGACCCCGCCTTCATCCTGGCCGGTGGTGCCGGTGGATACCGCGGCAGTGTTGATCACGCCGTCCGTGGTCCCTTCGGCGGCGACCGCTTCAAACTCGGCGACATTGTCCAGCAGGGTGATGATCTCGGCGGCCGTGGTGACCCCCGGGACCACCGTGACCGTCAGTTTCTTTGCTTCACCGTCGTAAGCCGCGCGTGCCACCGGGCCGTTCACGTATTCGACGGTCACATTGTTAAAGAGCGTTCCTTCCTCGAATGCAGTGAATGTCAGGTCATTGCCGGGGCCCGGGCTGGTGATGGTCACGCTGGCCGCCGTGGGATTGCCGCCCGAAGCATCCGTACCTGTCTCTTCGGTGGAGCCGGATGCGGTGTTGATAAGGCCGCCGGCTGTGGCCTCTGCGGCCTCGGCGCTGAACTCTGCCACATCGTCCATGAGCGTGATAATTTCGGCAGCCCTTGTCACACCGGGTTCGACCGTGACCGTCAGCTTCTTCAAATCGCTGTCGTAAGAAGCCGCCGCTTCCTCCCCGTTCACGTACTCGATGCGAACATCGTTAAACGCGATTCCCGGCTCTGTGGCCGTGAACGTCAGGTCATTGTTGTCTCCCGGACTGACAACGGTCGCCGTGGCCGCTACCGGTGGCTCCGGAACAGGCTCATCTCTTCCGGTCTCCCCGGTGGAACCGGGGGCCGTGTTGATCTCGCCGTCGTCACCTGGATCGGCAGTTTCGGCGGTAAATTGGGATAAGGGATCATTGTTCAGGAGGGTGATGATATCGCCGGCCGTGGTGACACCCGGCTTCACGGTGATCGTCAGTGTCTTGGCGTCGGGGTTGCTGTCGTCATAGACCGCGGCGGGTGCCGCCCCATTGACATACACGACCTTAACATTGTTGAAGGCCACTCCCGGGGTTTTCGCCGTAAACGTCAGATCGTTTTTGGCCCCCGGGGAGGAGATGGTCGCAAACGCCGCCGTCCCGAGATCCGGGTCAACCGGATCAACCCCTGTATCTTCGGTCGATCCGGGTGCGGTATTGATCACGCCGTCCGTAGCCCCTTCTGCGGCAGCAGCGCTGAATTCCGGAACCCCTTCCATCAGTTCGATGACCTTTGCCGCGGTGGTCTCCCCCGGAACAACGGTGATGGTCAACGTTTTGGCATCGGGATTGCTCGCGTCATAGACCGCGCCGGGAGTTGTACCGTTGACATAGGAGACCGTTACGTTGTTGAATCCGGTGCCCACCTCCTGGGCCGTGAACCGGAGATCGTTGCCCGGGCCGGGGCTTACCATCGTGACATCGGCCGCCCGTGCCGGCGGCGGCCGCGGTGCCTGCTTGACCTTCATCATGGCCAGGGCGAAGTTGACGTTCGTCAGCGAGAAACCCACCGCGCCTTCCTTGTCGGCCGGCCCGTTCAACCCGGCAAAGGCATCGACCCCGCTGGCGCCGATGGTCATCAGGTCGACCTCCACCGGGTCCGAATCGTCGTTCAACTTCGCGGTAAAGGTCGTTTTGGTGAAGTTGATGCTGCCGTGCACGTAGAAAAAGCCGAAAATGCTGAGCGTCGCCGTGCCCTCGACGGTCAGAAACTCCCGGCTGAAATCGATGGTCTCGGTGTTATTGCCGCCGGTGTTGACGATCAGGTTGTCCCCGCTAAAATCCACCACCTGCGTGTTCTCTATCCCGTCGTTCTCCCCGCCGGCCTGGTTCACGGCCACGTAGAAGTCCTCGGCCTTTAAGGTCAAACCTTCGACCCCAATAAAAGCCGACTCCTTGATGCTTACCTTGACCGCTGCCCAATTCCGTTTATCGAGCCTTGGCGCGTTTTTGTCCTCGGGCGGTGGCACGCTCATCAGCGCGATGGCGAAGGAAAGGTCGGTGATGTAAAAACCGACTGCTTCCGGATTAGTCTGTGGGCCGTTGACCCCGGCAAAGGCGCGGCCATTGCTGGCACCGATGGTCAGGAGGCTGACCTCTGTCTGCTCCGTGTCGCCGCGCAGGGTAACGAAAGTGGTGGTCTTTTCCAGAGCGAAGTTGCCGGAGAGGTAGAAGAAGTCGTACACCCCGACATTGGCACTGATCTCCACCACCGCAAAATCGCCTTCGGTCTCATCGAAAGAGATCTCGACCGGCTGGCCGCCGGTGTCGATGCTGCGTTTGAATGCGCCGCCCGTAGTGTTCATCCGCACCTTCATGGCGCCGTCCAGGGTCACCCCTTCTATGCCGATAAGAGACCCCTCTCCGGCCCCGGCCAGGGCGAAGCTGACATCGACCAGGGACTCGCCCTCGGGGAAGCTGCCGTCCGCGTTCTGGTTGAAATGCACGATGGTGACCAGCCCGAAATCTGCGATAGAGACCAGCACGCCTGTTCCCTCATGTCCGTTCTCAAGATCCCGTCCCGAGCCCACAAAAGCTTCAAGGAAGGAAACGGCCAGCTGCACCTCTATATCGTGTAACCTTATGATGAAGTTGTCTAAGAACCCACCTATAAAGTCAGCCAGCGAGACGCGGTCAGCGGCCAGCTCAATGCTCACACCCGCGAACGCCGAGAAGACGGCGTCCTCCACTTGGGCCTGCAGAAAGCCGCCCAAATTCATACTCATATCGATATTCATGACGCTCAGCTCTATATCGGCGCTGAGCGTATTGATCTCGAAGAAGACAGCATCCGCTATGGTATAGTTGGTGGTATCGATCATCTTAATTGATATCGATGCCAAGGACAACGTCCATGTCGAATTCTGCCTTGACCTTGACCAGCGCCGAGAGCTCGGCGTCCAGACCGATTTTCTCAAGGGCGGGTCCGAGATCGAAGGGTATCAACAACTCCGGAGCGATGTTAAAGACCAGGTTGATGGACAGCTCAGGGTTGCCGTCGTTGTAATCAAGCGAAGCCCCCAGGCCAGACCCTTCCATTTTGGAGTCGAGATCGTCCATCAGGACCTGCGCGAACTCGTTTATGGACGGGAATCCGCCTTCGGTCTCGAGCTTATCGAAATAAGACTCAACAGCATCGTGCAGCTGCAGGAGTTCACCTATTTTATGTCCCGGTCCGACGAACAGACCGTTTATGCTTGTTTTTATGACCGGAAGCTCCTCATCGAGGGCCTCCAGCGTATTGATCTGTTCGCCTATCCAGTCGATCTTCTCAAGCAGCTGCAGGAAGTACCCTTTAAAATCGAGATTGAGGAATTTGGCGAGCAAATTCCCCATGGTGTTGGTACCTTCCACGTATATATCTATCGGGTGGGAAATCCGGTCCCAATTGAAGCGAAGCCCGGCACTGGCAATGGTGAGGGGTGTGTTTTCCTGGCCGGGGATAAGCAGCGCAACTCCGAATGTCCCTTCGAAAATAAGGTCGTTTATGCCATCGTCTTTTCCCGTGCCTTCGGCGACAAGCTCGAAAAGGTCGAACATCGAGCGTGAGGTAAGCTCGTGGAGACGAAGCACTCCCGGATCTTCACCAAGGACCTCGTCGAAATCACCGGCACCTTCGGGCAGGAAATCAACGGCAATACTGACGGCTTCATTGACCGTAACATGTCCGTCACTGAGTTTGACCTGGATGAAGCCGAGGGACCCGGTAGCTTCGACCGTGCCTAAGAGGTTAAGGTTCGTCAAGGTAACCTCGGGCCCATCAACAGCATCATTGTCAGGATCGATGAAAAAGCCGTGCTCATCCACGCCGAACACCAGGTGCAGTATCGCGTTGAAGCTGTACACAACATCGCCCTGTATGTTGAGCATGCCGGAAGCATCGACCATGTCTATGGCGCCTTCACCGGCGAACTTCGTCTCAACGCGCATGTCGAAGATCACCTCATCGTCCAGTTCCTCATAGCTGACGTTGTCGGCAATATCGTCCAGGTCGTCCAGTATGTCACGCATGGCGTCGAAGTCGCCTATGCTGTCGCCCAGTTCGGAAATGAAATCTCCCATCGGGCCGCCGTTCAGGAAGCGCGCCAGGAACGACTCGCCGCCGACCATATCGTCTTCGGTAAGCCCCTGGGCCCTGAGGTCCTCGAGCAGCTCCAGCTCTTCCGGCGAGGGGTCATACGGCAGGGCGATCGGCGTCAGCACTGCCGGCGGCGCGCCGGCGACGGTGGTGGCCAGCGACGTTCCCACCAGCGGGACCGATTCGCTGCCGAAAGCGCTGTTGACGCTGTCCAGCGCCGATAAGGCCTCGAAACCCTTCTTGAACTTGTTCATCTTATCCGAACCCAGATGCGGCACTACACTGCGGACGTTGGTATAGAAGACCCTGAGGCTGCCGGCACCGGGCTTGGAGATGCTGAAGACGCCCTTCTGGCCCGCGTGGTGCTCGCTGGCCGGAGGGATCGTGTGCACATTGCTGCCGTAGATCTGGATGGAGCTGCTGTCTGAGCCGGCGCCCGCGTCGAAGAAGATACCTCCCTGCACATGGAGATCGGCATCGATCTTCAGCGTATCGTTGCCGCCGTTGCCCGAGACCGTGATGCGGTATATCGAAGAAATGTTATAGGAGCCTTTAAGGACCTTGTCGAAATAGACGTCCACCATCCAGGGCCGCGTGTGGTCCATTGCCAGGGTTATCTCCTCCTCTCTCGCCGACCCTGTGATCTTCAGCTCCGGCTGGGCCGCGGTCCCGCGAAGGGTAAGGTCCGGGACCTTCCACACGCCGCGGCCGTGAGTTGCCACCACCAGCGCGTCGCCGTAAAGGTCGTGGGAAGGAAGGGTGTTGGTGCGGCGCATGTGGTATTCCATATCATCGATAGCGGCGTTGGGAAGGGCGCTCCCGAGCTTGCGCCAGACGGGGCTCGCATCACGCCCGTTGGCGAGCGTCGCGGTAGCGGCGCCGACCGCGGCGTTAGCGGTCACGGTCAAGGTGAACATCTCTCTGAGGACCGGGTCGCCGGTCAGGACCGCCCTGACCTCGGTCTCGGTCGTTGTGCCGGTAACGATCCTGAATGTAAGGACTCTGGCGACGGGATCCCAGTTAACCGAAGAGTCCGTATCCGTCCCGCGGCTCTCGGTCTTCACGGTGATCCCGTTGTACAGGGCGCCTGTCTCTGCGGCCGTGACCGTAAGCTTGCCGTCCAGGAGGTCGGTCAGCGGCGTCGCCGCCGCGGCAACCGCAGCGCCGGCATAGTCGCGCGGGTTGAACGTATAGAAGACGCCGGAGTTGTCGGTCCCTACCAGCAGCAGGTCGTTCATCACGCTGTTGAGCCTCACCGTCGCCCCTGTTGTCAGATCGTCCAGTTCCAGGCCGTCGGTAAGGTTCGCGTTATAAACCGAATCGCCCGACAGCGTGTTGCCGTCGACGCTCTTGGACAGCCCCAGGTCCGCCGCGGCGTGCGAATCGGGCACATCCGCGCAGCTCATCACACCGGTGGTGCCGGTGCCGGTATAGTCGAGCTGGAAGGTCTGCCCGACGGTCGAGGCCTCGACCGCCACCCCCGAGAGCTCGGCGGTGCGGTTGATCAGATGGACCACGTGCTTGACATGGGTGGCGCCTCTGAGAACGACCTCCATTGAGTTACCGTCCCGGTCGGTGATCTTGAGGTCCGCGCCCGGCATCTTGGCCAGCGAGACCGACTCCAGCATCGTCTTCTCCGGGAAGGACGCGGCGTTCATCAGGGAATGCCAGTTCGCCCCGCCGTCTGTCGTGACCCTGATATCGTTGTAGCTCAGCACGTAGACGATCTGCCAGTTCGTCGGGTCAACGGCGATGCCCCTTATATAGACGCCGGAGTCGGCGCCGAAAGGCTCAGATGTGTCCAGCAGGGCCGGGGCATCCGTATCCAGGCGCAGCACCCTGCCCGCGGAGGTAGCGACATACAGGTATTCCACCTGGTCGCCGGCGAAGGCCAGAGCCGTTGCCCTGTCCTGTCTGACCGGGGTCGCGGCTCCGACCTCGTCACGGATCCTCGTCCAGGTCTCTCCGTTATCGCTGGAAAAATAGACCCCTACCCTGCCGAAGGCGATCCGGCTGCCGTCCATGGGGCTGGCAGCTCCGGAAACACTGTCGAAGCCGTCGAAGGCGCCGTCATAGTTGTCGTTCAGCACGCTACTCTTATTCGCGTCGGCCACCGCGAACCGCCGGAACTGCACCGCCTGCCCGTCGGCATCCAGCTGGTCGACCAGATTACCCTGGTGGTCGAACTTCATCCTCTTGATGCTTAAGCCCCGCAGGTTGTTGCCGACGCTGTAGGTATAGACGTCGTTACCGGATACCGCCGCGACATTGATATTTCCGTCGCCAGGGCTTACCCCCGTCCAGGAGGTGGAGCCGGGCCCTGACTGGACCTGGTTGCCCACGTCCTGCGCCCCGCCTATGATCATATCGTTGAGAGTGGCATAGGCGATGTCGCCGAACTCCTGCACGGTGAGGTTCCCGTTCAGGGACAGCCAGTAGCGCGACCCTTCGCCGGCGGCATTGGATGGGTTATCCAGCATGAAGATACCGCCGTCGTCAACTTCCACCAGGGTTCCGTCGTCCAGGAAGATGATAGAGCGTGAGTCGGCATGCGGCCCGGTTACGACGGAATGCACGTTGTTGTACCCGGGCTCCCCGAACGGAAGGGCGACACGCTTACCGATAAGCTGGTCCTGCCCGGCCGGAGAGGTGCGCGGCAACGTGCCGCTTAAGGCCGTGTCCACGCGGAAGATCACGCCGACATAATCGCCGGTCCCGGCGGCCGAATGCATCAGGTATTGCGGTTTGTGCAGGTTGTCCTGGCAGTCGCCGCCCACGTAGATGAAGTCCGAATCTGTGGGGTCGACGGCCAGGGAGAAGTGCTTGCCGCCCTGTTCACCGGGATTCAGGGGCGTGTATTTCTCGGCATACCGGCCGGTCTTGGTGAAAAGGATGGCGCCCGGCGCCGGACCGACGAAGGACCGCCCGGCCGCGGCCTCCCGCAGGTTGTGGATAACGATGTCCGGGCCGGCGGTCAGGTTGCTGTGGAGATCGAACCGGTGAGTGTGCTCGTTGAAACTCACCGTCACCCATCGCGCCGCCAGTTCCGGAGCAAAAGCGGCATCGATGGCATCCATGATAGCCGCCGAGACACTTGCCATGGTCGCGTTATCACCCAGATTCCTGAAATCAGGAGTGACCACCCGCTCCCCGGCATCATAGGCGCCAAGGCCCGGGACACGCAGATGGATACGGAACGAGAACCGGTTCCCCAGCCCCTTGAAAGCCTGCGGGTCGGACGAACCGGAAAGCACCGACGCGTCCACCGTACCGATACCGTTGTTCGTCCCGGTGATGAAATACGGCCGTCCCTGTTCCACCAGGGGCAGCTTATTAGCGGCATGCAGTGCCGGCGCTCCGATAAGCGCAACGCCGTTATAGGCGGCATTCGCCGTGGTACTCTGGAAGATCAGCCGGTCGAAGAATTCGTTAAAGACAACCGAGACGGTATGCCCGGGGAAGACATCTTCGATGGCGCGCTTGAACTCCGCGCATACGGGGTCCATGACCAGCCCTCCGACACCGCCGAAGTTGGGCCTGACCGTCTTTCGTATCCCGTCCAGCGTGAACTCGAACTCCCTGGTATCGCCGAGGGTGTTCCAGTCGGCGACCGTATGCGTGCTCACCCTGATGGAAGCGAAATTCGCGGCACTTCTGAGCAGGCCGAAATCGGTACGGATGGTCACCGAGTCGAAAAAGAGGTCCTCCCACTGATCGAACATGTGGTTCTCGCCCAATCCGCGGGAGCTTATTTCCACGATCGGCTCAAGGGTATTGCTGCGGACGATGAACCGGCTTTTGTCTTCGTCCCATGTCACGATCGTGGCGTTGGTGCCGAACCCGCGCTCCGCCACGTTGGCGGCGTCGGGATCCTGGTTCAGCGCATCCTGTGTCGCCCGGGCCACGCCGTGCTCGACGTTGCCCATGTCGATGACCCCTGAAAAATCGGGCTTGACGCGAAAGCTCTTCGTGCCGATCGTCGCCAGGAGCGTCGGATCGCCCAGGTCCTCCCATCTCTCCGGGTCCTTTATATCGTCTTCGGTCACGAAAGTGCCGGTCCCTATCGTGATCACGGCTTCGAGCTGCCGGTTATAGGTGCCCGTAGATTTCGCCACCACCTTGGTGAAGTGCACGCTCAGCGCCCTGTCAAAAAAGTGCTTTAACCTGGCCGGGTTGTTGGCTACGAAATCATTCATGGAAACGAGCGGGCCACGCTGGTCCGGCATGAACACGAATTCCGAGGTCGCTGCGTTCCAGAAGACCGAGACGGCGTCAGCCCCGAAGTAATCATTATGATTGATGGCCGCCTCGAAAGCCGCAGCGACGTGGCCCATGGTCGCGTTCGCGTTGGGAATGGCGTTAAGCTGCGTGGTCGCCCGGACGAGCTTCTGGACCCCGCCTATCTTGAAGAAGAATCCCACTGAGACTACACCCGGTCCCACCGGCATGGCGCCCAATGCCTTCCAGTCGGCCGGGCTGGCGACGTTACCCGTGCCCGCGGTCCCAACGGTCAGCGTCTGGTTGCTCGTGACCTGGACCGCGCCGAAATGCGCGTCCGCCAGCGGCCCGGCCGTGCCGAAAAGGGATATCGGAGGCAGAGGCGGCGGCGCATTGGTATGGTTAAGGGTAATGGTCAGGTGCTTATTGCCGACGAAAAGGAAGGCGCTGTTGTCCGCGTCCCAGAGAACGCTCACCGCCCCGGCGCCGAACTGGTCGTTCGTCGCGGTCTCGATCACCATGGCCACGTGCGCCATTTCGTTATCGGCGTTGGGGATCTGCGTGAAGTCGGGAACGATGTCGTGCGTGTCAGGGCCGACCGTGATGGAAAATGCGTAGGTATTGGCGAGACCGCCTGTCGTTCCCAGAGCGCGCCACTGGCCGGCGTTGCCCACGGCCGCCACCTTGACGATGGTGCGCTCGCTGTAGGCGTCGATATCGCCTGCCAGGCGGAAATGCGCTCCGAGAGTCTTGTTAAAAATAGAATCTCCTGCGAGCAGCCCGAGCCCGCTGACCTCGGTTATAGGCAGCAGCGTCTTGCTGACGATGAGGAACCTCTGGTGCAGGCCGTCCCAGGTAACCTCAACGGCATTGGCCCCGAACGCCCCGGCATGATTGATCGCTTCGGCAATCTTGACGGCAACGTCAACCATGCCGATGGGATCGGCGCCCAGGCCCCCGAAACGGGGATTGACCGCCTTTCTCTGGCCGCCGATGGTGATGTTGAACGACCGCGTGTTGGCTATATCGACATTATCACGCCAGTAGGCCGCGTTGATCGCCTCGGCCCCTCCCACGGCGACCGTGGCGACGGCCTGGTTCAGTTGAAGGGCGTCCAGATCGGCCGCGTAGGGCGTGTCCATCACGTAACGCCAGGTCGTGTCGACGCTGTCCCAGCGGCATATACCGTAGAGCTGCCCGCCCTGGGCGTTCTGCCGCACGTTGCGTACCCCTTGCAGCGTCGCCACGGAGAGGACAAGCGGTTCATTGCTCCCTTCCTCCGGAATGTGCGCGGACATCTCGATACGGCCGGCGGTCCGGAAATGACTCATTTCCCGCACAGCCGGCCCACTCAGCGGCTGCCAGGTGATACCGTTGTCCCGGCTGCGGTAGATACCCGCGTCCAGCGGCCCGAGCAGCGACCGCAGCGGATCGGCAGGGTCTTCCAGGCGTTGCACGCGCGTGAACACGTTGCCGTGCGCGCTGAACGTGAACGTCCCGTTATTATACGCCACGTCAAGCACGTTCAGCCCGAAACCCGCGGGTCCGCCGGCGTTCACCGCGTGCTGGATACGCTCCAGGACCTGGGCCATCGTGGTCACGGCATTGCCGCCGTAATCACCGCCCAGAGGATTGGCACCGCCACCGAAATTAGGGGTGATCGTGCGAGTGACCGCGCCGACGGTAATGACGAAGCTCCTGGTATCTTCCAGCTCAGCCCATTTCGCCGCGTCTGTCGACCCGGCCTTCACTACCAGCCTGTCCTGGTTGGACAGCAGTGCCCCGCTGTTAACGCTGTTCACATCCAGATATGCCCCTTCACGCCGACGACCGCGGCGAAATAGGCCTTGCCTGAGGCGGCTGCCGGATCGTTGTCCGGGGCCATGAGCAGGTCGGTCACCGTGCCGCCGGGCAGTATGCTGGCGAAATCGCGGTACAGCACGTTGATCCTGCCTCCGGGGGGCCGGTCGTGCACGACCACCAGGTCCGGCTGCCGCTGGTTGGCACCGCTGAAATCGCCCAGGACCACGTCCCTGGACCTCCAGCTCAAGGTGTAAACATCTATTCCCGCCACGCCGTTAAAAGGATCGGCGCTGCGGTTGTTGAGGAAATAAAGGTCCCTCTGCCCGCCGTTGCCGAAAACGACATCAAGCCAGCCGTCGCCGTTCAGGTCTCCGAGCGCCACCGACGTCGTGCTGTCGGTCTGCTCGCCTATGTTGGAATCCACGTACGTGTTGTTCGGCCGGCGCAGGAACAGCTTGTTGGCCCCGCCGAGGACCCCGGCGACCACGTCCATGACGCCGTCATTGTTCATGTCCCCCACCGCTACGGAGTACGTAAGCGCGGCCGCGCCCAGTCCCGCCGTGTTGAAGGTGAAGGTCCCAGCAACGGCGTCGTAGTCCTGGTAATAGATGCGGTCGATCTGAGGCGCTGCGTTCGTGCCGGAGTTGCCGACGACAACGTCCATGCGGCCGTCATTGTTCATGTCGGCCAGCGCCAGGGACGAAGTGCGCTCGATCTGGTCGCCCAGCACGGTCCCTGCGTCGAAGTTGCCGTTGCCGTCGTTCAGGAAGTACCGGTTCTTGAATCGGTCGTTCCCGGCGCCACTGTTGCCCTCGACGATATCGAGGTCCCCGTCGTTGTCCAGGTCTCCCAGAGCGATAGAGGTGGTAGTGTCGTTGGCCGTGCCCACATCACGCGTTACGCCGGTCAGGGCGCCTGATTCGTTAACGAAATAGACGCGGTTGACCGCATTGGAGTTGGCGGTGACGATGTCCGGATGGCCGTCACCGTCAATATCACCGACCGCCACATCCGTCGTACTGTTGACGTTGGGCCCGAAGGGGACGGCCGCGACCGTCGTCGGGAAAGGATTGACGGTCTTGTTGTTCAGGTAAAAGGTGTTCTGCGCGCCGGTATTGCCGACGACGAGGTCCATATGACCGTCGCCGTTCAGGTCACCCTGGGCCGCGCACATGGAATTGGCGGCGTCGTTGGTGATTCGCCAGGCATTCGCCACGCCGGAAATAAGCCGCCAGGCATACCCCCCGTCAAGGCTGATGAACAGTCCGCCGTTGCCGGAGTAGCGCTCGGTGGCGACCAGCACCTGGTCGATCTCGCTGGTGAAGACGACGTCGATATCGTTGTAGAGCACTCCGTTGGACCCGGCGGTGAACACGATGGCGTTATTGTCGCCGTCGGGGTTGAAGACCAGGGTCGCCTTGGTGTCGTCGTCGCCACCCGAGGTGCGGCTCTGGGTGGTACCCGCCGCGTAGGTACCGCTTCCGTCGTTCCTGGCCAGCTTCGCATCGAAAGTGCCTTCGGTCTTGATCGCATCGACGACAACGCCGGCCGTGGTGACACCGGGCACGAGCGATATGGTCAGGGTCTTGGTCGGCTCATCGTAGTCGGCGTCTTCCGCCCCGGCGATACCGTCGCTCTCCAGGACCACTTTCACGCCGTTGTACTGGTCTCCGTTGGCGTTGGCGGTAAGGGTTATAGCGTTATTGCCTCCCGCGGGGAAGATGGCGCCGACGGCCGGTTTTCCGTCCGGGTTATTCACGCCGCCCCGGGTCACGTTCTCGAACTCAGCGGCTTCGAAAAAGCCCGCTCCGGTATTGAACTGCTGGAAGAGCGCCGCCTTGAACGGCACGCTCACCAGCGCGTTTATGGCGTTGACGACCTCCCTGGCGGTGGTGCGCAGAGGAGAGTCGGTATCCGGGTTGACGAAGACCGTCAGCCGTTTATGGACGGCATCGTACTGGACCTGTGTGGTACCGACGTTATACTTCTGCGTGAGGATATCCCTGATCTTGACGCCGCTGAACTCCGCTTCACCCAGGAGGATAAAGCTCTTGCCGCCGTCGGTGGTCTTCAGCAGGCCGATGGAAGGCCCGCCCTTGGCGCTTGAGCTCCTGCTGCCGGTGCCGACATACATGATATCCGGGTCCTCTGGATCGAAGGCCAATGCGCCGACGGCCAGGGAAGGATATTCATCCGTCAGAGGCTGCCAGACAGGCCAGGGGACCTCGACCTCGAGCCATTCCTTCAGGCAGAGCTCGGCGTCCGAGAGCGTGTCCTCAACGTTGTCTTCGGTCGTATTGTCGTCGATGGTGAGGGCAAGATAATAGTGCGGATCGATCAGGTTAGAGCTGTCCTCGGTACGGTAAATATTGCGTTTGGCTGTGCCGGCTGGCCCTTTGGGTATGTGGTCGAAGGTGAATTTGTTGTTGTTGCCGCTCAGGGTCCACTCCCGGAAATCGGAAGCGTTGCTCTCGTTGCCGACTGAATCGACGAACGTGATCCGGTAGCGGTACACCCCGTTCTGGGTAAGGTTGCCTCCGGTGCCCTCGACGGCATTGAACGGGGCCGCGGAGTCGGGCGCTTCGGTCTTGCCCGGAGAAGTCGGGGCCAGCCTCAGCGTATTGTAGATATTCGTAGTCTTCCATAACCCGCCGTTGACCGTTCCTATATAAATGACATTGGGGTCGGTCGGGTGCTGGTAGACCGACTGTATGGCCGCAGAGACGGGATTACCCTGGGTATCCATGCCGAGGACCTGGCCGCCGGTGCTCACCTCGGGCCCCTGGGCGAGCCAGTCGAAGTCGGCACTCAGATCTATTCCAACACCGGCAGGGAACTGCCCCAGCCCCTGGATGCCGATGTCTCCTGTCGTATCGGCTGAAGCCCTCTCTGATTTGCTGACGATACCGTCCGTTATGATGTACACGTCGCCGCTGACCGAGCTGACCGCGGCGTCAAAGAAAATATCCCTCCCCCGTAGCTCCACCCGGCCGGAGCCCGCGGCCGACACATCGTTCTCAATAATCAGCGTCCCGCCCGCAGCGTTTACCGTTATCGTGCCGTTGCCGCCCGTCAGGACAATACCTTTTTTTTCTGGCAGGCTGGCCGCTCCGGTTCCGGTCGCGCCGATGGTGCCTATCGTCAGCTTGTATTGGTTGACATAGTTCAGCAGCCCGCCCCCGCTTACCAACACCGCCAGGGTCCTGACGTCATTGGTACCGTTGGTAAGAGTAACGTTGCCACCTGCAATGATCTTCAGGGCGCTGCCGGTAAGTGTGGTGGTGTTCGCCTGAGTGATCCCCGCCGATGCCGAAAGCTGTATGGTTCCCTTCTTTCCGGGTAATCCGCCGGCACTGGCACCGCCACGGGCGACAATATTGTGTACCTGCACCGACCCGTTGCTGTTAGTTATCGTGACGTGCCCGGCATTCCCGCCGTCATTGGTGCCGCTGGAAGTCTCCCCTCCGGTGGTCGTAATGGCAGCGGCCAGGCTGATGTTGCCGGCGCCGGTGGAACGAAGCAGTACCTCTCCGCCGTTCGTTCCCTGGGCCGCATCGGCCGTGCCAGTGGTAGTGATGGTGCCGGCATTCGTGGAAGTGATTGCCCGGCCCGCCGTGAGGAACACCTTCCCTCCCTGGGTGGTAATGGGTGCGTTGATCGCGATGGGCCCGCCGCTATCTGTAATCTCCAGGCTGTCGGCGCCCAACTGTAGCGCCGCGCCAATGGTCACGCCTCCGGCCGTGGTAATGGAGAGCGTATCGGCCGTTACGGCATGGCCGATGGTCATGGCTGTGGCCGACCCTGCTTCGATTTCAACTGTCCCCAGAGCGGTAGTTGCGCCTACGGCCCCGCCAAGAGTGACCCCACCCGTGCCGGCGTTGAGAGACAGATCATGGGCACCGTCTATGGCATCGGAGAACTGGATATTCCCTGCACCCGCGCCGGTTGATACCGTTACATTGGCTGTTAAAAGGACCGGACCGCTGAAGGAGGTATCAAATCCTACCGCGGTGACGTTATTCGCCAGAGATATGCGGTCAACGGCTGTCAGGGTAATCGAACCTGTGGCAGTAAGCGTTCCCGCAGCGGTAAAACGCCGGTCCGCCGTGATAGACACCTCTCCACCCCCCGCGCTCACGATACCGTGAAAGATCGTGTCACGTGATGCGGCCACCCGTACAGCTCCGCCCGTACTGATGACCGCACCGGCGACCACCACATCCGGCTGATCAGTCGGTCCAGGGCTCTGTTTATTGAAGGTTATGGGTCCCACCGCGGTCACCGAACCTGTGGAGAGGAACCCGTTGTTATGCTGGGCATGGAACTGACCTGTCACGTTAATATCTTTGATGACGGTAATGGTTCCGCCCGACTCCATGACCAGGTTATGAAGATCTGCTCCTCCGACCTGGCCGTTAATGGTGATGGACCCGTTCACGAGCAACGTCAGGCTGTCAGGGTTACCATCCCCATTCCCCTGTACTGTCTGTGTGGTGGTATTCGTGCTGTTGATGACCAGATCTCCGTCAACTAGGATCTCGACATCCCCGCTGATTTCCACCGAATCGTTTATTGTGAGGTCCCCTGACAATACGGTTATATGGTTATATAGAAAGCCCAAGTGATAAAAATAATTGATTCAGCTGTGACCTTATCTGTCACAGGTCTACGGTATAATGGTCTCAAAAACACAGAGGAGGCCTACTATGACAGCATTTTATATCAC
>Ga0209786_1000036_pt1 | contig 57273 bp, 58 predicted proteins | sample WorMetilvaeELBA2_FD_187405 | JGI IMG/M metagenome (GOLD analysis project Ga0209786, IMG submission 187405) | Marine gutless worms symbiont microbial communities from Max Planck institute for Marine Microbiology, Germany - Olavius ilvae ELBA.2... ...
AAGGTTACATCATCCATTTTTACAACAAAAAAAGGTTACACTCAGCACTGGGATATTGTTCTCCAATTGAATTCGAACAGCAGACGTGTAACGATAAATACTAGTCCACTTTTTGAGGGGAGCATCATCCCGTTTCTCGGCACCGTGCCGTTTGATCCACAGGTGGTGGAGGCGTCGGATTCGGGGATCCCGGCATTCGGCGGGGCGGCATTCGCATCGTTTTCTGAAGCCATCACCCGGTGCGTGGATCGCATCCTGGGTGGGCTGTCTGACGCCTGACGGCAGTTGGACGTCATTGCTCTGAATACCGTGGCACATTGGATTAGAAACATCGAACCGATAGGGTCCCAACGTGAAGAAAGCCATTGCTTTGGAAGGCCGCTTGAGGGGATGCCGAAATGTCGTGACCCTTGGCGCACGCCCCAATTTTTCGGATTACACGGCGGAAGAAGCGGAACTCATCCGCTCGGCCAAAAAGATATACTATCCGACCACCTTCTATGCCGACCTCTTCGATGCGGCCGGTATCCCCACATTTCCCAGTTACCACACCTACAAATGTGTCCAGGACAAAATCAAGCAGACCGCCTTGTTTGAGCTGCTCCAAATTGCTCACCCCCGAACGCGGGTCTTCTACGGAAAGCGCCAAAAAAAGGGAATCCCGGATTATTTCCGATTCCCCTTTATCGGCAAAATTCCCAGGGGGTCTGCCATGGGAAGGGGGGTGTTTTTAATCGACCGACCCGAGGCCCTGGAGAATTATCTTTCTCAAACCCCGGTCGCCTATATCCAGGAATATCTCCCGATCGATCGGGATATCCGGGTGGTCGTCATTGGTGGTTCTGCCATGCATGCCTACTGGCGTGTTGCCCCCACAGGCGAGTTTCGCAGTAATGTGGCTCTGGGTGCCCGTATCGAGCTCGCTAATGTCCCCGAGGCGGCGATTCAATTGGCCCTGGATACGGCCCGGCAATGCCGATGGGACGATGTCGGCATCGATATTTGTGCCCACCAGGACAGCTACGTGGTGTTGGAAGGAAACATGAGATACGGAAAAGAGGGGTTCCGGGCCGCCGGCATGGATTATGTTAAAGAGATGGAGCGAAGGATTGATAATGGAGAGATTTGAGGAACCCGTGCTGGACAGGCTGAAACACGCTCTGGACAAACGGGAGGAGGCGTTTCTGTCGCCGGTTGCCACACAGAGCCGGAAAGGCGTCCGACGGAATCCGGAGCGGCGACTGGAAAGCGATTATCGTCAGATGTTTGCCGTGGACGTGGACCGCGTATTACACTCCCGAGCCTATACCCGGTACATCGACAAGACGCAGGTGTTCTACTTGATTCAAAACGACCACATCACCCACCGGGTACTTCACGTTCAGCTCGTGTCTAAAATTGCCCGCACAATTGGACGATTTCTAGGACTCAATGAAGATCTGATCGAGGCCATCGCCCTGGGTCACGATATCGGGCATACACCCTTTGGTCACGATGGGGAGCGCATCTTGTCCGAACTCTGCCTCGCCCAGGGCATTGGGTATTTTCATCACAATCTTCAAAGCGTGCAGTTCCTGGATCGTGTTGAGAGAAATGGAAATGGCTGGAATCTGTGTCTTCAAACCCTGGACGGCATTCTTTGCCATGATGGCGAGGTCCATAACCAGAAGCTTCGACCGGAACGCAGCAAAACCTTCGAAACCCTCGAACGCGCCATATCGGCTAAAAAAGCGGACCCGGCCATGGCCCTCATGCCGATGACCCTCGAAGGGTGTGTGGTGCGGATGGCCGATACGATCGCCTACATCGGAAGAGATCTGGAAGACGCCATACGGTTGAACATGATCCGGCGGGAGGACATCCCCGGATCGATCACATCCGTTCTGGGGAAGACCAACGGCACCATCGTATACAATCTTGTCACCGATGTGATCCGGTCGAGTTTCAATAAACCGTATATCGCCTTCAGCCATGATATTTCGGAAGCGCTCAGGAAGCTCAAAGAGTTCAATCTGAATCGGATTTACATGCATCCGGACGTCAAGACCCACCTGAAGCGGATCGAACATTTATTTAAACTGTTATTTGAGCAATATTTAGAGGATCTGAGTTTAGACAACACCGATTCCATGGTATTTAGACAATTTCTAAAAGACATGTCGGACGATTACCTCCAGGCCCATCAGCCGGAGGAGATCGTTCGTGATTTTATCTCCGGTATGACAGACCGGTACTTTCTCAGGCAGTGCCCGGAACAGTTGCGACCCACACCGAGGGCCGGTTAAGCGCTCTGCATACCCTGTGCTCAGCCATTTCGAAGTATCGAATTCTCCGTGTATTCACCGACACACCAAACACGAAACACCAAACACGAAACACCAAACACCAAACACGAAACACCAAACACGAAACACCAAACACGGAACACCAAACACCAAAAATGATGTATGAAGAACGGACCTATCGCCATCTGCTCGATCCAGGGCACCTGGTCACATTTCAGGTTCGGGTCAAAGAGACCGATCTGCTGATCCATGCCGCCCGTCCCATGGAAGAACGGACGCGGGAACTGGTGTTGCGACAGCGCAGATATCTGGAACAATTCATTTCCACATATCCGGAATTCGCCACGACCCTGGTGCCTTGGCCCCGTAATGATCCGGCACCGGAAATCGTCTCCCGCATGATTGATGCCGGACGGAAAGCCGGAGTCGGTCCCATGGCTGCGGTGGCCGGCGCGGTGGCCGAATCCGTCGGACAGGCCCTTCTTCAGGAAGTGGATGAAGTCATCGTGGAAAATGGCGGGGATGTGTTTATTCAGACCAACAGCGCCCTGACCGTCGGCATTTATGCCGGGGATTCTCCCTTGAGCCACACGACCGGTCTGACGATTCCGGCTCTGGCAGAACCCCTTTCCGTTTGCACATCATCGGGTACGGTCGGTCATTCCTTGAGCCTGGGAAACGCCGACGCGGTCTGTGTGGTATCCCGCTGGTGCGCCCTGGCGGATGCCGCTGCCACGGCCATCGGCAACCATGTCAGGTCGGCGGCGGACATCCGAAATGCGATTGAAGAAGCCCGACAAATCGATGGATTAAACGGGGGAGTAATTATCGTTGGGGATACTCTGGGCGTCTGGGGAACCGTGGAACTGGTCGCCCTCGGCGGAAAAAAGGCTTGAGTTTCCGGTGGGAAAAGGATAGATTTCAAAGCATTAAACACAGCTGCAGGTTTCCAGCGGGTGCAGGAAGATACCCACGGCAACCGTCCATGACGGGGTTCAGCCATTCACCGCAGTGTCTGAAAGGTGCCCGGCGTGCTGGCCGGATTCTGGAAATGCCTTCGGGAGGTGGTGATCGTCCAGAGATTCACCGCCGGGGGCGAGAGGAGTGAGATGAAAAAAGTCAAATGGATCTTCTGGCTTCTTGTAATCGGGTTCGTTGGGTTGATCATCTTTCAGAATCAGGGCTACTTCCTCGACAAACAGCAGCTGGGCATCGACGTGTACTTCAAGCAGTACCAGACACCGATATTTGCCAACGGCGTGCTCTTTCTGGCTTGCTTTCTGATCGGCTTTCTCCTGGCGTATATTTTGAGCCTGTCCGAGCGATTCAAATCCGGGAGAACCATTCGGAAATTGAACGAATCCATTCAAGACCATTTAGAGCAAGTGGCCATGCTGAAGCGGGAGATGGACTCGATAAAGGCCGCCTCGGTTCAAACGCTTGAGCCCGTGACGGTCATCGAAGAAGAATCCCCTCTTATATCGGAGGCTGAACCCGCTGTCCCTGAGGAGAAGGAAAGCCAAGAATAAAATACATACAGCCAATCCCGAGTCCGAAATGACCCTTGTCGAAAGGAGGCAACAGAACCATCCACCCCAAGTCCGTTTCGAACGGGCCTGAAGAGGCTTTGAAATGCTCCGTGCTTCAACGCCATCTATTGCTTCCCACGAATCGACCACCAACCCCATCATCACATCGAGTCGTTTCTAAATCCATGAGTGCCGGCAAAATAACCCCCATGCTTCAGCAGTACCTCTCTATCAAGGAGGAGTATCCGAGCGTGCTGCTCTTTTACCGGATGGGCGATTTTTACGAGCTGTTCTTTGAAGACGCCCGCACGGCCGCACGTGAACTGGAGATTACCCTGACATCCCGCAACAAAAGGGATAAAACCCCCATACCCATGTGCGGTGTTCCGGTGAGAGCGGTTCAGGGGTATATTGCCCGGCTGATCGACAAGGGCTACAAGGTGGCCATCTGCGAACAAACCGAGGATCCGGCCGCCGCGAAGGGCCTGGTCCGGCGGGAAGTTGTCCGGGTCATTACCCCCGGCATGATTCTGGAAAACGAATTTTTAGACGCCAGAGCCAATAACTATATCCTTTCTATGGTGCGAGGTAATGGGTCCGCCGGGCTCGCGTATCTCGACATCTCAACGGGCACATTTCGACTGGCGGAATCCGAAGACCTGGAAGCGGTTATCGAAGAAACGTTCAGAATAGCCCCAAGCGAAGTTTTGCTTCCGGAAACGGCCCGATCCGATCACTTTTACGGACCGCTACTGAAGCGAACGGAAAGCAACGCGATCACCTATTTAAAAGACAGTTCCTTTGATTTCAGCAGAAACCGCGAGCGCCTGATAAAACAATTCCGAACCCGGTCCCTGGAAGGATATGGGTGTGAACACATGCGGTCGGGGATCCGTGCAGCGGGTGCCCTGGTATTCTATATTCGTGAGACCCAGAAACAGGATGTGGGCCACCTGTCGGGACTTGAAAGCTATTCACTCGACAGCTATCTGCTGATCGACGAGGTCAGCTGCCGAAATTTGGAGCTGACCACCAATCTCAGAACCGGAGGCCGACGGGGAACACTGCTGGCCATACTGGATCGCACCGTAACCTCCATGGGCGCCCGGCTTCTCAAGCATTGGATGCGCTATCCGCTGCTCGATGCACAGAAGATACAGAACCGTCTGGATGCAGTGGAAACGGCCAAGCAAGCTGCGGGTGTCCGGGCCAACCTCCGGGAGTCGTTAAAATCCATCTATGATCTGGAACGCTTGTCCAGCAAGATCACCATGGGGCATGGCAACGCCCGGGACCTGACGGCGCTGAAACGATCCATTTTTGCGGTGCCCGGGATCCGATCGGAGTTATCGCATCTGGACACACAGCTGTTCCGATGGAAGATCGCTGAAGACCGTCTCATGGCGATCGCCGGACGTATCGATGCGGCCATCCGTGAAGATGCGCCACCGACAATCCATGACGGTGGCATGATCAAATCTGGATTTGATGCCCAGCTCGATGAATTGATCCAGATCAGCCGGGATGGTAAAGGATGGCTTGCCCGACTCGAGGTCAAAGAGAAAGAGAGAACCGGAATTCCGTCCTTGAAGGTCCGGTACAACAAGGTGTTTGGATACTATATTGAAGTGCCGAAGGCCCGATCGGAATCGGTCCCGGAAAACTATGTGCGCAAACAGACACTGGTCAATGCCGAGCGATACCTTACAGAGGATTTGAAAGATTTCGAAGCCAAGGTCCTGGGCGCCGAAGAACGACGGGCCGCTTTAGAATACCAGATATTCAGCGATATTCGCCGAGGAATCGCAGAGGAGCACCTTCCATTGCAGCAGGCAGCCCGTTGCATCGCCCGGCTGGACACCCTCCTGGCCTTGGCGGAGGTTGCCGATCAGGAGGATTACACGCGTCCGGTTATCAACCCGGACGGCCGGATCCATGTGGAGGATGGACGACACCCGGTAGTGGAAAAAATGCTTGCCGGAGAGCGGTTCGTTCCCAACTCCATTGAAATGGACAATGACACACACCAGGTCCTTATCATCACCGGGCCGAACATGGCGGGAAAATCGACCATCCTTCGCCAGGTGGCGCTCACGGTGATTATGGCCCAGATGGGGGCGTTTGTCCCGGCTCGGGAAGCGAGCACCTGTGTTGTTGACCGCATTTTTACCCGCGTCGGTGCCCTGGACAATTTGTCCCAGGGGCAGAGCACCTTTATGGTGGAAATGGAAGAGACAGCCAATATTTTGAATAACGCGACGCCGCACAGCCTGGTCATCATGGATGAAATCGGCAGGGGCACCAGCACCTTTGACGGGCTCAGTATCGCCTGGGCGGTAGCGGAATATCTCCACGGCTTGAAGGAGCGCGGGGTCAAGACACTGTTTGCGACCCACTATCATGAACTGACGCGTCTGGAGGACGCCCACCAACGGGTTCGCAATTTCAACATCGCTGTGAAAGAATGGAACGACGAGATAATTTTTCTACGAAAACTGGTTCCGGGGGGAACCAACCGCAGTTACGGGATTCAGGTCGCCCGTCTGGCAGGCCTCCCAGGCCGTGTCATCCAGAGGGCCAAAAAAATACTTTTCGCCATTGAAAGCGGAGAGGACTGCCCGGCTGCATCGCCGGCCCTGGGGGACGACACCCGCTTCGAGGACCCGGAGCAGATGCAGCTCAACCTGTTTCGAACACCGGACCAGGTCGTGTTGGACCGGCTGAAACAGCTGGACATATCTTCGATGACACCGCTGGAGGCCCTCAACATGTTGAATGAACTTCAGAAAGCCGCCAATCGAAAAGAGGAAAAGGACGGATCGTGAGACAAGTTGCGACAGCATTATTTTCCGGAGTCGGAACGTGGTCATGGGCTACCCCGGCGCGCTGCTGTGTAACGGTGCTGTTTCTCGGTATCCTGTTAACGCCCCTGGCGGGTGCCGGAACATCCCCTCGGCAGCAGTATTATTCAGCCGAAGCCTGCTATCAAAACCTGAGAAAGAACCCGGGCCGGATGAAGTACCGCCACAACTGGATGGCTTGCATCCGGAAGTTCGAGTCCATCTATCGTAGCGATCCGGATGGGCCATGGGCGGCCGCCGGATTATACAGGAGCGGCAAGCTGTACCTGGCGCTCTACGGGAAAAGCGTTCTGGCTTCCGACAAGCAGGAGGCCATCGATATCTTTAATCGGATCGTCAAACGATTTCCGAAAAGCGCTTATCGGACGAAAGCCGCCGCCGAACTTCGGGCGCTGAAACGCGGCACTCAACAGAAAAAGACAACAGCGAGAGCCACGCCCCGGACATCCTCCTCGACCCGGGCAGAAGCCGGTGCCAAAGCAAAATATCTCACCGCGGATGCATGCTTTCGAAAACTCGGCAAAGACACGAAAAAACAAAGATATCGAGAGCCCTGGATGGTATGTATCGATCAGGCCGAATCCGCGTATGCCCACGACCCGGACGGTGTCTGGGCCGCCGCCAGCCTCTATCTGACCGGACAGATGTATGAAGGCCTGCATAAACGTTCATTTCAGAAGAACGATGAGCACGAGGCATTGCTCCGCTATCGGAAAATTGTTCTGGAATTTCCAAAGAGCCGGTATCATCCCCGCGCCCGAAACGATATCGCGCGTATCACGGGAAAGAACCCGGCATCCCGAGCCTCACAAAAACCCGGCACGCCCATGTCACCTGCCGATGTTATTGCCCGTGAAAGCGGTGCATCACGCCGTCCCCCTTCCGAATCAAATCGGGGAGCCGGGGGTGCACCGGGTTCACCGGGCAGTCACCGTGGAGCGGTTTCCGTGACGGGCCTCCGTTTCTGGAGCAACCCGAATTACACGCGGGTCGTCATCGATGCTGATGATGATACGGCATATGTCCATCGGCTGCTAAAAAAGGATCCGGCCATCAATAAACCGAAACGGCTGTTTGTCGATCTTTCCAACAGTCTTCTCGGTGAGAACATCGAGCGGACGGTTCCGATCAACGACAATCTGCTCAGCGACGTGCGGGCTGGCCAGCACACGCCGGACTCGGTGCGGGTTGTCATCGATATCAAGTCTTTTAAAACGTATAAAATCTTTTCCCTGAAGAATCCATTTCGGGTGGTGATTGATGTCTGGGGGGAGTCGGGTGGCACCGGTAGCCGAAAGACCGCCGGAAGTGCTGTCGGAAACGGCAAGGATCTTCCCCCAAGCGCCTTGGCCAAGCAGCTGGCCCTCGGGGTGCAGCGCATCGTTATCGATCCCGGCCACGGGGGGAGGGACTACGGTGCGCCGGGATACCTGAAGGGGGTTCATGAAAAGCAGATCGTGCTCAGCATCAGCAAGCGGCTGGCTAAAAAGATTCGCAAACAGCTGGGGTATGAGGTGATACTGACCCGCTCGAGCGACCGGTATATGACCCTCGAGGAACGCACGGCCCTGGCCAACACGAAAAACGCAGACCTGTTCATATCCATCCACACCAATTCCCACCGGGATCGACGGGCCTATGGGGTTGAAACCTACTTTCTGAACCTTGCCACCGACAATGAAGCGATTATGGTGGCCGCCATGGAAAATGCCACGTCAGAGAAAAACATCAGCGATCTGCAGACGATTCTCCTGGATCTCATGCAGCATGCGAAGATCAACGAATCCAGTCGGCTGGCGGTACACGTGCAGGGCTCCATGAACACACGGCTGAAGAAGAAGTACAGCCGCATCAAGAACAAGGGTGTCAAACAGGCGCCGTTTTATGTGCTCCTGGGGGCCCAGATGCCGGCCATTCTCATCGAGACATCGTTTATCAGCAACAAACGGGAGTGCAAGCGGCTGACGGATCCGGGCTACCAGGACGCCCTGGTGCAGGGGATCGTCGACGGGATCAAGAAATACATCAAAGAAATCAGCCCTACGACGGTGTACGCTCCCGACCCCTCTGCCGAGCGGCAGGGGTGAGGAAGGGATATTTTTCTTGACAAGATGCCGTACATGCCAAATAGAATAGTATCTCAAGCGTTTTTTAAGTTCGGTGTTCCTTAAGACTCTGCGGTCATCGTTTCCATATTGATGCAAACGGAACATATTTAGGACAACCACTATAACCCCTGACGGAAGGAGGCGAACATGGCGGAAAGCGTGTATAAAATCATCGAATTGGTAGGGTCCAGTGACTCCTCATGGGAAGAGGCAGCCAAAGCTGCCGTGGAAACTGCCGGAAAAAGCCTCCGGGATCTTCGCGTGGCGGAAGTCAGCAAGTTGGATATGAAAATCGAAGACGGAAAAGTTACTGCCTTCCGGGTGAGGGTTTCGTTATCGTTTAAATACGTGACCGGCTAAAGAGTCCGGCCGGTCAACCGGCCCTCTGTTAAAACACTTACCTGAGAACATCACCAAGGCGGTTACCTGCACGATATCTTTCGTGGCAGGTTACCGCCTTTTTATTTCCCCCTTTTTTGAATCCTGCCTTCACCGCATAAGAAAATGAATAAAAAAACAAGATTCACGATCCGTTGTGACCGTATCTGTCAAACCCATTTGTTAGGGTGTCTGCCAGGATCATCGAACCCGGGTGCTTGGCGAAACCCCAACAGGAGGACGGATCCATGACCAAAAGCGAGCATTTTACCGAGTACCAGGACCGTTTTGAGTACAACGGCGGTACCATGATCGAGCACATCCGCAGCCAGAACAACCGTATTCTACGGCACGATTGGATCCTCTTCGACAGCGTCGAAGAGGCGCGGGAGTATTTCTACGAGCAGATTTAATCCGTTAGTCTGTCTGCCCGTTTGCCCGTTTGCCCGCAACCCTGTTTGGTGCAAAGTCCGGGTTACCGGGTTAGCCGGTTTATACTGAGCGAGCGGCTTGTGGGGTCGCAGGTCGAAGAGCGACCTGTAGGGTTGAAGTCCTGTTACAGAGGGACAAAGCCCCAAGCCCCAAGACGGGTTGGCCTGTCTGTCGGGGTGCCTTGTCCCGTTATTGCATGACGAGCCAATGCAGCAGCGTCGAAGGAGGCAATACTTTGGAAGCGCGCTACCAAGGGACCGTTGCAGGTTTTGGTAATTTGAAGGTTGGGGTGTTGTTTCGAATGTCGATATTCGAATGTCGCATTGAGACTTAGGTGGGAGAACATATGCTCTGGAGACTCTTGGACGTGATGCTGGAATGCGCTTTTATGGCGTTGATCGTCATCATTGCAGTTCTCGGAACGTTGGCCTTTGGTTTATAACAGCGAATGGCTTCAGGCGCCCTACGCGCCATGACAACATTGGGTATACGTGTACCGCAGCACCGAATCATCGTCGCCCACAGAGCACTTCCGTTGCCGGAATATGGGCCTGTCACAAGGTATTTTTAGGCGGAAAACGGTCTTCAAAATCGGGCCTGTTCTCGACCAGATCGATGCCCGCAGCCGTAATGGTGGCGGCAACGCCGGCATGGGTGATGCAGTCTGCAGACTTGTTGAGTTCAACGTAACCGCATTTCTCCAGGTAGACAATGTTCCAGTTCAACTCACGCGCTTCCGTTTCACAGGACTCTTCGATGTGACTCAGCTCAACCTGTGCAAAAGGCACTTCCTTGAACATCTCGTAAAGCAGTTCCAGAATACATCGCCGCAGCTTGACGTGAGGGATGTCATCGGGCGTATCGCGAGATGTTTTCATAACTTTCGGAGTATCTCCTTCACACGGTTGCCGTCGGCGGCCGCACCAAAGTGTTTCATGATGGGTCCCATGGCCTGCATCTTGTTTTTGAACCGGCTGAAATCGATGTTAGCCGTAATCCAGTGTTGAATGTCTTCGTCGTCGGCCATCCGGGGAAGATAGCTCCGGAGAATGCAAAGATACCCGGATTCTTCGGCTGCGCCGCTTTTCTCGAGCAGTTCGGTTTCAGATTTCACCAGTTTTTTTATTATATTGATGATCTCCTCATCGGAAAGCGTCTTTTTCGTTTGCCGGCCGAGTTCTCCCATGATTACACGAATGGTGTTTTTGCGGGCGTCATCCCGTTCCCGCATGGCGGCAATCAGGTCCTCTTTTAATGTTTCCTGCAATGACATGGTATCTCCGTAACGTTGACACGGCGTCGGCTAAAAGGTGGTGTCGAACCGCCGCCAAAATTCTTCCGGGGTGAACCGATGCTCCTGGGTTCCAAGGACTTCGACAGCGAAGCTGGCGGCGACAGCTCCCATCTGCGATGCTTTGAGCAGCTCATCGCCGGAGACAAGACCCTTGATCAATCCGGCCCGGAACGCATCACCGGCTCCGGTGGGATCCGCAACCGTGTTCGCCGGCGCTGCAGGTATCGTCTCCTCGGAGTCCCTCGTGGCAACGGCGGCCCCCATCTCCCCGAGGGTGGTAATGATACTGCCGGTATGTTCAAGAAGTTCGGCTTTCGACCGGCCGGTATGCTTCTGGATCAAATCCAACTCGTAGTCGTTTGAGATCAGAATTTTTGCCCCCTGAATCATCTCGGCCAGGTCCTCCACCGGGATCACCGGAATCTGCTGGCCGGGGTCACAGATGTAGTCGAGCCCGCAGGCCTTGTATGTGCGACTGTAGGTAATCATATCCTGGGTATTTCCCGGTGAGATGATCGCCAGGGTATCATCCGCCTTCAGGCCGTCGAAACTGTAGTTGGAGGGGTACTTCATGGCCCCCGGATTAAACCCGGTGATCTGGTTGTCGGCCTTGTCGGTGGTGATATAGGCACTGGCGGTGAGTTCCTCGGGAATGTTTCGGATGCCGTCCTGGGGCAGGGCGAGCCGTTCAAGCCACGTCCGGTAGGTGGCAAAATCCCGGCCGCAGGTCGCCAGTATTTCCGGCCGCTCTCCCAGCAGGGACAGGGTATATGCAATATTGCCGGCTGTTCCACCAAATCGCTCCAGCAGGCCGTTTACCGTAAAGCAGACGTTCAGAATGTGAATTTTCTCCGGGAGGATATGATCCGCAAATCGTCCCGGAAAATCCATGATGCGATCGTATGCCAGCGATCCGGAAATAAGTATGTTCATAAGGACGGTCTCCTGATTCCCGTTTCCCAAGAATGCTCTGGAATGTGTCAACAGCACACCGATTTGTCAAGATTTCCCTGGCGTCGTCACGGTAGAGAAAACATTTCGTCGTCGGAAACCGCGCTCGCAGCGGCACCCGTTCACGACCTGCAGCCGAAAACGTTCCGACACCACCATCGCCATATAATGCAAGCTACCCAATTCGTCTATTTATATAATAATATAATTATATATAGATATTTATAAATAAATATTGAAATATAACTTTATATAAAGTAAGAAATCTACCATGGATCGGAAAAAAGTGTTTTCAACACGCATCAATGAGGAGCGACTCAAGGAGCTGAAGCACCTGGCGGTGGATGTTGACAAGTCTCTTGGTGCCTTGCTGGAAGAAGCGATCGCGGATCTGGTCAAAAAATACCGAACAACATTGAAACGGTGACCCATGACCTTGGTTGACGCCATCTATGCAATGACGCTGCTGGTTCTTTTCAGTCTTTTTTTTTACCTTTTGAAAGGGCTGAAATAGCACCACGCTGGAAATCTGTTGGGAAGGAATGGGGTGTCGTCTGGTTTGTCTCGAGACGTTACCCGGTGGCCGGAAACACGCGATATCCAAACGGAACATAGTACGACAACCGGGATCACCCTCCGACTGCTCGCTATAGTGGCTGAATCAACCGGTCCAGAATGAGACCGGCAAAACTGTCCTGCCCGGCTGAGGTAAACAACCAGCCAAGATGGGTGAGGCAGGTCGCACAGATAATGATTCGCCACCGGTAGCCACCGAACCAGCTAAACTCATCGGTGGCCGGGCCTGCATATCCGCATCCGGTAACAGACCGGAAACAGGCGATTTCAAACACAATACCGTGTGGGTTGGCAAACGTGTGGGTGTGAGACCCCTGAACCGAGATCCGATCGTCCGGACGGGTCACGGGCTGTCGGCATTGACGGCACAGAATGTAGGCCTTTTCTTTTTTTTCTTCCTCGGATTCGTTCCCGGTGTCCGGGAGCTCCTGCTGGCTGGGGGATTTCTCGCTGGGTCGGGTACGCCCCTCGACCGGCCGTAATGGATGTCCGTCCCACACGTCGGTGGGTGGTACTGCCCTACAGGGTTCTTCTCCGAACGTGTTGGATAGGAGGGCCCAGGGAGTCATGGTTTCGTTTTCTGATGTGTTATCCGGCGCCGTCATGGGCAGGTAAACCCTGGTCGCCTCCGGCGCCGCCAAAGGCGGGTAAACCTCGACTCCTTGGGCTCTAAGTCTCTCATATCGCTCGAATCCTTGAATCTTTCACTCCCTGACCCCGATGGACTCACAGAGATTCATCCGTTGGCCCCATGGGTCTGTAAAACGGAAATCTTGCCGTGGTCGTCAAACAGATTCCACCAAAGATAAGTATGAATCCAAAGAGATGGTAGGCTTGGAGAACTTCCCCCAATAAAACATAGGCCAGTGCGATACTGAAAACGGGCATGAGGTACACGAATACCCCGGCTTTGTTGGCGCCGACGATGCCGACGGATCGGTTCCAGAAAAGAAACGACAGAACCGATGGAAACACGGCCACATAGGCAATGCTGGACAAGGTTGCCGGAGTGAGACCGAAGCGGGCACCGGTCTGAAGTTCCCAGAGGTAGGGCGGGATGAGGAACACGATGCCGATGCCGATCGTTGTTGCCAGGAAGGCCACCGGATGTACTCCCGACGGTCGTTTTCGAAGCAACACCGTATACAGTGCCCAGCTCATGGCGGCGGACAGCGTCCACAGGTCTCCCGCAGAAAACCGGGTGCTCAGCAAGGCCGTCACCTTTCCCCGAGACAACATCCACAGAAGTCCGCTAAGCGATATGGCGATACCGATGCCCTGAATCCTGTTGATCCTGTCCCGGAACCCGATCCAGGATACAAACACGATAAACACCGGAGTCATGGCATTCACCAAAACCGTGTTGGCGACCGGCGTCGACTGCAAGGATACGTATATGAACGTGTTGAAGAAGGTTACGGAAAGTACCGCCAGAACGGTCATGATGGCCAGATGATCCCGGATTTGTTTCCAATCCCGGAGAAGCGGTCTGATGGCAAAGGGCAGAAGGACGATAAAGGCGCCGACCCAACGCCAGAACGCCAGCGACACGGGGGGAATGATATCGTTGACGCCTCTCCCGAGCACGAAGTTTCCGGACCAAAAAAGTATTGTCAGCGTCAGTAAAAGGTAGGGCATTGGAGTGAAACGCCGGATCTAGTGTGGTGTCCCGTGCGTTCTTGCCAAAAAAAGTGTGTAATTACTCCCAATTGTGGGACTCGAACGCGCAAAAATCCGAAGCACGAATTTCGTGCTTTGTCGATCCAATCCCTATGATCAGCCCAACGAAGGGCCGTATCTTGTTTTCCGCAACTTGCGGGGCATGATACTAGGACCCTTTTCGTGCACATTTTGGAGGAGTAAAACCGCCTTTTCCCGTTGGAATCCCGCGGGGTCTGAAACTGCCCGGGGACATCAGCTTTTGGATCTGATCGCCACCGCACTCCGGGCATTTCAGTGCCTCGGAATCGGAGGAATGCGCCAATGTCGGAAACACCATTTGTTCGAACTGATGCTGACAATCATTACAAGAAAACTCGAATATCGGCATGTGTCGTCTCCTATACAAATGCAGACTGGATTATAGCCCTGTGACGATTTAAGTCAAGGGAGCATCTGCCACCGGGTTTGTGTGACGGGAGTTCCGGCATGGCTTGGACAGAGCGTGACAGAATTGACATTTGATAGAAATTTCGATAACATAAAACCATTGCACACCTGGACCCCCCTTGAGCATGCCGCGATTTTCCGGGCGGCTTCCGATAGATCCCTTGTCAAAACCGTTTTGCCTGCGAACCATCGGGATTAAAGGAGATCGTCATGTTGGATGCGATCTATAACGCGCTGCAAAGTGTCGGCTACACCCACCCGGTGCACCCTATTGTTGTCCACGTCCCTATCGGAATGGTCGTCGCCGTTTTTCTGTTTGGTCTTGGCGCATGGATCTTCAAAAAGCCGGTGCTGGCTCAAACCGCACGGCATTGTAGCATGCTGGCCATACTCTTCCTGCCCCTGGCGATCGTTGCCGGGCTGATGGATTGGCAATATCATTACCACGGGTCCTGGTTGACGCCGATTATCGTCAAGATGGTTCTTGCGGGGTTATTGATTGCAGCCCTGGGAACCGCCGCATTTCGGGGCATATCTAAAAATATCGAAATCAAGCGGTTGATTCCGCTTTACTTCTTCTGTTTTTTACTGGTCATCGGGTTGAGCTTCTTTGGTGGAGAGCTTGTGTACGGAGCCCGCGGGACCACAACCCCGGCCAAGCACACCAGAGCCCCCGTCACGAGCAGCGGGTCTCTGGTGGAGCAGGGGGCAGACGTGTTTGCGAAACGATGCGCATTCTGCCATCTTACCGACAGCCGAAAAGCGAAGATCGGTCCCGGACTTCAAGGCCTGTATCAGCGGAAAAGCCTACCGGTCAGCAAGCGTTCGGTAACGGAGGAGAACATTCGCAGGCAATTAACCGCGCCCGTCAAGAATATGCCGTCCTTTCCGGATCTTTCCCAAAAGGAGGTCCGATCGCTGATCGTTTACATCGAAACCCTCTGATCCGCCGCAACCTGCGTCCAGATGACAGGGCGGTCCCACTGTTCCCGCTGTCCCTTTCGGGTGCCCTTCGGGGATCGAGATGGCCCGGTTCCGAATTTTGTGATAGAACACACAAAAGCTGCCTTCGTTCGACAATCTCCCCGCTTCGGCACGCCGAACCGCGAATGGCGGCCATCCTGTTCGATTCCGATTCCGATAGCGATCCCGACGGCGACGGTGGCCCGGTCTGGATCCCTTCGGCACGGTATCATGGTGATCGAAACACTCTATATCCAAATGGAACGTATTTATGGGAACGACACTAAAATACCTGTTCAGCAGCCTCTGCACCATGCTGATCCTTTCAGGCGCCCTGTGCCAGGCACAGGAATTGACCATCATCACCGAAGAAATAGCGCCGTTTAGTTTTACTGCCCACGGGAAACCGACCGGGTCTTCCGTACAGGTCGTCGAAGAGATACTCCGGCGTCTGGGACGAACGGAACGCATCCAGTCCATGACGTGGGCAAGGGGATACAAGCTGGCCCTGACAAAACCGAATACGGTGTTATTTTCCACAACCCGGATTCCGGAACGGGAGGACCTGTTTCACTGGGTGGGACCGTTGAATACGGTGAAAATCGGTTTCTATGCCCTGAGCAGCTCCACCGTGCGACCCAAGACCCTCGATGATGCCCGGCGTGTTGGAGCTATCGCCACATATAAGGATGACGTGCGGGAACAACTGCTGCTCGGGCTGGGGTTCACGAATCTGGACAGCTCCAAATCGCCCCTGAGCAATCTTAAAAAGCTTTTGGCAGGACGGGTGAACCTGTGGATCTTCGACAACATCGGCATTATCCTGGTGACACGGCAGATGGGCATCGAGCAGGAAACCATCGAGCTCGTGCTGCCATTCGGAGAAATTAGCCAGTATATCGCATTTTCGCGGCAAACCCCGTTATCCATCGTCCGGCAGTGGCAGGAAACCCTCGACGGGATGAAAGCCGACGGCACGTTCCAGCGCATCAGCCGCCGCTGGCTGCCGGAGGAGAGCATCCCGGCCGGCCGTGATACGGGCACCGGACGGATAAATCCGGCCGAGCGCATGCGGATTTTTACCGAAGACTCTCCACCGGGCAATTATCTGGAAAATGGAAAACCGCGGGGGCTTTCGGTGGAGATCGTCCAGGAAATTCTATTCCGGCTTCGGCGGCCGGAATCGATTGAAGTCGTGCCCTGGGCGCGGGGATATCGTATGGCCATGTCCGAACCCAACGTGGCCCTGTTTTCAACGACCCGGCTTTCCCAGCGGGAGGATAAATTTCGGTGGGTAGGGCCCTTGTATTCTCAAATGTGGGGATTTTATGCGAGAAAAGGGAGCGGGGTTCGGATCCGAAACCTTGCGGATGCCAGAAACATAGCGCGTATCGGGACGTATCACAAGGATGCGAAAAAGCAGTATCTGGAAGCATTAGGATTTGACAACCTGATCAGTTCAAACATCAATATCAGCAATGTCAAACACCTGATGAGGGCCGAGATTGACCTCTGGGTGAGTTCCGACTTCAATGTGGCCTATCTATCCCGGCAGGCCGGCGTGGATCCCGAAAGGCTGGAACTGGCGTATCCGTTTCGTGAGGTACATAACTTTATTGCGTTTTCCCTAAGCACCCCCGAAGCTGTTGTCCATGAGTGGCAAGCGGTGCTCGATGCCATTGTCGCGGATGGTACCTACGGGATCATTTGCGACAAATACGATTACGTGCCCCATGCGGCCCTTGTTCCGTAACCCGAGTCCACGTTGGGCGTCATCCGATGAAGTGGTCTACTTTCAAAAAACGGTCAATTTCCAGGGATCTGACCATTAGTTTGATCATGCTGATGATCCTGTTTGAAGGGATGCTGATGGTGGCTGTGTACCATCGACAGGAACGATTGCTCCTTGCCGAGCTGGAGGAGAAAGCAGACGATTACGCCCAAAATTTATCGGAGGTGCTGGTGGTTCCGGTATGGGATTATGACGATGAACAGATTGTCAAAATAGGAATGGGATTTGCCCGCAACGTGCTGTTGGAGGCCATACGCATCACCGATGCCGACGGCAACGTCCTGTTTCGTGCCGGCGAGGCGAGGGATTTCGGCCGACAAATTGTTCGTAATGCAGAAATTCAACGTTCCGGGCAGACCATCGGAAGCGTCCGTTTTTATCTGTCCACGGAAGCATACCGCGAGGATCTGGCCCAGTTACGAGATGCTATTATTCTGGTGCTGATGGCTTCTCTGGTGGTGATTATTGTCACCACCGGCATCTTGCTGAAGATTTTTATGAGGCAGCCGATGAAGCTCCTCCAGAAAGGGATCGACCGGTTGTCCCAGGGAGACTACTCCCATGGATTCGAGGAGATTCACTACAACGAGTTGGCCGGTATTGCCGACCGGTTTCAGCAGATGGCAACCGAGGTGCAGTCTCGGGAACGTTCGCTCCAGGTGGAAGTCATGGAACGAAAACGGGCCGAGGAACGCATTCGCGACAGCGAGGCCAAAACCCGGGCACTTCTGGATGCGATTCCGGACGTGATGTTCCAGCTCGACCGGCAAGGTTTTTTCGTTGACTACAAGGGGGCCTTGCAAGGTCTGTATGCCCATCCGGGCGCATTGATCGGAAAGAACCTGAACGCTGTGCTGCCACCCAAGGTATGCGAAATTTACTTTGAAAAACTTCGAGAAACCCTTGAAACCGGACAGTCAACGAAGTTCGAATACGAGATTCCGCTGGATGAGTCGCCAGCCTATTTCGAATGCCGCATGGTGGCCATCAAAAAAGACCAGTCGCTGGCCATCGTTCGAAACATTACAGACAGTATCCTTGCGTTGGATGAAAAAAACCGGCTTGAAGAGCAGCTGCGCCGCGCCCAGAAGATGGAGGCAATCGGTATGCTGGCCGGTGGCGTGGCCCATGATTTGAATAATGTGCTGTCCGGGGTGGTCAGTTACCCGGAACTGGTACTCATGGACCTGCCCCCGGGAAGTCCTCTGCGTCAGCCTATCGAAACCATTCAGGCATCCGGCGAAAGGGCCGCAGAGATTGTCCAGGATCTGTTGACTCTGGCCCGGCGCAACGTGTCTGTATCCGAAGTTGTGGCGTTAAACGACATCATCGAAGATTATCTCCATAGTCCGGAGTATGCCAAGCTCAAACGGGACCATACCCACCTGAAAATCGAGCTGGAGCTGGAACCGAAACTGCTACCGGTGACCGGCTCTCCGGTCCACCTCGCAAAGACGGTGATGAACCTGATTTCCAATGCGGCCGAGGCCCTGGAAACCGGCGGCCGCATTTCCATTGCCACGACCAACCAGTACATTGACACGCCGATCAAAGGTTATGATGATGTCCAGGAGGGTGACTACGTTGTCATAACCGTCTCCGATGATGGGATCGGCATCAAGGCGGAAGACATCGAGCGTATTTTCGAGCCGTTTTACACCAAAAAAATTATGGGTAGAAGCGGCACCGGGCTCGGGATGGCCGTCGTGTGGGGTGCCGTGAAAGATCACAGCGGGTACATCGATGTCCAAAGTCGTGAATCGATCGGCACCGATATTACCATTTATCTTCCGGCCTCTCGACAGATCCGTCGGGGTTCCGAGGATCTCGTGTCTCCAGATGAATATCGGGGACAAAATGAACACATCCTGGTTATTGACGATGTTCCGGAACAGCGGGAAATCGCAACCCACATGCTCGAGAAACTGGGATACCGGGTGACGGCCGTTGCCTCAGGAGAGGCTGCGATCGACTTTTTAGGCCATGAAGCCGTGGATCTGCTGGTGCTGGATATGATTATGGAGCCGGGGATGGACGGATTGGAGACCTATCAGCGAATTTTGGACCTCTATCCCGCTCAGAAAGCGATTATCACCAGCGGGTTTTCGGAATCGCGACGGGTCAAATCCGCCGAAACACTCGGGGTTGGTGCATACCTGAAGAAACCCTACCTGATAGAAACCCTCGGACTGGCCGTTCGCAGGGAACTGGACCGCCAACCTGTCGGATAATAATACTGCTTATTTTCAATACATTGAAAGGCTGTTGCACTTTCTTCGTATAGCGGTTGGCAGATTTCCATTCCGAAACCAAACGTTCCGTCCGGGCTCTGGATTTTTCTATCGGAACATATTTATCGCAACGGCTATGGCATTGACAAAGGACTGTGTAACGGATTAGATGATGAGCATCCGCGTTACATGTTCTCAAGCGCCTCTGCTCAAGTATACACACATCTTTACGTTGAGTTGTCATTATACACTGAGGCTTGCGCTTACTCATGGTTCCCTCGATGTGACCTTTCGTTGATCGGGGGAGGGAGAGCAGATGAACAAGAAGCATCAGATTCTCAATGCTGCGGCAAAACTGTTCGCTACACAAGGCTTTGACGGGACAACCACGCTTCAGATCGCCACCGAGGCCGGTGTGACCGAACCGCTCATCTACTATCACTTCAAAGGCAAAGACGAGCTGTTTACCAGCATTCTGCAAACCGCATTCGAGAAATATTTTACCCGACTCGAAAATCTTCCCCGAAGAACCACTATCCAGTTTGTACAGATTGCAAACCTGATTAACCTGCATTTTGCCATTGTCGATGAAATGCCCAATGAAACATTTCTGGTCATGAATACATGCCCCGTCAAGCTGAACGATCCGGACCATGTGTGCCGGGCCAATGTCGACAGGCAAAAGGAATGGCTGACGGGGTATCTGACACAATGCCTCGAGGAAGGGATACGCCGGCAGGAATTTGTAGAGATGTCCATAGCGCCCACTGTGGAATTGCTGATCGGCGTCATTTCCGGTCTCACCCGTCGACGGGCGCTGAAATTGGATTCCAATCGTCAGGTGCGCACCGCAACGATCGATTTCTGCCGCCGCGCGCTCCAGGCCGTCGACGCCAAGAGTTGATGACACATCCCGGATAGCATTCACGCCATGCCCCAAGCACCGATGCCATTTCCAGGATCCTATTGGGTGTTGCCGGATCAATTTCTAGCCGGCGAATATCCCGGAGCGAAACATCCGGTCAAAGCCCGTGAAAAGCTGACCGCCTTGCTCGATTTCGGTATCCGCCATGTGATCAATCTCATGGAGTCGGACGAACGTGATCGTCAGGGAGACCGATTCACGCCCTATAAGTACGATCTCAAACACATCGCCGAGGTTAGAGGCCTCCCTGTCACCATCATACGGTTTCCGGTTCCGGACCTCGGCATTCCCCCTGTCGATATCATGCATGCCATTCTCGATGACATCGATCGGGCCATCGATGAACGGCGGCCAGTCTATCTGCATTGTTTGGCGGGGATCGGTCGAACGGGAACTGTGGTCGGCTGTTATTTGATCCGTCAGGGGATGGCCGACGGCGACACCGTGCTGGATAGAATCAGTCGGCTGAGACAGTGCAGCGCCACCCATCATGTCGTTTCACCGGAAACCCACAGCCAGCGGCAGATGATTGCCCGCTGGTCCGATGAGCCGTGTTAAATTACGACATGCAGCCGCGATGATCATATGGCATGGGAGGCTTCGATTCAATACACGGTTATACCCCTTCTGGACATAGCGAATGTCTGTCAGCAGGATACCGTTTTCCGGGAGTCCGGATCCGGACACGTCCGGTATCGACATCGAGGCAAAATGGCCAACTTCGACGTCGATACCGATAGCGTTCACGGCCAAATACGACGAGCCCTTCTGTTCCGTTCTTGCAGCGGCTAAACCTGCTGGTGCCATTTTCCGGCTATCCGCAGGTCACCGCATTCTTCTTATCCTCAAAGCAAGAGTCGGTACTGACGACCTGATGGCATTCACGGCAATAGAAATAATTGGGATAGCAATTCACGCCGCAGCGCTGGCACCGCCTTCCGACATCCGGTTTGTGGCGATGCAAGGTATGCTTACACCCTTTTTTATGACGAGCGTATCGCTTTCGATCCTTTGCCAGAACCATTCTATGTCGTTCAAGCTTACACGTCTTACGATCACAATATCTCCGAGATGCCTGTTTGGGCGGTACGGTAAAATCCGAACCGCAGATTCGGCAGCGCTTTTTGAGCATCTCAACTATCCTTTCCAGGAGCTCCAGTGTACATTCACGCGGCACCACCTGTCTCGGATGACCGTGCTTCCGGCAGGTACGGGATGGCGGGAACAGGGCGCAATTAGACACTAATGCCGAGGCATCGTTTGTCAACGACATCGCGACAGGCCGCTATCCGCCTTGTCCGACTGGGGCAATGACGGCCTCCTGGGGGACCCGCATCAGGATGTTCTGTCGGGGAAGTGATGGATGGGGCAAAAATCAGCGGCAGAGTCTGAAACCTATTCTCGCAGTTCGTCAAAACGGCACGTTAGGGATACCCCATCGCCGTCATAGGACGAATGCACCTTGTAGGGCAGGGTATGAAAGAGCTTGATCATGCCTTTGTTGTGCGGAGCGGTGTAGGCCATGAGGCCGGAAAGACCGTTTTCCCGGGCGGCCTCGGCAAGTTTTTTCAAAATAAGCCGACTGATGCCCTTCCCCTGGTATCCCCTGGCCACAGAAAAGGCGACCTCGGCAATGTTACCATGGGCCAGATACATGCTTTCGCCGACCGCAATCACCCGGCCGAAGCCGAACTCTCCCACCACCGCCACCAGCGTCAGGTCCCGAATGTAATCAATCTGGGATTTCGGTTCCACTTCCGCTCGACCAAAGGCCGTTTTTTCGTGGAAAAACCTGGAGAAAATGTCGTCTTTGTTCAGATTGTAGTAATGCTCCTGAATTCGGCGTTCGTCCACCGGCTTGGCCGGCCGGATCGTTATTTCTTCACCGGCGACCGTAATGGTCTGTTCCAGTTTCACGGGATATATGCCGCGAACCGCCTCACCCAGCGTTCGTTCCGTACCGATGAGGCCTGCCTCTTTGGCGTCTTCAAAAAGCGCCTCGCGAAAATCCGGATGTGCGACACTGATCATACCGACGACCCGTTCCTGGAGGCTTTTTCCAAACAGATTGAACGCGCCATACTCACTGACCACGTAGTGTACATCAGCCCGGGGTACAACCACCGCGGTATCGCTCAAGTGGGGAACGATGTTGCTGCTCTTGCCGTTATCCGATGTCGAATAGATCATCAGGATCGATTTTCCGCCGGGGGACCGGCGGGCGCCCCGCAAAAAGTCAGGGATACCGGAGACCCCTGCGTAATACGTCTGCGGTGAGGCCTCCGCCGATACCTGACCTGTCAGATCGATCTTTTTCGCCACATTCATGGACACCATGCGGTGGTGCTTCGAAATGATAAAGGGATCGTTGACATAATCCGAGGGGTGGAAATCGACTGCCGGATTGTCGTGGATGAACTCGTAGAGATTCAGGGAACCGATAGCGGCCGATGCGACGATTTTTCCGTCATTGAATCCCTTTTTCCGATTGTTGATGATGCCCATGGCATACAGGTGCATGATATCGTCGATGAGGAATTGGGAATGGACACCCAGATCATTTTTGTCTCCAAGGGCCTGGACAGTGGCCTGGGCGGCAGCATCCAGTCCGATTTGCAGCGTAGATCCGTCGTCGATGAGTCGTGCGATCTGCTGTCCGATACGGGTAGCGGCATCAGATGAGGGGCGCGCCGGTATGGCGATCAGATCCTCCTCGTGTTCGACAATGGCATCCACATCGTTGACATGGATGAAACTCTGTCCCAACACCCGGGGCATTCTTGAATTCACCTGGGCGATCACAATTTCAGCCGATTGGGCCGCTGCCAGGGTAACGTCCACCGAGACACCGAGGCTCATCCATCCGAAGTCATCCGGCGGCGTCACCTGAATCAGGGCGGCACTGATCGGCAGCTTGTGCGTTTTGAACAAACCGGGGACTTCGGACATGTTGACCGGTGTCACGAAGCGTCTGTTCTGGGCAATGGGATCCGCCCCGGCCGATCCCAGGTAGATTGTCCGGATCGTCAGATTCAGGTCGTGGGTACGATTGGCGATGGCCGTTAACGAGGTTGTCTCCTGGCTTAACATCCGAACAATCTCTACACCGGTCAACCGTTTTGACGCTTCGGAGAGCTCTCGTACCAGTTCCTGGGGTTCGCCGCATGCCGATCCGATGAATACGCGATATCCCGGCCGAATCATCCGGATCGCGGCCGCCGCGGTTTGTCGTTTCTCGATGTAGCTGTCCGCCCAATAGGATGTGTGAATCACAGATACCTCCCGGCCGTCAGACGGCCTGATTCAAAAATTCCCTGCTCTTGTGTGCGCCGACAAGCCGTATTATCACGGTATATAAACGGCCTGAACCCATTGCCGCCAAGACCGAAAAAGGTGAAACCCATGCTCAAGGCGCTTATTTTGATTGTGCTCACAGTTTGCTATATTATGATCAAAAACTATTTGGAAGGGCGATTGTTAAAAGAGTATGAGAACAGCGACGAGTTCCGCCTGTCGAGTCTCGCAGTCGCCAGAAAGTGCAGCACATATGATATTTTTCGCACCGTCGCGCAGGACTGGGGATTTTCCGACGCCAAGGTTGAAGATGACTTTCGCCGATACCTGAGAACCGGAGACATACCCCATTACATCAGCTCCTATGTCCGCAAACACATCCGCGATACCGATCGGAGGTACCGCTCGATGGTACATCCAGGAGGTTCGCTGCCCCGATCCTGGTCCGCATAATCCGGGTATCCCACGACGGCTATCCGGTGCCATGCCCCTGCCATACCGGGTTTTCCCGATGTATCAAGCGGTGCCCATGATACGGCACGATCCGATCAATGCCGATGTCCGGACACATCCCGTTGGATCGCCAGATAGTGGGTGATTTCTTCTGTGCCGGTGCGAATCGGCGCAATTTTCCATTCCATCGCGAACGTGGACCCGTCTTTCCGGTAATTGGTCGTTTGTCCGTGGAATAGCTTGCCCGCAGGAATCTCCTCGCTCAGTCGGTCGAGCACCTTTTTGTCGGTCTCGGGGCCCTGGAGAAGAGCGGGCGATTTTCCGATTAATTCCTCTGGTGAGTAGCCGGTCATCTCGCAAAAGACCGGGTTGACATACACGATGGGATATCCCGGTCCGGCTTCGGTAATCATGATTCCGTTGAAGGAATGCTCCATGGACGCCTCCAGAAGGCGGCGCGTGATGTACTTAAAGCTCTCGTCCTGGTCAAAAAGGGTAAAGATGTCTGTGGTCAGTTTCATCAGTATCGCTCCACGTTTGTGTCATGTGTTGTTGATGAACGTGATGGTTTCTCGCTGCATGCGGCCCGGCGCCCAATCAGAAATAATATAAGCTCTTTTTTAAGCGAAAGTTCCATGCTTCAGTCGTAGCGCTGAAACACGAATTTCGCAATACCCTTCAGCTTTCTACACGGATAATCATATTAGCCTGCTGCAACAAGGGATAAACCCGCCACACAGACGGCGGGCAAGCCTTTCAGCATACGGCCGACATCGTCGCGTTTCAGAAAATCGTTACATGATTCTATTTGTAAGCATTTGCACCTTTTCTTCAACCTGTCCAACAGTCACAGCGGCCTTCCGGTGATTCAAATCAGAATGTGCATTCGACAGCAGGCGATATCACCCACACCATGACTGCCGACACCAGCAGCAGGCTGCCCATATATCCAAAAACCAGGTGATAGTTGCCCGGGTACACATCCAGCAGGTACCCACCCAGCCAAGGGCCGATGGCGCCGGAGACAAAGCCGAAAGCGGTGAAGACAAGCCCGAAAATGGACCCGAAATGCTGCATGCCAAAACAATCGCTGACCAGTGGTGCGCTCACGGCAAACAGGGTTCCGAAGGCGAACCCGATGACCGCTGCCAGGATCGACACCGCCGCCACATGGGAGACAAACGGAAGGAGATAATACGCCATGCCGGCGGCAAAAAAAGCGGTGCACATGACGATCTTACGGCCGGTAATATCGGAAAGAAAACCACTGAGGAGACGGCTTACCCCGTTGGTGATGTTGAAGGCCATCAGAATGGCCAGGGCCTGGGTCATGGTCAATCCCACATGCAGGCCATAGCCGGCCGACAGCGTGACCATGGAAACGCCGGCAGCACCGACACAGGCAAACGTCGCCCACAGGAGCCAAAAGGACCGGGTTCGGAGGCTTTGGAATCCATCCAGGGACATCAGTGTCGCATTGACGGCGTTCGGAACATGTGCCGGGGCTGCCGGAGGCCGGATGAAGGGCGCCAGCAGTATCGCAACAAAAAACATGAAGCTCCCAAGGGACGCGGCCATGTCTGCAAACCCGAGACGGCCCAGTAGATGGTTGAACAGAGGGGCCATCAGCGCCCCGGAAATCCCGAAACACATGCTGACGAGACCGGCATACAGCCCACGCCATCTGGGATACCAACGCTGCACAACGGTCAGGGTCGGCACATAAACGAACGCCGAAGAGGACCCGACCATGAAGGCCCACCCATACACCCCGTGGATTGACGTGGCCCGGCTCACCAGCAGCGCGGCCGTCGAATAGAGCAGGGCACCGATCACCGTGGTCCAGGCTGTACCGATACGTTCCTGGAGCCGGCCCACCAGAAACATGAAAATACCCGCCCCGGCCAGAACAAAAAAAAGGGTCTGGCCGACATCGGCTCTGCTGACATCAAACGTTTCCTGCCAGTAAGCGGCCATGACACCGGGGAAACCAAAAATAAACGATCCCGGAAAGAAAATGGCCGCACAACTGGCAAGTACCGCCGCCGGCCCCTGGTATCGAAACGGCATGTCTTCGCACCTCTTGAATGTGAATCGAGTGCCTATCCCGGTTAGGGTGATGTTGCCACCGGGTTTGCCGATTCAGTGTACCGGTGTGTCGGTAAACCTTCGTCACCCCCGAACCGGAAAACATCGAGATTCAATCTATGGGGTCTAACCACCAAATGACGGAACTCTTAACAGAGCTAAGAGTGGAGTTCGGCCATTCTGTCACCCCCTCCGCGCCTCCCCCATCAAGGGGAAGGCCTTTTCATCCCTCCCCTGGTGGGAGGGAGTCCCAGGGAGGGGGTATTATGGAGGATTCCTTATTATTGGTTATCGGTTCGTTAAAATATCTCGTCGAAAAACACTCGCATATGCAGCCAGGATCTCTGATCGGCGCTTCGGTTGTAGGCAAGGGCCGGAATCCCGGTTTTATCTGCATCGGGATTGGTGAAGCTGTGCTTGGCTCCGCCGTAGCTGATCATTTGCCAGTCAAGCCCGGATGGGTTCATGGCGGCAATATAACGGTTCAGTTGTTCGACTTTCACAAAGGGGTCGGCCGCGCCGTGGAACAACAGAATTTTGGCGCCGACCCGCTGAATTTGCTCCTGGGAAGGTGCAATCGGTTGTCCGTGAAAGCTCACCACGCCGCGAAGTGTTGCGCCGGTGTAGGCAAGCTGTTGGACCGTCGCCCCCCCGAAACAGTAGCCGATGGCCGCAATACGGGTTTTGTCCACCCGGGGCTGGCGAAGCAATATCTCCAACCCGGCCGATGCCCGTTCCTGCCAAAGAGAGATATTCTGGCTGATGGCGTTCATCCAATCCGCTGCCTGACTCGGGTGGGTGGTTACCATCCCCTTGCCGTACATATCCAATGCAAAAGCGACATAGCCCAATCGGGCAAGTTGACGGACCCGGCTACGGGCATAGTCATTCAATCCCCACCACTCATGGACCACCAGCACCCCGGGCCGCTTCCCGGGGATGCCGTCGTTGTAGGCCAGAAACCCTTCCAGTACCTGCCCGTTGTGTTCGTAAGTGATGGTTTCACTGACGACTTCGGCGTGGATCGGTGTGGTGATCAGCAGAAAAAGTAGTACGATGCCTATATATCGTGTGTTCATCGTCGAATCCTTTTTGTTGAGTTGAAAACATTAGAACGATTACTGAAACAGATATGATGGCAGGAAACATAATGCCGTAACATGCATTACACAAGTCATGACATGACCGGCGGCGCGGCCGGATCCGGCGAGAAACGCCAAATCCCGGGTTGGATGACGAATACGGAGTTTCCCCGGGCATTGCCGGTCAAGACCGGGCTAGTCGACAAGATAAAGCCGTCGCTTTAAGTCTTCCCGTTTGGCCTCCGGAAGATCGAGCCCGTCCAATGCCTGACTCAATTTCTTACCGTCGATCAAAACAGGGTAATATCCGCACGTATCAAATAATTGCGGATCGGTCGTGTCGAGCAGTACTCGGGGATAGTCCCGGCACATCCCCGGACGACTCTCGTAGGCGTCGCAGAGCCCGGTTCGGATGTCCAGGTGGGTGCATCGGAATGTGAATGTTTTCTCCTTTCGGTCCTCCCGGATAAATTCGAAGCCGTTTATCCGCCGGTGCCAGGTGATGATCCACCATCGCGCCATCTTCAGGTAGAGAAAGGGTGGAAATACCTGAACCATGGGCATGCGGCAGCACTTGCCGCACCGATTGCAGGCGCCGCCGAGTCGATAGATCCGTCGCCGCTGGATCATGCGGGTCAATTTCAAGTCAGCGGCGTATCTGACCCGGGCCACCCGTTTGATTGACCGTTTCAGCCATCTGTCGCGCATGGTATATAGACTTTCAGTCCATTCGTCATTAAGGTAATCTACAGCTCAGCCGCCCACGAGGTCAGCAAGTCCACATGTGGATATTCCATGATCGCGTCGCTGGGATCCCGGAAATGTAACGGAGCACAGGGTTCGAGCGACGTGGTCGCGTTCCATAAAATCGTCGCACGATGTTATTTGTACACCCGATATGGAAAAAAGAAAACTCTTCGGAAACGGATTGAAAGAGCAGCTCCTGGCCAGCGCCAGGGATCGTGCCTACCGGTTTTTAATGGCGGGCGGTACGGTGCGCGGTGTTATCGTTCACGGTACCCGAATGATCAACGAAATGAGAGCCAATCATGAACTGGGCATTCTCGAAACCATGGTCCTGGGGCGTGCCTACCTCGGTGTTTGTTTGATGACGGCAGAGATGAAGGGGATTGATCGGATTGCGCTGAAAATCGCATGTTCCGGCCCGATTGCGGGATTGGTGGCGGAAGGAAACGCCTTCGGGGAAATACGGGGCTATTTATACCAGGTTCCCATACCGGTGGAACGGCCATTGAACGATTTTGATTTGTTGTCCTTTTTTGGCGCCGGCGTGGTGTCCGTGACCCACCACATGACGGGTGCCAAGGATCCGTTTACCGGCCAGGTGGCGCTCAAATACGGCAATATCGCCCTGGATCTGGCCAATTACTACCTGGAGTCCGAACAGATTCCCACCGCAATCAACCTCAGCATCCAGCTGAACCGGAAAGGGGATGTCATCGGTGCTGGAGGACTGATGCTCCAGGTGATGCCCAATGTGGATGAAGGAATTGTTCCGGGGCTGGAATCCGACGTGAGCGATATGCCTTCTCTTGGCAAGGCCTTTGCCGAGGAAAAAGATCCCCAGGAGATTGTGAACAGCCATTTTAGGGCGTATGAACCCCGTTTCATCGGGGATCGACGGATCGAGTTTTTATGTCATTGCAGTCGGGAAAAACTCAAGAGGTTTCTGTCCCTCATGCCCGCCAATGAATTGGAAGATATCCTCGAGAATGGTCCCTTTCCACTGGAAGTGCGCTGTCACAACTGCAACACGCCCTATGAGTTCAACCAGTACCAGATTGGCAACATTTATGAAAAGCGCATGGCCGGCAGGTCGCAGCGGCGCTAGTCCTTGAACTCCGGCGCACGTTTCTCCAGCATGGCCCGAATGCCCTCCTGGAAATTGGGGTCCTGAAATGTGATGCCCTGGTACACGGCTTCCTTATGAAGAATGTCGGAAAGGGTGCTGCGGTCGGCGCTGTCGGTGTTTTCCTTGATGATTCTTAAAGGAACTCCCGGCATCCTGGCCATACGGCGGGCGACGTCCATGACGGTGGTTTGAAGGCGATGGTCCGGTACCACCCGGTTGACCAACCCGAGGCCCCCGGCCTCTTCAGCGCTCAATATGTCTCCGGTCATGAGAAGTTCCTTTGTTTTTGCCGGCCCCACCAGTCGATACAGCAGATATTCCGACCCCATGCCCGGGTTGATACCCAGCCGAATAAAGGTGAATCCGATGGATGCCGTGTGTGCGGCAAATCTCATGTCACAAGCCAGGGCCAGGCAGGCTCCCGCACCGATCGCCGCGCCGTTGATGGCGGCGATGGTGGGAATCGGCAGTCGGTGGACGGAAAGGAAAGCACCGTAATAGTCATGCAGTGCGTTTTCGATCTCCAGGGGGGTCGATTCCACCCAACCGGGAAACATTTGCAGATCACCGCCCGCCGTAAAGGCCGGTCCTGCGCCGGTGACCACAAGTACCTTGATGTCCGGGTGTTGTCCCACCCGTTGAACGGCGTCACGGAACTCGACGGCCATGGCGGTGTCCATGGCGTTGCGCTGCTCCGGCCGGTTCAGGGTCAGCATGCCGACACGGTGCTCGTGTTCCAGTTTGATAGTGTTATAGGAAGCGATGGGTGTCATGGACGATCCACGCAGATCTCAACAGCAGGTCAAGGCGCAACCAGTTCAAACAACGCTGAAACAACGTCGACGGGACTAGCCTTCGGTGCCTTCCGTGTCGAATGGCGATCCTGCCGGAAATAGTCGCTGCCCCAGTTCCCTGTCCATCATGAGAAGGGCTGACTTATCGTCTCCGATCATTTCCAGTTCGTCCGCAATTTTTCCCGCTGCGGCTTCTTCTTCAATCTGTTCCTCGGAGAACCACGCCAGCATGGGTTCGGATTGATAATCTTTTTCTTCCCGGGCGATCGTCGTGAGATCGTTGATCGTACCTGTAATGAACTGCTCGTGCTGATAGGCATCCTTGAAGGCTTCCAGGGGTGAAGACCACTCGGTTTTCAGCTGCCGCAGGTCCTGTAACACCACTTTACCGCCGCGATCGATGATATGCCTGTAAAATTTCATAGCATGAGCCATTTCTTCGTGGGCCTGAGAGCGCATCCAGCGTCCCATGCCGTCCAGACTTGCCGATTCGAAGTAGGCCGCCATGGACAAATAGATGTAGTAGGACTCCAGCTCATTTTTTACCTGGTTGTTTAACGCATTGTTTAAGCGATCCCCGATCATCCGTGTGCTCCTTTCTCCTGCAGTTTTTCTTTTTGGTTCTTCTCCCAATACGTGGGAGAAGTAGTCCAAGGTATACCCGCCTCCGGCGCCGCCGGAGGCGGGTATACCTCGACCCCTTGAAACCTAATGGATCACCCCTACACAAGTGGGATTTCCAGCGTTTATTGATTCAGAAACAACAATAATTGGGATATGATCCCCAGTTTATGAATGCATCAAAAATAACATCGTCTGGGGGCTTGTCAATTTGAGGCGGGTTCGTGAACGCGACCCGTGCTGAGGGGTAGAATTCCGTTTCAACCGAGACCCGGAATGTGAATACGAAGCGGGCGGGCGGATCGGAATCCGTATCGACTTCAAAGAAGGCGTTCCGCCGGTGATCCCGGTTCCGTTAACGGCCCGGGTGGAACAAACGCCTGGCTTGAATTCCCTCGACAGGACACTATATCTGTCTGCCGATCTCCTCGGCCTCACCCACGGCGAATTGGATGGTGCGCGGGCTTTTGGCGTCGCCGATGACATGCACATCGACGGCCCGGTCTTTGAACAGCTCCAGCGGTTTTTTTATGGACGTCATGGCGTCGGAGACGACCACGGTGTCAAATCCGTCGATTTCCAGCGGCCGACCGTTGGAGAGAAATGAGACGCCGTGGGGGAAAAAACGTTTGATAGACACTTTCTTAAAAAGTGTTACCGGATGGGCAGTCAGCCGTTCCCGAAGATAGAAACGGTCATTGCTCGACATTTCTTCTGCAAAGTGTGCTTTTCGATGCAGGACCACGACGTCACATCCCTGTTCGGCCAGATGATCGGCCACCACCAGCCCCGCTTGATTGCCACCCATGACAATTGCCTTGCCGCCGACGGCGGCATTTTCCTCGAGCACTTCGAGCATCGTAACAACATTCATTCGGGATTGAAATAGACCCTTGTGAAGGGGTACCTCCGGCATGCTGCCGGAAGCCAGTATGGCGACATCCGGCATTTCGACGGTGATGATGCGTGCGTCGACCGGCGTGTTTAGGCGAATCTCCACGCCAAGGCGGGCCACTTCCCGTTCAAGAAAGTTGACCAGATCCATGATTTCCCCCCTGCCCGGTGGAAGGGCCGCCAATCGCGCCAGACCTCCCGCGTGGCGTTTCTCATCGAGTACGAGAACCTGGTGCCCACGCAACGCCGCCATGCGGGCTGCGGCCAATCCGGCCGGCCCGGCACCGATGACCATCACTTTCCTGGACGCTGGAGCGGGCACCGGGTCCCCCAGCAGATATTCCCGTCCCACTTCCGGATTTACCACGCAGGAGCCCGGTTCCAGAGCAAGGACGGCATGGATGCACGCCAGGCAGCAGCCGATGCAGGGTCGAATGGTATCCGTTATTCCGGTTCTGGCTTTGTGGGGCCAGTTTGGATCCGCCAGGAGGGAACGCCCCATGGCCACCATGTCGGCCTGCCCGCCCCGGATGATGCGTTCGGCCATTTCCGGAAGTTTGATCCGGCCGGCGGTGATGACGGGCACAGACACCAGCGGTTTTACCGCTTCCGCCAGATGGACAAAACATCCCTGCGGCACATACATGGAGGGAATGGTCAGTTGGCGCGAGCCATAGACGCCGGCTGAGACATGCAGGTAGGCTGCCCCTTCGGCTTCCAGTATCGGGGCCAGTCGCTTGGCGTCGGCCAGTGTCCATCCGCCGTCGATGTAATCGTCCCCGTTGATACGGATACCCACCGGGAAATCTGTTCCGGTTTTGGTCCGTATATCGCGTATGATGTCGCGCAGAAAGCGGATGCGGTTGTCAAACGGCCCCCCATACGCATCCTCGCGGATATTTGAGTTGGGAGAGAGAAACTGGTTGATCAGGTACCCGTGGGCGCCATGGAGTTCAATAAAATCGAACCCGGCTTCCAGACACCGACGGGCGGCATCGCCGAAAGCGGCGACGATCTCGTCGATCTCCATCAATGTCAGCGCCTTTGGGACACCGTTGACCACGGCAGGCGCCGGGATGGCCGACGGGGCCACCTTCTGGTCATGGTAGGACTGTCGTCCGCCGTGCATGAGTTGTACGCCAAAACGGGTATCATAGGGCCGGACGGCGTTGACCATGCGCGTCAGCGACGGGATGCAGGCGTCGTCCCAGAGGGCCGGAAGATGCGGGAGTTCCACGCCGCTCGGGTGGACACCGCCGCCCCCGACCAGCATCATACCGACACCGCCGCGGGCCCGCACCGTGAAATACTCGATTAATTGGTCGTCCACCCAGCCCTGGTCATCAACTCCAAAGTTGATACTCATGGCGGACATGAGGAGGCGGTTTTTAACCTTGAGGGATCCAATAGAGATGGATTGGAACAGATGCTTGAATGCTGACACGATGTTATCCCGTCACATGATGTTACGCCAAAACATGGCATGAAATCTTCTCGGCGATGGTCTATGGCGATTGCCGGAATTGCGTCACTCGGGTTATATCAGTCGGTGAGCCGTGTTTTCTATCCGTGATGCTGCTGAAATTACCACATAGTCCAGTTTCCGCTGGAGTTCCCGGAGGCTCGAGGCACCCCCGTATGTCAACCCGGACCTCAGACCGCCGAGAATGTCGGCAATAATTTGCTCCTCGTTTTCCTTGTACGGCACCTCGGCCGCCACACCTTCGGCAGTTTTCCAGTCGGCCATGCCGCCGTGGAATTCTTTCTGCACCTCGCTGCTGGCCATGCCCCGGTATACCTTGAACTGAATCTGCGTTCCGTCTTCGCCTTGGCGGGTCAGCATGGGACCCGGTGTCGGCCGGGTCCCGGCCAGCATGCTGCCGATCATGACAAAATCGGCCCCAAAGGCGAGGGCTTTAACCACATCTCCCGGGGTGCGGATACCCCCATCGGCCACAATGGAACGATCCACCCGGTTGCAGTTGCGGATTGCCGTCAGGTTGGGCACGCCGAATCCCGTTTTGATCCTTGTCGTGCAGACCGAGCCGCCTCCAATCCCGACCTTGATGATATCCGCACTGCACGAGGAGAGGTAATCCGCACCGGCGTAAGTCGCCACATTGCCGGCCATCAAGCAGGAATTTTCCCCGAGCATCTGACGGATCTTTTTCAGGGTTTTTCCCACATAGCGGGCATGGGCATGGGCTACGTCCACGTTGAACAGGGTGGCCCCGGCATCCCTGAGCGCCTCGGCCCGCTCCAGATCTTTGGCGGAACAGCCGATGGAGACAAGCGTCGGATAGTTGCAGGCCTTGTACATCCGGACGTTTTCTTCGATGGTGCAAAATCGATGCAATACCCCGATGCCGCCTTTGGCGCCCATGAAATTGGCCATGTCCGACTCGGTGATGGTGTCCATGTTGGTCGACATGAGGGGTATGGCCAGGGAGAGTTTGCCCCGACGATCGGAAACGGTGGTGTCGACGACCTTTCGTGACTCCCAATGGTTGTAAGAGGGCACTAGCAATACATCATCGTAGGTAATGGCGTCAGTCATGTCATCTCCTATTTTCTTCGTGGTGGAGGCATGGGGTATCCATCACTCGCCAAGAGGGTCTTGGTTTCTTCCCAAACTTGTTGCAGAAAATGAAACCCCCCCATCCGTTAGTCATGGCCCACAATAAATACCCGAAGTTCTCTTAAAAAACCAGCATGCTCGGTGAGCAACCGCTGAAAAAGTGCTCCGTCGCTGAAAAGATCTTGACTTTGCCGGGGGCAACTCGTTATGAATCCACAGAAAATAAAATTGTTTTGCGATGTTATGAAACGCGACGATGCCGCTCAACGGGCGAACGCCCCTATCCCCGCAGCCCCGCTGGGCGGGGAACCATCACGTTCACGCAACGCCTCGGAAAAGGAACCGCCGGCATGACTCTCGTAACCGTAGATAACAGATTTTGGTACTGGTGGTGCTCCATGGAGGGCCGCCGGTCTGGACCAGGATAAGCTGAATATAGCAAGGTTCAAAAGGACCGCGGGCCCAAGCCCACGGTCCTTTTTCATTTTTTACGGGCTGTGGGGCAACCTGCGGCCTTTGTTTGTGAAAAGCCGGCAGGATGACCCCGAAGATGTGATGAGTAATCCCTGAGTAAAGGAGGAGAAAACATGTTGATCGTCATGGAACAACACGCCACCCAGGAGGAGATAGCGGCGGTTGTGGTGGCAATTGAAAATCGTGGGTACCAGGCACGCCCGATTCCGGGCGGGGAGCGGACATCCATCGGGGTCCTTCAGAACAAGGGGGCCGTCGACGCCTCCCTGTTTGCCGGACTGGCCGGGGTCAAGGACGTCATTCCGGTCACCCGGCCCTATAAGCTGGTCAGCCGGGAGTTCCAGCCGGAGAACACGGTTATCCGAATCGGGGATGTGACCGTTGGAGACGGCACCCTGACCATCATCGCCGGTCCATGCGCCATAGAGAGTGACACCCAGGCCATGGCGATTGCACGTCACGTTCATAAGGCCGGTGCCTCGATGTTCCGGGGAGGGGCGTTCAAGCCGAGGACGTCTCCTTACTCCTTTCAGGGACTTGGAAAAGAGGGCCTGGACATCCTGGCCCGGGTTCGAGATGAAACCGGCATGCCGGTGGTGACCGAGGTGATGGATGAACGGAATTTCGATCTGGTTGAAGCGTATGCAGATATTATCCAGATCGGCACGCGCAATATGCAGAATTTCAGTCTCCTGAAGCGTGCCGGAAAAAGCGAAAAACCGGTGATGCTAAAAAGAGGCATGGCCGCTACCATCGACGAATGGCTCATGGCCGCCGAATATATTCTCGAGGGTGGAAACGGGCGGGTTATCCTGTGCGAGCGGGGTGTGCGCACGTTTGTTCATCACAGCCGTAACACCCTCGACCTGTCTGCCGTGCCGTATGTTCGCAAGGAGAGTCATTTGCCGATCATCATCGACCCGAGTCACGCGGCCGGTCGTCGTGACCAGGTTATCCCCTTGAGCCGGGCTTCCGTAGCCGTCGAAGCAGACGGGATCATGGTGGAGGTACATCACCAACCGGATCTCGTCCTGAGCGACGGTGCCCAGTCTCTCTATCCGGAACAGTTCGAAGCCCTGTGCCGCGAGGTTCGGGGCATTCACAAATCACTATTTTCAGGATCGGCGGTTGCCGCGGCCGGTTGATCCCGACCTTCGAGGAATCATTTATGAAAGCCGAAAAATTTCACATACACGGCACCACGGGTGAATCCACGATCATGATCGGAGAAAGCCTGGACCGCATCCATCAGTATGTCCCACCGGGAAACTGCCTTATCATTGCGGACGCCAACGTTTGCCTTCATCATCAACAGCGTTTTCCGGATGGGGATGTCCTTTGTCTCGACGCCGGTGAAAAAACAAAAAGCCTCACGACCGTCGAGACGCTTTACAGGTGGTTTCTTGAGCACGCTGCGGATCGCTCCACTTTTGTTGTCGGCATCGGCGGTGGCGTGGTCTGTGACATCGCCGGATTCGCTGCGGCCACTTACATGCGGGGGCTACGATACGGGTTTGTGGCGACGACGTTGCTTGCCCAGGTGGATGCCAGTGTCGGCGGCAAAAACGGTGTCAATTTCCAGGGGTATAAAAACCTGGTGGGTGTCTTTCGTCAGCCCGACTTTGTGCTTTGTGATCTGACGCTGCTCGAGACGCTGCCGGGGACGGAGCTGATCAGCGGCATGGGAGAGGTTGTCAAACACGCGTTGATTGCCGACGCCCCGCTGTTTGATTTTCTGGAACAAAACATCTCCGGCGCTCTGGACCGGGACCTGAACGTGATCCAGCGGATGGTTATCGATTCGGTGAGGATCAAGTCCCGGGTGGTGGCAGCGGACGAAACCGAAAAAGGCCTGCGCCGCATTCTCAACTTTGGACATACTGTGGGACACGCACTTGAAAAGCTGACGCGGATTCAACACGGTGCTGCCGTCAGCGTTGGGATGGTGATGGCCTGTCGCATGTCCGCGCTCAAGGGATATCTGTCGCCCGACGATGTCCGACAGGTCGAACAGCTGCTTCAGGGATTATCCTTGCCGATTTCGACCACGATGACACCGGAACACATTCTGGACGTCATCGAAAAAGATAAAAAAAGGGTCGACGATCGCATCCATTTTGTAATGCTGAAACGGATCGGGGAAGCCGTTGTCGAAGAGATACCACTGGTCGACCTGAAGCCCATGCTTTCGGAGGTTATCGACGGATAACCGACTGACGGGATAAAATACCGCCTATCGACTTGCTCCGCCCCCCTTGGCCCGAGTCGAGACGTGTCTTAGATTTTTTGAGTGGCTGGTTGTGTGTCGGCCAGCCCTGACGTCATGCACGGAACATATTCAGGACAACCACTATAGCCGGTCATATCGCAGTTGCCATAAATATGTTCCGATTGAGGTAGGATCCACACCCTGGACCTTGAGTCCGGTTTCGGAACGGAATTCTGAAAATCGCTATAACTATGGAAACGGCGAAAGGACTGGATGATGGCGTGCCCTCGGAGACGAAAACCCGACGCGACGCCGATACCCCGGGTGGTGGTTCTGGCTGTGACATTGTTTATGGCAGCCAGCTGTTTTGCCGACAGTGGTGGGGGCTTACGCCATGAGGTTCCGGATGGAAAATTGCTTATCGAACGGCCGCGCCCTGATTCCAAAGGTGGTCAGGCCTACCGCCTGATCTACACCGTGGACGTCCCCGTAGAGGTTTACTGGCGTTTCAAGACCCATTTTGACAACACGTTTGTGACAACCCATCGGTATATTACATCCCACCGTATGGTTCAGCGGACCGGTAATGTGGTGATCACCGAAAACACATACCGCAACCATGGCGACATGGTGTTCCGCTGGCAGACCACGATCGATAACCATACCCGCCGTCTCGAATACGTACTCCTGAATCCCCGGTCGGTGGAACACCGTTTTCATCACGGAACCATAGAAGTGATGCCGATCGAAGGGCAAACACGGATTGTCCAGACAGCCTACTTCAATTTTTTTGGGGCATTTTTATGGGCAAACCTTCCGGTTCTCGGGGGAATGCGGTCTTCACTCAAGTATACGGCCCGGTGGGAGCGGGAAACCGTGCGTCGCCTCAGGGACCAGTACGCAACCAAGATATGTGGCCCGCCTTAACGATTCCAGCGCGTGAACTACCAATATCTGTGTCCCCTGGAGCGGGCGCTTCGCAACGTTTCCGAGCGAGATCGTTTGGCCCGGCCAGCCGGGATTTATCAAGATTCCGTTGAATCGGATCGCCGGTGCCAGATGCGACTGATGTTATCGCGATTGTCAGAATTCCGTTCCGATTGGTTTAGGGCCAAAAATTATCGCAGAGCCGCAAAGGTCGCAGAGGTGATGTTCCATCTTGCGTTTCGCTGACCCTTCGAGCGCCTCAGGGCGGGTAGGGCGAAAAGCAAAAACACCGTTTGACGGAAGATACGGATTCTTCATGCGTTTTTGAGGCAGCGCTTTTCCAGAATCCCCCTCTCAGGGATTCTGAAAAAAAGAACCCTTCTCTGCGCACGCTGCGCCTTTGCGTTAACGATGTTTTTAATAAATTTGGTTCTCACCACGCTTCAAACGGAACATATTTATGGCAACGGCTATATTTCTCGACTGTAAAAGAGGGAAGAACGGAGGCTATGCTCAGAGGGAGAGAAATGCTACCTTTTCAGCGATTTCTTCAAATTTCGGATCCGAAAGTGAATCCCACGGGTGTCGGGGGTAGATGTGAACGATGGATTTAATATTCGGAGAAAAGACTTTCCCGGCCTGAAGCATGGGGTCTCTCATGAGAAATCGAAAAGCCTCTCCGAAATCCAGATACAGGTCCAGGGGATCTCCATCTTCGAGAAGGTCTACCAGCAGTATATTTCGGACCATCCCACGTCCGCGCATCTGTTTTCGGCCACCCCGGCCCGTGTAGATGTCGATCACCGTGTCTTCCAGGAAGACCCCATGGTGCAGCGGACTGACCAGAAATGCTGTCGACACCCCGTAGAGGCCCTTTTCAAAAGTTATCCAGTCGCTCACGAACTGTCCTCGATCTGATATTCCTTGACGCTTCCGTTCCATTATGGGGCTTGTCAAGCGTTTGTTCCGCGCCATACGGGTCGGACACAAATCCTTCTCCGCAATCTACCGACACATAGTTTTGGCAACCTCCAGAGACGGCAGCCGATGCGTTCCAGGTGAAGGATCAACCCCCGGCTTCTCCTCGGAGAAGCCAATCGCGTGGCGCGCCGACCTGAACGGACACCTGCTGGCTCATACGCTCGTGCCCGGGGCGGCTATAAACGGATTCCCAATTCTTCCAGTTCCGCCTCGATGAGCACTTCCCATCCCTTGTTTGCCTTTGGATTGGCCGGGCTGGGATGGGTAATTCGGCCTGTCGATACCGGCTCACCGTTCAAGGCAAGGCGGATCCGATTGGCGGAAAAGTTCCCGATGCCCACCACAAATGACGGCTTGAGGCTCTTTGCCAGACCCCGGAGAGCCCTGTTGCAGGCCTCGAACAGCGGTTTACGTTCTGCGGCGGGCAGCTTGTCCGGCGTGCGATTCCTTCCGCCCGATTCGACGAACATCAGAGGGCAATAATTGGCCACGAAAAATCTGGAGAAAAAGACGTCCGGCGGGCCGAAGCGTTGCCGCGCCCAGCCCCAAAGACGCTTTCCACTGATTTCCCTTCTTCGGCAGTGGAGCCCTTCCACCGGTCGTTTGGGGTGGGTCGTCTCGGGTATCGAAATCCGGGCGTCAATCCCCATCCATTGCGTAACCGCTTCGATCTCCCCAAAGGGAACCCCGGTTTGGGTCATCCCCCAGGGGCCGGGATTCATGCCAACGAAAAGTACCTCCTTGGAGCCGGTTCCGAATCTACCGGCATATTGATCGTATCCGTTTCGGGCATACACCAGAGGATTGTAGACATGGACAACCGGCGGGCCGAATGTGAGCCCGCTTACATCAGATACAAGTCTGTCGATGACGGCGTTATGGGACAGCTGGGAAGGCATGGCGGGTCATGCACTCTCGACCATGATATCTTCCATAAACCGCGAGACCGCGTCAAATTCATCGCTGCTCTTGAACAGGAACCGGATGCCGCAAACGATGGCGGCATCCGTTCGCGACATGTGAGTCACCACGCCACTGAGAGTCACCTCACCCCCCCGTGACGGCAGGCAGATCTTTTCAATCCGCTCTCCCAAATGGAAGGCTTTTTCCTCACCATTGACAAGCACGCCAACACCCTCGTTACTGATGTCATTGAGCTGAAAAATACGATTCTTGATGACGACCTCGGTCGGCTTCAGATTGCACTCGCGGCAATAGGTTCTTCTGTCTTTTTCCTGGTTCATAACACCCCTCGCTCCGGTTTAGCGGCAGCACATGGTATCATTGCACCCCGTCGCAACCGTTCTTTGATCGAAAAGGAGGTCGCGGTCTGACATTCATCCCGGTACCGACGGAATTTTCCGTAACCTCTGTTGCGGTGATTCCAGTGCCTGAATTCTATGAATGATATCATCCATGTATAACAGCCATCGCCATGTGGCAAGCGGATATTTTTCTTTGTTACCTCCCGGCCATGGCGCTTGACTGTTGACCCGGCAAAGCTTATGTCTGACCTGTGGAAGATACAGACTACTATCAGGTACTCGGTGTCGACAGAGACGACGACCCGAAGTCTATCAAGGACGCCTACCGTAAACTGGCCTTTGAATATCACCCGGATCGCAATACCGAAAATCCGAATGTTCTCGAGAAGATGAAGGCCATCAACGAGGCCTATGCCGTGCTGTCGGACCCGGCCAAACGCCGTCGGTATGACAGCATCCGGCAGCAGTATGGCTCATCGGCATACAGCCGATTCCGGCAGAGCTACACGGAGCAGGATATTTTCTCGGGCTCTGATATTTTTCAGGTCTTCGAAGAGATGACCCGGGCTTTTGGTTTTAGAGGGTTCGATGACATTTTCAAGGAGTTTTATGGTGAGGGCTATCGCAGCTTCGAGTTCCGTCGGCCCGGCTATTATGCAAGGGGTTTTGTCTTCACCGGTGGTTCCGCTAAAAGGAAACCTCACGGGCAACCACCGATCAACGGCCCGTTCGGCAAGATGTCAAAGTTCCTCTTGGAAAAAATAAGTGGAATCACCTTGCCGGAGACGGGTAAAGACATCCACGATACCATCCGTTTGTCGCCGGGTCACGCCGCCGAAGGCGGGCCCTATGCCTATTACCATCGCAAAAGGGATAAAAAGCTGATTGTCAACATACCGAAAGGGGTGCAAAGCGGTCAGCGTATTCGACTCTCGGGTCTCGGGGAAACGGGCAAGGGGGGAGCGTTAAATGGGGATCTTTATCTCCGGGTTCAGATCCAGCAGCCGATTCTGAGAAGCCTCAAAGACGGTATCGGCAAATTATTTCGGTAGCGGATTGCGCAGGGATTGCCGATGTGCCGTCGACGCCCCGTCACCCATGGACGGTCTATTGCATCGTATGATTGTCCCACGCCCGGCTCATCCGGTTGAAATAGTCCTCCAGCGAATCAAACACCAGGTATTGCTCGATTTGATCCCAGGCGATCGCTGTTGAAATTCCGGATGCCCAATCATTAGCGGTGGTTCCTTCGGCGAACGCACCCACAATGAATATCCGGCCGCCCTGGTTTTCAAAATGTGCGTTCTGGAGCACGGCATTGTGCTCATCCGGCCGGTTCGACAAATAGATTAGAATGATCTTATCCGCAATATCGGGAAATTCCATATAATTCATAATCCATCCTGAATGTTCGCTGACGGTCCGGAAAACGCTCCGGCCAATACGGTTTTTGGAGCATGGGATTCGCGTAGCACCATATAGCGATTGCCAGAATTGCGTTCTGATTCATTTTACGATCAACGGATCACCGCAAAGTCGCAGAGGTCGCAGAGGCGGTATTGATTTTGCATTTCGCTGCCCTTCGAGAGCCTCAGGACATAGAGGGCGGAATGCAGAACGATCGTCTGACAAAATGTATAGAATTTCAATCTGTGGCTGTATCCCTTTCCCAGAATCCCCCTCTCAGGGATTCTGGGAACCATACAGTTCCTTTGCGCCCTCTGCGACTCTGCGGTTATCGGTTTGCAAACGGAACATATTTATGACTACCACTATAACACCATGAAACCTTCAGGGGGTCAAGACGTGACGACCTCAATGTCCGGATGATCCAATGGGGTTCCTCCCCCGTGCAATCTGAGAAGAGATACCAGGGTTTAGCCGCCTCCGGCGGCGCCAAAGGCGACCAGGGTTTACCTGCCTCCGGCGGCGCCAAGGGCGACCAGGGTTTACCTGCCTCCGGCGGCGCCAAGGGCGACCAGGGTTTACCTGCCTCCGGCATGGATTCAAGGGGTCAGGGCAGAAGGACTCAAGGCTTAAGGCATAAGAGCCTCAGGGTTTAAGGCACATGGGCTCAAGGGTTTAAGACGTAATTATTAGACTCTATGATGATCATTTCACTCGACCCTTTGAATCCTTGAACCCTAAGCCTATCATTTCACTTGATCCCATGAATCCTCGACCCCTTGGATCCTAATGGATCCCCCCCCCACCCAAGTCGGATTTCCAGCGTTTATTTATTCAAAAACTACAACTAATCGGGAGATGATCCCTTTTTCAAAATTATTGCAGACGAGACAGCAGTTCTTTCCAGCTCTTGACGGTTTCTCCGGACGCCGTCCGGGTGAAGGAAAACCGCCGTTCTACCGTCGCTTTCGCGGCGTCTGAAAATTCCGGAGAGCCGACAGCAGCAGAAAGTCTCAGCCCTTTGTCGCTCATCCACCGAAAGGTCTCTCGGCCTCGGTACGGAATGACCACCGATGCCGGGTACCGGTTCGACCGGATAAATTGTCTGGCACCGTCAATCTCAAAGCGGCCCGCTACATAAACCAGTCCATAGGTCTCTGTCAGCGACTCCAGGGCGTCCCGCGCGCCCTCGGTATCCGTGTCGATAAACGACCTCCTGAGAGACACGACCTTAATCTCCAGAAGGATCAACGGCCTGTCCGGGGTTACCACCAGGACCGTTCCGGTTGCCCGTTCACCATCGGACTGAGCGGCTATCTCATGGATTCCCGGCGACGCGAAATCGATTTTCAGAAAACCATAGCCATCGCCACCGGTAAGGATTCGCCCGAGAACCACGCCCTTTTTTTCGATACGGACCCGTTGCCCGCCGGCGGGAAACAATCTCTCCTTGGTCAGCACCTTGATAAAGACCGGATGGTTCTGCACGGTGATCGTGTCAAACACGAAGACGTCGGCGCCGGCGACAGACCCCGGTATCGCAAGACAGAAAAGGGCTGCTGCGAGCAGCCAACGTATCGGCAATGTCCCTGAATGCGGCATTGTTGATGATCTCCATCTTATAGCGATTGTCAGAATTCCGTTCCGATTCATTTTACGATCAACGGTTCACCGCAAAGGCCCAGAGGTCGCAGAGGTGATATTGATTTTGCATTTCGCTGAGAGGGCGAAATGCAAAACGATCGTCTGGCAACATGTATGGAAATTCAATATGTTGCTGGGGCCCTTTCCCAGAATCCCCCTCTCAGGGATTCTGGGAAAAATACAGTCTCTTTGCGTCCTCTGCGACTCTGCGGTCATCATTTCCATATTTCTGCAAACGGAACATATTTATGGCAACGGCTATAGATGCACGAGTGTTACGCCGGTTTCTGGAGAGACGTGTGACTTTTGAGCGATTTACCCAGGTGGCCGTTTCCATTGATGACGGTTTTTATTTTTTCTGTCAGCTTGACCCTCTCGATAATTGATGCCATGGCGCGAGTGCTCTTTTCAAGACGGGATCGGGTCGATGTCATTTCCAGAAACGTTTGTTTCTCATCCGCCGAAAATCCTTCGCAGCCTGCGATAATAAAAGACAATTGCTCGAGATCGTCGACATCGATATACTCGATTTCAGCCCCATCGGTCAGCAGACGGTGGAGCTCTTTGAGCAGCTGCAAACCCCGCCGGGCGGATGCTTTCATGTCGGCATCGGCAGCCTCCGGTCGGTCTTCAACGTAGGTAATCGATGCCTGCAAGTAGGGTTTGCCTTCAAACAAGGCCTGGATAACGAACCGTTTTTCGCCCTGGGCCAGGATATCCATACGGCCGTCATCGTATCGCTGTATGAGTTGAATGATCCGTACGGTACACCCGACGTGTTGCAGTCGCCCCCCGCTGAAAAACACAATGCCGAACGGGCGGTCATGTTCCAGACATTCACCGATCATCAATTTATAGCGCTCTTCGAATATATGAAGCGGAACCGGCAGGCCCGGTAATGCAACGATACCCAATGGGAACAATGGAATGACGTGGTTCTCGGTCATGGACAGCCTCCTGCGATCGATACGCGGAACAACTTTATGTGCGATATATCATACGCTGCTGTGATCTCCACCGTGCTGCCCGATCGGCCGCGCCCATATATCGGGCAGCACGGCGAATCGTCACATCGCCGTAGCGCACCGCGGGGCCGGGCCCGGGGATTCTGTGCAGAAAGCCCGCCGGACCGACCCATGCAGATGACGATTTGTCTCAGGCCTGAATTACGCGGAAAGCGCAATCTCGTGGTTGTGATTTACTGTTTCCCAGTTGATGACCTCAAAAAATGCGGCGATGTATTCAGGCCGCCGGTTTTGGTATTTAAGATAGTAGGCGTGTTCCCAGACATCCAGGCCCAGAACCGGGATCTTCCCCTGACTGACGGGGCTGTCCTGATTCGATGTGGTCACGATCTCCAGGCCCCCGTTGTGGACAACGACCCAGGTCCACCCGCTGCCAAATAACAGGGTTGCTGCTGATGTAAACTGATCTTTGAATGCATCAAAGCCCCCAAAGCTCTTTTGAACAGATTCGGCAAACGCGCCGTCTGGTTTGGTGCCTTTTTTCAGCAAGGGCCAGAAGAACGAATGATTGGCGTGCCCCCCCCCGTGGTTGCGGACCGCCGTGCGGATGTCCGCCGGAACCTCATCAAGACGTGAAATAAGCTCTTCTGCGGTTTTGTCTTGAAGGTCCGGATACTTTTCAAGGGCTGCGTTGAGCTTGTCGATATATGTTTGGTGGTGCTTTGTATAATGAATCTCCATGGTGCGCCTGTCGATGTATGGTTCCAGGGCATCATAGGAATAGCCCAGTTTTGGGAGTGTATGGTTCATCGGGTTACCTCCGTGAAATGAGAATCATTGTCACTGTTCAGCCCTTGGCCGGCCACGTGAAATCGCCGTTGAAACGCTCTCACGGAACCGTCGACCACGAGCTGCCGTTAACGCCGGACGGCTGCCGCCCGGTCCCGAAAATTAATCATGAATAAACGCCTTACAACGGCGTCTCCGGCGATCTTGCGACAGCCCCCGTGAAACGATCCCTTGTTGTGGTTCACTACCCCGGCACGTTGTATTCAGTGAGCAGATATGTTAGGCCGTATTCGATCAAGCCTTTAGTAATAAAGGTTTCCGGTGGCTGTCGCTTCCAAGCAAAGGGAATCCCCGCATCTGTAAAATTTTCAGAATTGGGAAGCATAACTATCAGGATCGGAACCGATGGAACTTCGGTGCAGCGAGCTTTCATTCACGTACCCGGGAACGACAGTTGAGCTGTTCGATCGGCTGTCGTTCACCATGGGGCAGCCCGGATTTCATGCCCTGTTTGGGCCCTCCGGGGTCGGCAAGACATCTCTGGCTCGGATGATCACCGGTGATATTACCGGTTTTTCCGGAGTACTGGAGACGGACGGCATGCAGGGCCTGCTCTATTCCTACAACCTGGAACGGCTTCCGGGCTGGTCGGGTGTGGGTAAACACCTTGAGAAGATTACTCCCCCCGGAAAACACTCCCTCAGGGACGATCTCATAGAGGTCTTCGGAATCCGCAGCGTAACCACAGCCCGATTTTCCCAGTTGTCCCTGGGCCAGCAAAATCGGGTCAATCTCATCCGATACCTGCTCCAGGACTTCCATCTGCTCATCATGGATGAGAGCCTGGCCAATGTCGATGAAATGACCCGGGAAACCATCCTCCTGAAAATTAAAGATCTGTTTCCGGACACCTTTTTTCTTTATATTTCCCACAACGTGATCGAAGTGTCGAAGTTCTGTGCAGATATTCTGGTGTTTCGGGGCCCGGGAAAATCTCCCCAGGCCGTTACGGTGCCTGGGCAGGACTATCGTATCGGCAGAACTCTGGACAAGGACCGGGTTGAGGGGACGATGCTGGAGGTGATGAATGCCGCTGCATAGGCGCATCTACCAGTTCCTGATAATCTACTTTCTCGGTCTCAGCGGCCTGATGTTGATAAAGTATTCGGTGGGCCTCTCCGACTACGTGATACCGGGCCCGGCGGATGTGTGGGAAACCTGGGGCACGGTGTGGCGGCGGTACATGCGGGATGTGGTCAACACACTGTTGGTGGCCATGGTCGGCCAGGTGATCTCCGTGTTTCTGGCCGGTCTGGTAGGGATTTTCGGGCGCCGTGCCACCTGGCTTGGGCAACTATCATCAAAGTCGCTGCCTACAACGTCCAGGCGTATCCCATTGTTGCACTGGCACCCATATTGTTTATCCTGCTGGGTGACGGTATTTTTACCCGATTGCTGATCGCAGCCATGATTTGTTATTTTCCGGTACTGCTTTCGGTTATCGGCATCATGTCTGAGCCGGTCACGGAGATCGAGCACTTCTACCGGGTCACCGGACGCCTGCGATGGCAGCTCGAAGTGAAGATTCGTGCCTTCGAGAATCTCACGAAACTCACCACCGTGATCGCCGGAAGTGCTACCCTGGCATTTGCGGGAACGATTGTGGCCGAATTCATAGCGGCCAATGCAGGTATTGGGTACAGTATTCGCATTGCCCTGTACCAGAGCGATTTATCTAAAATACTTGTCGCACTGTTTCTGATCGGTATTGTGCTGTCCATATATCAGGGGTTGCTCGAAGTGCTGGGCCGTGTTGTTCAGCGAACGTGGGCGGGAACGTGATGCTGGATGCTGGTTTCTGGATACTGGATGCTGGATGAGCTGAAAGCTCAAAGCTTGCCCGCCTTTGGCGGGCTGAAAGCTGAAAGGAATCAGGGATCAGGGCTCAGGGCACAGGGCTAAAGGCACAGGGATCAGGGCACAAGGCACAGGGCAGGGGGCTTAAAGTGCAGGGCTTGCCCGCCTTTGGCGGGTTGGAGGTCGGAGGTCGGAGGTCGGAGGACAGGGGAGATGACAGAGGGCAGATGTCAGATGTCGGATGTCAGAGGACAGAGGGCAGATGTCAGAGGACAGAGGGCAACTGACCGATGTCGGAGGTCAGAGGTCGGAGGTCAGAGGGCAGGTGTCGGGTTTCAGGATTCAAGATCCAGGATACTGGATGGATGTCTCATGGGGTGGAAACTGATTGATTGTCTTTCATATCCTGAATCCTGAGTCTTGGATCTTGTATCCGAGTACAACCGGCAAACCCTTCGACAGGCTCAGGACAGGCGGGCTAACTGGCAAACCGGCCAACGGGCCAACAGGCAAACGGACCCACGGGCAAACCGGCCCAACCGGCAAACCGGCTAACCGGCTAACGGGCCCACGGACCCGCGGGCATCATCGTTGCCCCAGGAGACCGCATTGAGACGATATCTGCAAATCGCTGTGCTTTTTTTCTTCATCTGCCTGCCCTGGGGAATGGGAGGACCAACGCCTGTCCAGGGCTCGGAACAGCTTCAGCCGGTGACATACCGACTCAAATGGCTTTTTAACGTGAGCGTCGCCGGGGATCTGTATACAGATGCCACCGGCATTTTTCGAAAGAACGGACTCGATGTCACCACAAAGGAAGGGGGGCCGGAACGGGACGCCATCAAGGAACTGGAAATGGGGTATGCGGATTTCGGTGTGGCGTCGGCGGATCAGGTCATCCGGGCACGGGCCAAGGGGGCGCCGGTGGTGGTCCTCGCACAGCTGTTTCAGACCAACCCACTCCAGTGGATATATTATCCGGATCGTTTTGCAATTCATCGCCTCGCCGATCTCCGTGGGAAAGTCCTTGGTGTCACGTTTGGCGGCAACGATGAAGCCATCCTCAGGACGCTTCTGTCCAAGGGGAAAGTGGGTGAACGGGATGTCACCCTCTTCAGCGTTCGATATGACTACACCCCGTTTTACCGCAAGCGGGTCGATATCTGGCCGGTTTACCGCAATGCCCAGGGGGTCATCCTGGCCGATAAACTAGGGAGGGAAGGGGAGTCCGTCGCATTTCTCAATCCGGCCGCGTTCGGCGTCATTTTTGTGGCAAATTCGGTGGTTACCGCTGAACGGACCGCAAGGGAGAATCCGGATCTGGTACGTCGCTTTATCCGGGGGCTGATGAGGGGCTGGACAGAGGCCATGCACATGGACAACCATCGTGCCGTTATCGATCTCCTTCAACGCCATGACCCGGACACGCCACGCCACGTGCTTGACGCCCAGCTGGCGATTACCCGCCGGATGATCCAGCCGACGCCGGAATTTTCCATCGGGAAGCTGGATGTAAACGGATGGCGGCAAACCGAAGCCATCATGGTGAAACAGAAACTGATCGGTTCTCCGGTCGCGATTGAAAAGACGTTTCGACCAGAGTTTCTAATTGAATAAACGTTTTCGAAAATCCTGCCAAGCTCATTGTTTCTGAATAGAATTCCAGTATGTTGCGCTATTCCGGGTATCCGGGTATACTTGGAACATGGCGCGTAGCGAAACCGATACCCACGCCCGGTTCCGGTCTCTGTTGCAGAAGGCCGTTCGGCGGGGAAACGCCAATCTCGTTGTGACCACCTGTGCGCTCCTGGAAAGCCTTGGCACACGGGAGAGAAGCTGGATTCGGGGCCGCGCCGCGATCATAACCTTCGAAGAGGCCTGGCCGTTGGGTGTAAACCTGGTGTTCAACAAGCGGTTTCACAGCAAAGTGGCGGCCTTGGTCCGGGTTGCGCGTTCCCGGAAATTGAAAGATGCTTCCGGTCTCGGGTTCCTGGCCTACGCACTTTTCGAAGATGATCCCTCGGTGCTGGATGGTTCAGAAGGGGACAGGGACCTGAAGATTGTCGCCAACGCCATTCGACGGCCCGATGCTTTCTGGAAATGGGTCATCCAACGGGGGGAGACCAGGGCACAGACGGCACTGATCCGGCATGCCTATGAGTTCCGGAGACTCGGTTTGCCGAGAGATAACGCCATTATCCAGGCTGCGGCGTACCTGGCAGGCACAGGGCCGGTCACCGAAATGGAAACGGCTGTCACGGAAGAAAAAACGTTTCCGTACTGGGTGGCACTGGATCAGCATACCCCCGAAGGAAGACGGACCCTGAAAGACATATCACGGGACCTTCACATCGAACTCTCCCAGCTCGAATGGATCGCTTTTTATTCGGAAGGCAATACGACCAATGACATGTGTTCCTCGCCCTGGTGGGATCGATATTGTGCGTGGCGGTTTCAAAAGATAGGTATTCCGGCCGAGGAGGCGCCGCTGCTGTGGGTGCCGGTGCGGCCTCAGGTAATTGCGGCCCTGGAAGAAGAGAGCCGTCAACTCCACAAAGATATCTACCGTTGGAAGTTGGACCACAAGGATCGTATTCGAAACTTAAGACAGCAGGTCGATCTTTTTCTGAAGCACTTCGACGAGGTACGAAAAGATCAGCCGGAGATCTTCTAGCCTGGCCAATTTGATGAAATTTTATTGTCGTCGTTGTCATATATATTTTTCGACAGGGTGGCAACAGCCTGAAGTCCGCATTCTCCAGAGGCCAACGATCATTTCACGTAAATGAGCGGCGCAGCCGCGTTTCATAAAATCGTTGCACGATTTTATTATGCCAAGTAAAAACGTATCCATTCTTCTTCTGATCTCCCTCTTTGTGCTGAGTGTCGGGGTGGGTCCAGTCTCCGGTAACAGGGCCATAAAAGTCGGTGTGTACCAGAATTACCCCCTGACGTTCATCGAAGAAGACGGCACCGTAAGGGGATTTTTTATTGATATACTCGAGTATGTGGCCAAAAAAGAAAACTGGACCATCGAGTACGTCCCCGAGGTATGGAGCGAGTGTCTGAAGGATCTTAAAAATGGACGCCTGGACCTGCTGGGAGTGATTGCCTATTCCGAGCAGAGAGACAGCCATATCGACTACACCTATGAAAGCGTACTGACCGAGTGGGCCCAGGTGTACGTTTCCGAAGGCTCCCGCATTGAGTCCATCCTGGACCTGAAGGACAAAAAAGTCGCTGTGCTTCACGATGATATGCACTTTGCCAATCTCCGAAGTCTCATTGCCCAGTTCGGTATCCAATGCCGGTTTGTCGAAGCCGTTGAGTACGAGGATATTCTCATGCTGGTGCAGTCAGGGCGCTGTCAGGCCGGCCTGGTCAGTAATTTCTACGGCAATCAGTATGCGCGCAATTACAGGGTCAAACGGACTCCGATCGTCCTGAGCCCCGAGCGGCTTTATTTTGCAACTCCCGAAGGAACGAACCGGGAACTGCTGGACGCTCTGGACAGTGAGTTACGAAAACTCAAGGCCCAGGACGGATCTTTCTACCATAATTCAATGGGCCGATGGCTGGAGCTTGGTGCCCATACCGTCTTTGATAAATGGCTTGGGTGGGGCATTTTCGGAGCGCTGGCATTCATGATGGTGTTTTTATCCACCAGCATGATTTTAAGAGCGAAAGTAAAATCAAAAACCATTGAGCTGGTGGAAAAAAATCTGGAGCTGACGAGGGAGATCGACCAGCGTAAAACGGCGGAAGAAGCACTCGGTGAAAGTGAAGAGAAATTCTCCAAGCTGTTTGAAACGAGTCCAATCTGGATGGTTTTGGCAACGCTGGGAGAAGGACGGTATGTCGAAGTCAACGAGGCCTTTATCCGGAACACCGGGTATCTCAAAGAAGAGGTCTTGGGTCGCAGGGCCACCGATTTCGGATTGTGGCCGGATCCGGTACAACGTGATCAGGTGATTCATTACCTGATGGAAACCGGGAGTCTGGATGCCTATCCCATCAAATTCCGGATGAAAGACGGATCGGTCAGGGATTTCCTGTGGTCCGCACGGGTTGTCGATTTCAACGAGGAGCCGTGTACGTTGAGCGGGTTGATCGATGTGACCGATCGCGTCAAATCCGAGAAGGAAAAAGAGAGGCTGCTCATCCAACTGGAGCAGGTGCGCCGCTATGAGGCCATCGGCACCCTGGCCGGAGGCATCGCCCACGATTTCAATAATCTGCTGACGGGGATCCAGGGAAACATCTCCCTGGCGCTTCAGGAGATCCACCCGGACACCCCCGTGGGCGAACGGCTGCGTAACATCGAGAGCTATATCCAAAATGCAACGGATTTAACCAAGCAGCTTCTCGGATTTGCCCGGGGCGGAAAGTACGAGGTCAAAGCGAGCAGCATTAATCAGCTGATCGAAAAAAGCGCGGTGATGTTCGGAAGAACGAAAAAGGAAATCTCCCTCCAACTCGATCTGGAAAGACCCATATGGACGGTGGAAATCGATCGCGGGCAGATCGAACAGGTGTTGCTGAATCTTTTTGTGAACGCATGGCAAGCCATGCCGGAGGGTGGCGATCTGCACATTCAGACCCGGAACATCACCCTCCGGGCCACCCATACAAAACAGTACGTCATCCATCCGGGACCATACGTCAAAATAGACGTCTCCGATACCGGCGTGGGGATGGATGAACGCGTCCAGAAACGGATCTTCGATCCGTTCTTCACCACCAAAGAAAAAGGACGCGGGACGGGGCTGGGACTGGCTTCTGCGTATGGGATTATAAAAAATCACCACGGATACATTGAGGTATACAGCCGTAAGGGAGAAGGCACCCGGGTCAGCATATTTTTACCGGCATCGGAAAAAGAGGTGGTCACTGAAAAACCGGTTCGTGAAAAAATCGACAGGGGGTCCGGTAGTGTAATGCTTGTGGATGATGAGCAGATGGTCCTCGATGTCGGCAGGGAAATGCTGCAACGCCTCGGCTTTACCGTCACCACGGCCGCTTCCGGCCGGGAGGCATTACGGATTTTCGAGGCATCACCCGACCGGATTGATCTGGTGATCCTGGATCTGATTATGCCGCATATGAGCGGTGGTGAAACTTACGACAGGATTCGGGAAGCTGATCAGGAGGTTAAAGTACTTCTTGCCAGCGGATATAGTCTGGACGGTCATGCCAAGCAGATTCTCGATCGCGGCTGCAGTGGCTTTATCCAAAAGCCGTTCAATATGGAGCAGCTATCCAACAAGATCAGTGAGGTGCTGAAAACCGGAAGGCCCTGAAGAAACGTTGAAACCAATCGCGTATCCATGTTGGGACACCGTTTCATGGCAGGTTCGGAAATCCCGAAGCTGTCATGATGAAGTACTCTACATCATCCGGGTGAATCATGTCCTCGGGAACGGCCCAATTACGGACCGACATGCCGGCCTGGTGGACGGTGCCGGGATCGCCTGATACGAGCGGATGCCACCAGTGGAGGTCGGCGCCTTCCGCCACCAGGCGATACGCGCAGGTTTTTGGAAGCCATCGGAATTGCACCGCGGTATCCGGCGTGAGCACCTGGCATCCCTTGACCAGGTAATGCCGTTTCACATAGGACTTGCAACGGCAGGTCCGGATATCGAGCAGGTAACAGGACACGTAAGTGTAAGCGGTTTTACCCGTTTTGTCGTTCTTGAATTTTTGAAGACAGCATCTTCCGCACCCGTCACACAATGCCTCCCATTCCTCGGAGGTCATGTGATCAAGGGATTTGCGTTTCCAGAAAGGCTCTTCACTGCTATCTTTGGGTCCTGTGTTATCCGACATGCCTGCTCTCCGGAGCGATCCCTGCTCAAACGATTTAATGACAGACTCGGATCAAGGGCGTTTTCCGCTCTCCTGAAACGCCCGCACGCTATTCCGATCGATCCGGATGGCGCCGTTTTCACGGATCGCCCCCAACTCTCCCCAATCGATCAAATCATAAACGACCTTTCGGCCGATTCCCAGGCATTTTGCAGCTTCCGGGACACTCATAAATAAATCGGATCTTTCCCGATGATGATGTTTAACCATATGTGAATCCCTCTTTTCGGCAAGGTCTGTTCTATGTCGGTACCGATTCCGAACCCGATTCCAATACCGATGACTCGGCAGCTTTCAACCGCATCAACACTCCACAAATCGGAACGCAATTGTGCCAATCGCCATAATAACACCCATTGTAGATTCTCTGAGGGTGTTGTCAACCGTGCGGCTGCGCGGTCAAAACATCGGATATACCCGGAAACGGTGCCGGGAACGTCAGGAAAGGCAGGATGCAACCCCTTCGATCAACCGGCCGACGCTGTCCTCCGCCGCTTCATAATCGGTCCTTGTCTCGAATTCGGACCCCATGGCCTGAAGGATGGCATCGTAAACCGAAGGCGGCATTCCGATATCGGCATAATTGACCCGTGGTCTGGGATAGAGATGATCGTTGAAGAAATAATTGGCTGGAGCCGGGCAGCCGGCCGGGCGATACGGCCAATCAATCTTTAGTGAGAAGAAATTTGCCACGAGGGTGCGGCAGCGCCGACTGGCCAGAACGGCCTCCGGCGAAACGGGCCTCCCTGCGGCAGATTCCACACTCTGAAAGAAGGCTGTCATCAGGTCCGTTTCGGTAATGACCAGGCCATAGGTGTACCAGTCCGGCGCAGCGCTCCGGATGATCTGCTTATAGGGTTCCGGGAGTTGCCTGCAGGAAGGGCAGAAATATGTCCGGCAGGCCATACCGCCGTAATAGCTGAGACCTCTGAAATCAATACCCTTATTTTCCTCCCCCAGGGGATGCAACAGGCAGCCCACGCGGGTCCGCCGGGTCCCGATCATGCCGATAAACGGGCAGTGGTGGAATTCCAAGTAGGGTCGATCCTGGGTTTCTTCCGCTTCCACGACGGCTTTAAATTCCAGGATTGCCGCTGTCGTGCGGGGGACGTGGGTAAACCTTTCCGTTCGGTGCTGAAGCATCGCCAAAAGTGTTCCCCGACGGATATCCACTGCATTGTATAACCCGCAGCACGCCGCGCAGGAAATGTGTTCGTGGACCTGACACAGGTACGTGCCCCCCGGGATATCGGTTCCCAGTTCACTCTGAAAGCGTGTACTCCCGGATGCGAACACGGTGGTCATCGATATACGCTCCGAACTTCTCCAATAAGAGACGCCAGACGATCGCGGCTGCGTTTCAATGCGCGCCGGTCTTCGGTAAACACCTCCAGGGTGACCGTACCATCATAGCCCGCCTCCAGGAGCGCAGAAACGACTTTTGCAAAATCGATCCGGCCGCTGCCGATGGGAAGATGATCGTCTCGCCGGCCATGGTTATCGCTGACATGAAGGTGTCCGAGGCGATCTCCAAAGAGACGGACGAATTGCAGAATTCTCCGGATCCCGGGAGCGTCGATATTCCCATGGCCGGTATCCAGCGTGAGCTTTAAATCGGGATGTCTGGCAAACCAGGTCTCGAATTCGGAAGGATCGTATCCGATGTGATATTTCGGAAACATGTTCTCCAGACATAACGGAAGATTCAGCCGCCGGGACGCTTCAACAAGCGCTGCCAGGCTTTCGTCCGCATTGGACCGGACCTCCTGGAGCACCAGCGATCCCAATCCACTGACAATACTGGGATGCAGCACCGCTTTCTCCGCTCCCAGATCTGCCGCAGTTTCCATGGACTGCATCATTTCCCGAAGGGACGCCTGCCGGATGCCCTCGGCAAGATCCGCCGTGTACACAAAGGTGGGCAGATGGCACACCAGCCCCATGGCATATCGATCCAGGGCCGCTACAATGGCCTGCCTGTGTTCCTGCAATTTCCGGTAATGCCCCTCCGGGGCATCCATGGCAATCTCGATGTAATCGAACCCGAGATGGGCAAAGTCCTCGAGTTCCGATAGAACCGGGAGGATCGGAAAATTCATGGCACCATATCGCATCAGGCGTCATCCTCCCCGGTTTCGAGAATCGACAGTCGCCAGACCGGATCACTGTAGCTCTCCTGAAGCCGCCTGGTGGCCTCCGGGGGCGTCGGTGCCCGCCAGGGGAGCGTAAAATGCCCGCCAGCCACCCCGGCGACCGCGTATGTCCACCCGTCGGCCTCCTGTGTCAAGGTCAGTTCCACGGTGCCGGGTGTCGACTTTGCCTGAATGGCGACAATTGCCTTTGTGATTATCATCCGTGCCATATCTCCGACTACGCAAACCACACCGTCTGCCCCAAAAGCGATCCGTAGACCTCAATCGAGAGCGTTGGGACGCCGTTTTCCCGATCACCGGGCACCGGCACCATTGGGACCACCGCCCTTGTCTTGACATCGTCCAGTCGATACCATAGAAGGGAACCATTTGGCCACCCTAATCTAAATGGCACTATTTCCAAGGATTTAAAGTGCTTGTCAAGCTTCTGGCTGGACGACCGTATTTAAAAAAAGGATCATATCCCGATTCGTTGTAGTTTTTGATGGCAACGTGCTGTTTTCCGCTCTTGCGACGATGTGAACATAGAGGTTTCAAGGGGTCATCCTTCGCCGCATCAAAGCCGGTGACCTCGATATGGTAAAAAGAGACCCAGCTGAGATCGAAGGAATGCAGAAAGCATTCATTAAATCGTTAGAAAACAAAACCTTGAATCCTTGGACCCTCTTCTCCAACTAATTCGGAGAAGAACCGAAAAAAAGGAACCCGCCGATGACCACCAACGTACCGACCCGCGAAGATGCATGGAACCTGCTGAATGCGTACAACAAGAGTGACAGTCTCATTAAACATGCCCTGGCCGTGGAAGGTGTCATGCGTTATTTCGCCAGGAAACGGGGCGAAGATGAGGATAAATGGGGTGTCGTCGGGCTGGTCCATGATTTGGACTACGAGCAGTACCCGGAACAGCATTGCCGGAAGACCGAAGAAATTCTGGTCGAGAACAACTGGCCCGAGGAATATGTCCGGGCTGTCGTCAGTCACGGCTATGGCATCTGCACGGATGTGGCACCGAACACCGAAATGGAGAAGGTGCTCTATGCCATCGACGAATTGACCGGCCTGGTTGTCACCACCGCTCTGGTCCGGCCGTCGAAAAGTGTTATGGACCTGAAAGCCAAATCCGTAAAAAAGAAGTGGAAGGACAAACGGTTTGCTGCCGGCGTTGACCGGTCGATCATTCAAAATGGCTGCCAGATGCTCGGTATGGAGCTGTCCGATTTAATCACCGACACGATTCTGGGCATGCGGGAAGTTGCCGATGCCATCGGTCTGAAGGGAATAGCGCGGGAATAACGGCCATCCAGATCCGTTTCCGCCCCATGCGCGATACCGTCGCGTTAGGTCATATCGTTGCACGACTATAGGTTTCTCGGTTGTTCGTGTGCCTCACAATCCAGCCACAAACGAACTGGACACCATGTTGGTGTTGCTTCCCGGGTCCCGGGTGACACCCCGGAGCATCGAGCTCATCACCGAACTTACCATTTTCGACGCCTACATGGCCCGTACCCGATTGTGCACGCGGCTGCCCATTGTGCTCGGCCCCTGCCGCCGCGCCGATCTGAACCAAGGCACCGGAGATCGTCTGGAGCGTGAGGGTATCCGTTTCGTCGGTGTGTCCAAAGAGTTTCTTGACCAGCCCTTCCAGCCCATGTCCGTCACATCATGCCAGGTGGCGTCCGAATTCATAGTGGTTGCGGATGCCGACGGTGATGAGCGTGTGTTGCCGGTCACGCAACCCATCCTTCTGCTCGAAGGCCGCTACGACATCGAGATCCCCCGTCGGATGTCCCCCCGGCGCACAGCGTCGGACCGTCTGATGGCAGCGGTGCTCGACCCGGTACCGTCTGCATCTCTGGAAACGGGATTGCGCCAGGTTCTCCTGATTTACCCGCGAGGCGATGACCACCCTGCCGAGTTGATCGACAGCCGCATGGACTATTCCTTCCTGGGGGGCGAGAAAGCCCTGACCACTGCAGAAAATTTCAGGAAATTGCTCGATCTGCTGTCGGACGCATTCGGCAGCCCTATTGTTCGGGAAATGATCTCACACCGCAACGCCATCGAACAGATCACGGAATATGAGTCAGATAAAGATTCGGCCGACGGGCGCGGACCATCCAAGAAAAAGCAGAGACGGCGCCGCTCGAACCAATCTGCCATCCGCTTTATGTCCCGTCTGTTGTATTGTCGGTGGATGCGGGAAAATGGATGGACGGGCCGCGTGTTTCCGGACCGGACATGATACATTGGGTTATCTTGCCCTTATGAAGAAAAGCCGAGAGGGGTGCATTGCCATAAATAATATGCGAATCCCAGACGTGAGTGGATAAGTGCGTCTAGTGGCAAGATATGCTCTCGCGCGGTCAAGCAGAGTTGTCATGGATGGTTAATAATTTTTTTCGGGGTCGGAATCGGTATCGGAATCGAAGGATAAACGGCGATGACTTTCGGACATGAACAACTGGATGTGTATCGATTATCCCTCAAATATGTTGGTTGGGTCTATCGGTTCAGTGAACACCTGAAAGGTCATCGAAACGCTCGTGACCAGTTACTCCGCGCGTCACAAGCGATACCCCTGAATATCGCCGAGGGCAATGGCAAGGCGACTGAGGGC